>JAEEGL013894689.1_pt1 | contig 21999 bp, 17 predicted proteins | sample 9134231 | NCBI WGS metagenome assembly JAEEGL01 (sample SAMN16246548, study PRJNA631951) | gut metagenome | biome: gut microbiome; feature: rumen; material: fiber-attached | host: Bos | place: Iran: Karaj | collected 2018-10 | reverse complement strand
TTTATGCCCAAGATGTGGAAGATGATGTTTCCGCCGCAGAAACATCATATAATGATGAACTTAATAATGAAGCGGATGAAGGTTGAGTTGCTCTAGAAGTAGCTGATGAAGATGTTACTATCGAAGGAGAAACAGATTTAGACAACGAAGAAGATGTTCCAACGATTTTTGAAGATGATGAAATTGAAAATTTATTTTGAGAATTGGATATGAATGGTTGAGAGAGCGAGATGACAGAATGACTCATTGGATTAATATTAGGATTTGGAATTATTGCATGGATTATATGATTAGCACGAATAGTTCTTGTAATCATAGCAATGTGGAAAATCTTTGAAAAAGCATGAGAGGCCTGATGGAAGGCTCTTATACCTATTTACAATGTGTACATATTGTATAAAATAGTTTGAATGAAAAACTGGTTTTGGTGGGCACTTCTTGTTCCATTCTGATTATGATTAATAGCGGGATTTTTGCCAGATTCAGCAGCAAATATTGAGGAGATACTTTGAATTGTAGGAATGGTATTTTCAACTATTGTTGCAATTGTAGCTACATTTAAACTTCCTAGAAGGTTTGGTTGGGGAGTATTTACATCTATTTTGTATGTACTTTTCACTTCAATATGTATATTAATTCTTGGATTTTGAAGCTATAAATATAAATGAAAATCTGAAGTTGAATCAGAAACAATTGTAGAAGCGTAGTTCAAAAATTCATAATGTACAGGATGGTAGAAATACCATCCTTTTTTAATAAGTTATACTTGAAAGCTAAATAAAAAATATTATTCTAAGCACTGAATTTATTACATTCCATTGAATTTTATGACACCGGAAATATTACAAAAATTGTTAAAACTTACGGCAATTGAATTACCAGAAGACAAAAAGCCAGCTTTCTTAGACTATTTCAATTCTATGAAGGCTATGTTCGATGATTTTGCATCATTCCCACTTCCTGAGTGAGATACAGACGTGGAAGATGATGAACCAATAGCTTGTTTTACGGATCAAAAAGATTTTGAATGATTAGATTTGGTTGAAACTAATGTTGTTCCTAATCGTCAAGTGAATCATGCAATTGAGGTTAATTCAGCTATTTGAGAATAATATTATTTTTATATACTGTATTTTTAAAGACAATGTATCGCACACACACTTGTTGAGAGTTAAATAAATCCTCAATAGGACAAGAAATAACTATAGCTTGATGGGCTAATAGAGTAAGAAATTTATGATGACTAACTTTCATCGACTTACGTGATCGTTATTGAATAACACAAATCACAATAGATCCAAAATCAGATTTTACTTGTGAATGATGAAATTTAGAAGATATAAAAGCAGAATATGTTTTACAAATAATTTGAAAAGTGGTAGCTAGGCCAGATAATATGATAAATAAAGATATGATTACATGAGAAATAGAAATTAATCCAAATAAGGTAAAAATTCTTTCTACATGTGCAGAATTACCATTCACAATTGATAATGAAAATGCGGTAGGGGAAGATTTAAGACTAGAATATCGTTATCTTGATCTTCGTAGAAAATCACTTCGTGATACAATGATGGTAAGAGATGCTCTATTTTGCAATACAGTATCATTCTTTCATGATAGAAATTTTGCATATTTTGAAACTCCTTGTTTTACTAAAAATACTCCAGAATGATCTCGTGAGTTTGTAGTTCCAGCTAGATTTGATCAATGAAAGTTCTTTGTATTACCACAATCTCCACAACAATATAAACAAATGCTCATGGTTGCATGATACGATAGATATATTCAAATTGCTAGATGTTTCCGTGATGAAGACCCTAGATGAGATCGTCAGCCAGAATTCACCCAAGTTGATTTTGAAATGTCATTCGTTGAAGAACCAGATGTATTACAAGTTATGGAAGATTATTTTATAGAAATGACAAAACAATTTCCAAATAAAAAAATTAAGAATCAAAAATTTCCAATCATAAAACGGAAAGATGCTATGGATAAATATTGAAGTGATAAACCAGATCTTCGTTATGAATGATTGGCTTTTGTTGATGTCTCAAACTGGGCAAAAAAAGTAGATTTCTCTTTGTTAAATTCAGCTAAATGCGTTAAGGCTATTGTAGCTCCAAAACAATTTACACGTGGGGAAATTGAAAAACAATTAGAACCAGTAATTAAAGAAAACTGATGAAAGTGATTATTATATTTAATTTTAGATCCTGCTGAATGAGTTAAATGATCATTGTCTAAATATCTTACTTCAGAATTGCAGTCAGAATTGTTGTCAATCACCTGAGCCAATAATTGAGAAACAATTTTCTTCCAAGTAGGAGAGCGGATTGATGTAGTTGAATTATTATGAGCATTGAGAATAAAATTGTTAAAAGAATTAAAATTAACGGAATGATTAGAAGATTTGTTAGATTTTGCATTTGTAGTAGATGCTCCAATGTTTGAATTATGAAGTGATGGACAATTATGATCTACTCACCACCCATTTACAAAACCAAAAGATGAACATATTCCATATTTAATCGAGCTAGCAGATAAAATGAGAAATGGATATAAACTAACAGAAGATGATATACAAAAACTCACAACAATGGAATCTGACTCTTATGATATAGTTGCAATGTGATATGAAATCTGATGATGAAGTATTAGAATTCACGATCAAAGGCTTCAACATGCAATATTTACTATTCTTTGATTAGAAGAGAAAGATATTCAATTCAGATTTGGTCATATTTTGAAATGCTTTACATTTTGAGTTCCACCTCATGGATGATGTGCCTTTTGATTAGATAGAATGGTTATGGTATTTACAGGGAAAGAGAATATTCGTGAGGTAATTGCATTTCCTAAAAATCAGAAATATCGTGATCCAATGTTTTGATCTCCATCAGAAATAGACAATCAACTGTTACATGATCTATGATTGAGTATTAACAAAAAATCTGAATAAGAGATAAAATTACATAACAATTTTAATTTTTGTTCCAAATTTTTTTGCATTTAAAAAACTTGACAACATAAAAAATAAAAGTAATTTAGAAGAGCTAATAAAATAAAAAATAACCAAATTCTATTTGCTTATGTTTAATCTTTTTACTCCACAAAATTATCTGTATGGGGGCTGTGGCAACAACCTCATACTCGGTGACTTTTTGCGAGATTGTAAAACAGATGAAGAAAAGAAGGAAGCAATTAGAGTATTCCAAAAATTTTCTATACTAACAGGAATAGTTGGTGGAATCTTGGGTCTCCTTTTTTGTGCTATTGTAAGTCTGTTTTAGAGTCTCAAGTGCTTAACCTATTAAAAAAAGTAGCTGAATCAGCTACTTTTATTTATTACACAAATTTCTCCTTATAGCCAACCATGGGTATAATTGAGTTCTCTTTTGTACGCTATAAATGAAGCAATGAGTATTGTAATGCATGCTACAACTTGCGTTTCGTAGTATTGATATTTAAATATCAATAACATCAAGAAAAAAAAGCTCAATAGCATAGTAATCCTAAAAACTGGCATATGAAAGTTGGACCAAGCGATAGGTACTTCATTTGAGGCAACTTTCCAATTTTTAGTAATTCTCCTATGGAACAAAAGGAAAACAATGCAAACAATAGAAACCAGGGACATGAATACAAAATTTTTGGGTGTCTCAAGGTTTGTATACAACAAGCCATTTGCTATACCACAACAAATGACCATGAACCAAATAAAAAAAATCTTCATAACATATTATATTTTTGTTTCACGATACATAATATATACTGAAAATGTCACTAAAATTCAAGGAAAAATATGATAAAAAAAGATATCAAATTGTATCATAAAATAATTTATTATCTTGCATTTTCTATATGAAAAACTATCATTCAATCAGATTTTTCCTATCTAATCCAAACAATGTGATTTCAATTAAAAGCCGATTATAAACCAGCATGAGACCAGCCAAAAGCAATTAATCAGATTGTGAAGGCTTTTGAAAACTGAAAGAAAAATATAACATTACTTTGAGCTACTGGAACATGAAAGACTTTTACAATGGCAAATATTATTCAAAAAGTTCAAAAACCAACTCTCGTAATATCACATAATAAAACTCTTGCTGCTCAGCTTTCTACTGAATTTAAGGCATTCTTTCCTAATAATGCTGTACATTATTTTGTATCATATTTTGATTATTATCAACCAGAATCATATCTTCCATCTTCATGAACATATATTGAAAAGGAGGCTACAATAAACGATGAAATAGAGATGTATAGATTAGCCACAATGGCAAGTTTGCTTTCTCGTGATGATGTAATTGTTGTTGCATCAGCTTCTTCACTTTATGGTCTATGACAAAGTAGATTTTTCCAAGAAAATATGCTTCAACTCAAAGTAGGGCAGTCTTATGACTTTAAAGAAGTTAAACGTCAGCTTCTTCATATGCAATATAAACCAGTCCATGGTAAAATTGAACCATGAATGTTTGAACTTCAATGAGAGAGATTGGATGTGTATTCATCTACTGAAAAATCAGTTTATCGTTGTTTTTTTGATGAAGATGTGATTGAAAGAATTGAAATACGTGATTCTATCACATTTGAATTGAAATCTCAAGCTAATCAGGTTATTCTTTGGCCAGCTACCCAATATTTACAAGATACAAATGATTTGGAAAATATCCTTCAACAAATTGATCTAGAAAAAGAGTTAAGAATAAAAGAATTTGAAAAAGCATGAATGTTGGTAGAGGCCGAAAGAATCAAAAAACGCGTAGAATATGATTTGCGTATGATTCGTGAAACAGGATTTGTAAATGGAATTGAAAATTATTCGTTATATTTTGATAAACGTTTGCCAGGTGAGGCTCCAAACACAATATTTGATTATTTTCCCAAAGACTTTTTACTGATTATAGATGAATCTCATATGACAATTCCACAGCTAAATGCTATGTCACAATGAGATAGAGCTAGAAAAAATAACCTTATTAAATATTGATTTCGTCTACCATCCGCTATTGATCATCGTCCACTACGTTTTGAGGAGTTAGAAGCTACATTATGATGGAAATCTTTAGATGAGATTAAATTAGATCAAGCGACTGATAATTTAGATTTAGTTTCTAAAACACACCTACAAGTTATTGAAAAAGAAGAAAAAACGCAATCATTAATTAATAAAAAAGCTCGTGCAGAAAACCAGCGTGTTAATCTTCAATCAAAAATAAAAACTTGAGCTAAATCTATATTTTTGTCAGCAACTCCTGCTGAGTATGAATTAAATTTATCAGACGAAGTTGTAGAACAAATTATTCGTCCAACATGATTGTTAGACCCAATTACATATGTTTATCCAAAATCATGAAATTATGCACATCTACTAATTAGCATAGATAAATTATTGAAAAAGAAACCATATCTAGAGACGTATCTAACAGATAAAGAATCAAAAAAAGAGGAGAAGGATATTCTTAAAGATTTGTTTGAAAATGATTTAGACTCAAATTAGTTTAATTTGTTGTATTTAAAATGTATATTATTAAATAATAAATATATGAATTTACATATAAATAAAAATCACAAATAATGCATAGAATTGGGAAATTGCTATGAATGATATTTATCTTCTGAATGGTGTTTTTTATTATTTGTGATGAAAAGTGATATAAAATTAATTGGCAGGATAACCACATAGTTTTTAATAAAATAGAAAAAAAATCTGACTTCACTGAAAGTGATAAAATAGAGCAACAATTTAATTCAAACATTGTCTATAAAAATTCAGATTTAATTCAAATTAATTATGAATTTCAAAATCCTAGAACTTTACGTTATAGTGCAGGAATAGATAAAAATCGTTTAGCTCAAATAAAGGAAGAAAAGAAAATAGAAGAAAATATAGAAAAAAAGAAACCAAAAACGAATACATGAAAAGATTTAGTTATGAATAATAATACAGATATATCTAGTTTTTTTGAATGATTAAAAGATCAAGATGATGTTGAAATAAATGAAAATGTAGAAGAATATGAAAGTAGTATTAAAGAAACACAAATATGAAATAAAATTAACAATGAAATACTTATAAATACATGAACAGATTTGGGAGAACAATTAAGTGATACATGATTTGATACAGAAGATGAAGTAGGAGAGATAACATTATATTATCCAGTAGAAAGATATTACCATAATAGTCATAGCTTAAATCTAAAAAGCGGAAAGGAAATTGAAAAAGACATGCAAAATATTCAAGTCCATACTTGAAAAATCATTGAACAAGAGAATATAAATCTTTCATCATTATTAAATGAGTATGTTGATTATGAAAATGATGCAAAATCAAATGAAGAGAATACAGAAAATGATACTAATCAAGATATATTGTATAAAGTAAAGAAATATGAATATAAGCCACATTTGATTGATATCAAGAAAGCTAAAGAAATAGAAATAAAATCATCTAATGAAGACTTTCCAAATAAAAATCCGATAAACATTGATAAATCTGAGACAACAGATTCTTTAATTAAAGCAAATGAATGAAATTCACCAGTTAGTTCAATAAAAATTGAAAAATACCAACTTAAAAAACACTCAATATTTTTAAAGAAATGATCACGCATGGAATACAACTTTGTAGTTGAAAATATGGAAACCAGCGAAAACTGATTATCTGATTCTATGATAGAAAATTTATTACAGGATGAAGAAATAGACATCGATACATTAGAAAGTGAAAATGATGAATTCTTACAGAAAGTCTTCGCAAAAACGAAGGACGTAAATATAATGAATTTAATAGTTGAAACTTATTTAAACGAATACCAATTTGTAAAGGCAAAAAAATTTATTGAAAGGCTTCCAGAATATTACAGCAGTAAATTAAAACCATCTCTAAATTTACGTGTAGCCTTTAATTCATTCTCTCTTAGTTCAAAAACGATTAGTGAAAGCTTAACATCTTTAATTTTAGATTATAGTTCAAAGAATGAAATATCATCGGAAGATAAAAATCGATATCTATGAATATTAGCTTTGATGGATCAAAATTATGATAAGTTTTTTGAATTATCTAAATGATTTACATCAGCTAAAAATAAAGCATTTGCTGTAAAACTTCAATGATATAAAGATCAGATTTCTAAGCAAATGTGAATGCCTGCATACTATTTTGATACATTAGTATCTTTAGAATTGTTTAATCAATGATTATTTCAACCAGCAAAAGTTTTAGCACTTTATTCTTTACAACAAAATTCAAATTATATACTGCCATACCAAGTTCTTGCATATGCTAATTTCTTAACAAATTCTCGAGATACAGCCAACGAATACCTCAAGAAACTTGTTGAGTTAGATCCTACAAATGCAGAGAAATATCGCTTCTTGATGTGAGTGGCCTCTTATTGGAACGGAAAATATGAGCAATCTGTAGTAATGCTTTCTTTGGTAAAAAATGATGATTTACGCTTAGACGCCCAAAGATATTTAATTAATAATTATTTACAATTAAGACAAAATAATAAACTGGTTTCCAGCCGAAATAAATTGCTATGATATGATAATTTAGTTGCATCAGATTTTTATACATACTTTTATGAAGTATTTTTCCGTCCTTATTCAGAATGATGAGAATATACTCTTTTTGCACTTGATACAGAATTGGCAAATAAAATGTTGCGTGTATGTAGTATGAATCTATCAAAAGAAGAGAGTGTAGTCTGTACTTATGGTACTATTGGTAGAAATATTGCACTATGACAATTTAATTGAATAGAACAATATTTGCTCAATTTAGTTGCAGAATATCCTCAATGATATTTATACCAAGCATTAGGTGATTATTATATTCAGCAGTGAGATTTAGATAAAGCAAAGACATTCTTATTAAAGGCTGTATCTCTAACGCAAAAAAGAAAAGAAGTAAATCAAATTAAAAAATTATTGCAGGACGCAATGTAATTAATCTATTTTAGACTATTTATTAATTTGGCGCTTGTCTTTTTTTGCTCTATTCTGATTTTTGATTGTAATAATTTTTCTAGATTACACATAGTTAACCTTATAAAAGGTTTTGCACAAAAATTTTTAATCCTTCACTGCAAACGATTTTCCGTAGTTTCACAGATATCTACCATATATACATTTCAATCATCAGCAATCATTATATTTGTTGATGATAAAAAGTTTTTATAAATTTTTAAGAAATTTCTAATTTTTCTTTCAAAAGTTCCGGGTTCTGATTCATAGTGTTGATATCATGTTAAATCTATTATTCATCATTGTTCTTTATGGTATTTTAGGTATTTTTTTATCAAATCAATTATTTTGAATAAAGTAGCTGCTGGTAGTTCAGAAACATCAACAGATGCTAGTGTTTTTCATTGTATATATTTTTGTTTTATATAGTATTCACCATCTTGAGTTTCGCACAAAATAGTTTCAGGGATATATTCTCAAAAATATTGTTTTTTTCTTCTCAATTATTTGCTTCTGTTTTTCTATAGGAAGAATTAAATCTTTAGCTTTAAAAAATTTACTGATAAATCAGGATTCATCAGCTTCTGTAATATGTTTTGTTGTTCACATTCATTTTGAATACGCATCAATCACGTTTATATTCATATTTTGCAAGAAAAGTATCAAAAATAGATATATACTATACATATAATATTTAATATGTCAAATTCAATAGAAAGTATAAATTTTAATCTGATAAGATATTATTGTTCAATATATATTCACAGCCAAATGCTATTAAATCTTCAAAATCTTTTTTAGATCAACAGGAGAGTCGGTAATCTTCCAAAACTTTTCTGAATTCTTGATGTTGAGAATATCATCTATCAGTACTCAGATTTACTCATTGAAATTCATGATTTAGCAGAAAAGTAAGAGATTCTTTAATCAGATTAAATTGTTTCCAATTAAGTTGATTCATAGGATATTCATTTTCATAATATTTATGAGTTTGGAAATGTAATAATTCATGAGTAAAACCGCAGCTCCAAGCCCTTAATCTCCAACTTTTTTCGGAGGGTTCCATCATCCAAATTTCTCAAGTTTTTCGATTATATGGTCATCTTCTACATGTTGTATACCAAATTTGAAATTTTTCATTAAAAATAGGTCTTTTAGTCAGCTTTTCTATTAATTCAAAAACCAAATCTTTTTGAGTATCTAATTTAATTTTAATTTGCTTTACTGCACTACCAATTTCTTCGCAATTATCACCATATTTCTTATCTAAGAAGGGAATCAAAATTTTATTTGCATCTTCTTGAGGTAATCATTTTATTTGCGATAAAATATCAAGGTCTTCTTCTGACATCGTTTCATATCATCTTCAATTAGTAAAAGAATTCATAGCACATCGCCAATTCCAAGCATCTTTTTCGATATCGTAGCTACTAAATATTTCAGGCATATTTTACAAAATATGAAATAAAACTAATAATGATAACTTTTTCAAATCTGAATAGTTTTACATCTATATAATTGTTCAATCAAAACCAGTTTGGCTAATCAATGAGGCATAGTAATCGCTCCAAAAGAAATCTCCTTTAAATCCGAAAATTTATCTTTCAATTCATCTCTATTTAATCAATAAGGTCATCAAATTATAAAAACACAATTTTGTCATACAATCTTCTTTCAAAGTTCTTCCGTAGATAAAAGTTTTCATTCTTTTGCAAGGAGAATTTTCTTATAATTTTGATATTTTTTTTCCACGGTTTTAATGACAGATTCAGTTTCTTTTTGGATAACCAATTGACGATTATCATCCTTGAATGGCTTCAAAGTATCAAAAACCGCATCATTTCACAAACGTTTTCTGTATTCCTCAATTGCAGTTGAGAAATGTTTATCAGAATCAGATATATTTAATATAACGTACATCTATACATTATTTATAAAATAACATACATTAACTATAGTAAAAATAAGAAATAAAGCAAAATCTTTTTAGAAACATATTTAAATAAAAGATTTATTTGAAATTCCGTTATAATAGTATATAGTAGCAGGCGCTTTATTATAATTATTCTAATAAATGGTAACGCACAAAGAAATATTTGATACTCAAATTAAAAAATTCAAAGATTTAAAAGAAGAAAAAGATAAAAGAATAAAAGAATTAGAATCTTCATGATTAATGTATAAACCATTAATTTGAGCTAAAAAGCAGCTAATTGACGCATTCTCTGAAAAGGCTACAGAATTAAGAAGTAGTCCTGATTATAAGCAGGCTCAAAAATTACGTTCTTCTTATTTAGGAGCAAAAAGAGCTTATGAAAGTGATAACAACAATGAAGGTATGGATGAAAAACAATCAGATTATTCAATGATTTGTGAAAATTTGAAAAGTTTTGCTGTATCAATGCAAGAAGAAGGAAATAATTTAATTCATAAAATGCTTGTTGCATGAGTATCAACGGCACAAATAAATGAAACATTTTATCGTAAATGACAGGATATTCTCACTTATTTCAAAGATTTTTGTTCTTGATGGTCTAATAATATACATGAAGAAAAAGAAAAAAATAATAGCATAATAATCGAAGAACTATGACTAAAGGATACTTTTAATAATATTTATCGTAGATGCCTTATGTTTTCAGATAAATATAAGGATTTAAGAATCAAAGGAATACAATATTTTGATTTTATGGTGGATACACTTAAAAATATAGAAAGCACAATAAATTATTGTAAAGATAATTGAGTACATGTAGAGAAAGAAGAAAATGATGGCTTATTTTCTTAAAGTTTTTTTGTCAAGATTTCATTACAACATAAAACGGTTATTTTAATTTTATCTCATAAACGATATCTCAATTTTTATTTAGTTTCCTGATTCAAATTCTATCAATTAAAATTGAATTATGATTAAATTCAGATTCAAAGATTGTTTTTGCTTCTTCCATCTTTTCTAAGCGAATATAATTACAAATGTTCATATGATTTGCAATGAAATCATGTATATTAATATTGTTTGTATCTTTTTTTTCATATCAAGCCATGGTGCGAGCATAATCGAAAGTTTCATCTATTCAATATTTATTTGCAATGGCTATAATATTTTTACTTGCACTTATTAGGTATTCATTATTTGGAAATAGTATAGTAAACCATCAACATCAATTTGGATATTTCTTTTTTTTCTCATGGACATCAAAAATTCGTTTATGTTCTTCAGTATGGACTTTAAAATCATGCAAAATAAAAGGTTTTTTTCATCTGAAATTTTCTATTAGTTCAGACATAAATCAATCAGGTATGCTATCAGATATTACAGACAGACTAATATGAGCTATATCTGATACCGGCTTATTATTATATCTAAATGATTTTGATAAAAATAATTTCTTGTAGACTGTAATTCCTTTAATACATTATTCTCAGGTAAAGCAACAATTGTATAAGACATTATACAAAAAACATCAGAGATAAACCGAATCTATAATAGACTATTGATTTTTAAATATAAGTCAATTTACGATTAGATCCCAAATTCTTTTTTTAACAATTCTATTGAATCTAATTTTTCCCATGGAAATAATTCAACATTTTTTCAGTATTTCTTAACTACTTTACATTCACGACCAAAGTGACCATAAGCAGCAGTTTCTTCATAAATAGGGGAGCATAAATTAAATTTTTTTTCTATCGCATAAGGTCTTAAATCAAATAAAGTTCAGATTTTTTTAGCAATTTCTCCATCGGTAAATGAAACCTTCGATGTTCAATAAGTATTCACATATACGCTAAGAGGTTTAGCTACTCAAATAGCATAACAAATCTGAATTAAAATCCTATCAGCTATTCAAGCAGCTACTAAATTTTTTGCTATATAACGAACCATATAAGCGCCAGAACGATCTACTTTACTCGGATCTTTTCACGAAAAAGCTCCTCATCAATGCGCTCATTTTCCACCATAAGTATCTACAATAATTTTTCTTCATGTAATACCTGTATCTCCATTAGGACCTCAAATTACAAACTTTCAAGTTGGATTGATTTGAATATCAATACCATCATTAAACAATATTTTTACATTATCTTTCAGTCAATCGATAAAACGAGGCAATAATATATTATTTACATCTTCACGAATTTTATTTAGCATTTTTTCATCTCAAGCAAATTCATCATGTTGAGTAGATAGAATCATAGTTCTGATTCTTAATGGTTTATCATTATCGGAGTATTCAATCGTGAATTGAGTTTTTGCATCTGGACGAAGGTATAGCATTTCTTTTTTCTTTTTACGAATTTCTGCTAATGTTTTAAGTAATTTATGCGATAAATCCAAAGTTAAAGGCATAAAACTATCAGTTTCATTACATGCATATCAAAACATCATTCATTGGTCTCCAGCTCATTGATCTTCAACATTATTTCTTTCAATTCCACGAGAAATATCAGCAGATTGCTCATGTAAAAGAATTTCAATATTACAAGTATCAGCATTAAATCAATATTCATCTTTTGTATAACCAATTCTACGAATTACATCACGAGTTACTTTTTCTATATTTACATTAGCATTAGATTTTATTTCTCACGCAAGAATAACCTTATTAGTAGTAACCAAAGTTTCACAAGCCACTTTTGAGAGCGGATCTTGAATTAAATAAGCATCAACAATTCCATCAGAAATCTGATCACAAATTTTGTCAGGATGTCATTCCGAAACCGACTCTGAAGTAAATAGGTAAGCCATAGTTTTTGCATTAAAAAATAAAAATACATTTAATAAATATTGATTCTCAAATGTATTTTTGGATTCGTGAAGTCATTATTAACTTCTACGTAAAACTTAATTGTCTTTAGCAATTTTTTTACGTGGTTGCAAGCGATACAAATCCATCCACATTCTGAATCCGAACTCAATATAACTTTTTATATTTTATATTCAATATTTTCTTAAATTAGCCCAAACCAAAAGACCAACAAGACCCAAAATTAGAATAGACCAAACAACAATTGAAACTATATTTCTTCTAAACCAATGCCAAGTTTTTGATTTTTCGTTATTTTTAATCATATATCATTGTTTCTTCAGAGCTTCAACCAATTTTTCAAATTCATAAATATCAGAAAACACAAACGCACGTTTGCATCATCAGTTTTTTTTCTTTTTATAAATTCAGATTAAATTATTATTTTCATTCGTATTTATGAATTCCACTTCATCTTTGTTTAAATACGATTTTTTAGTGGGAAACATTAAAACGCTTCACTTTTCAAGAAATCATACTCAATCATCATCTTTCAATATAAATTTATTTCGCGGTTTTCTATCTGCAAACAATAAACAAAGGGGAATTATTCATGGAAGTACTCAACAACATAAACAGACAACTAAGATTAAAACTCTCCACCACCAATATTTAAATCAAGTGATAACATTGTTTTTATAGTATATTTGATCTTTATCATATTCAAAAACCCTATCATCCATCTTTACAGTTTTAGGTAACTTTTCTATATATTCTTCATGATTTATAACTTTTTCAGCCATTTTTAAATAAATTATGTAATAAAAATTATTCTACAGCATCTATGTCAAAATCATCATCTTCTGCATCAGTAGGGAAGTGATCCTCTACTTCATCATCGTCTTCTTCCCAATTTTCGAAATCAAATTCATCATCCTCATCTTCAATTTTTTTCTTTGTTGGTGTTTTTTGTGCTTTCTTTGCCCTTTTTTTCTTAATGTTCTCATCTTCCATTTTTTCTATATCATCTTCAATTCCAAGCATTTTTTGTAATCACTGATGTTCTTTTAATTTTTGGATTACCTTTTGCTCAATCTGTCTCACCCTTTCCCTGGTTACTTCAAATTCTTCTCAAACCTGTTCAAGAGTATACTTTGGCCCATCAATTCCATATCTCATTTTAACAATCTTCGATTCTCTATCATCCAGCATTCACAAGATCTGATCCAAATTGGCCCTAAGAGTATCTCTTTCTGCCAACTGATCTGGACGTAGAGTATTTCCATCTTCAATCAAGTCAGCTAAAGTATCTCTACCTTCATCTCCAACTTCTCTATCAAGTGATACATTACCAAATATAACCTCTTCAAGCTTTTTAACCTTTTTAATAGGATATCATAATTTTTGTCAAATCTCTTTACTCGTTGGTTCTCTTCAAAGCTTTTGAAATAATAATGAGTATGTCTTATTATAAGAATTAATTTCATCAATTAGATGTACAGGGATTCTAACATTTTTTCACATATCAGCAATAGCTTTTGTGATAGATTGTTTAATCCACCGAGTTGCATATGTAGAAAACTTAAACTCCTTATCAGGATCAAATTTTTCAATAGCTTTAATAAGTCATATATTTCATTCCTGAATTAAATCAGCAAAACCAAGCCTACCTCCAAAATAACGCTTAGCAATAGCAATTACTAACCTTAGATTTGATTCAACCAATTTTTGTTTAGCTGATTCATCTCATTTTTTCACTCTTCTTGCAACTTCTTTTTCTTCTTCAGCAGTTAGAAGGGGAATTTTAGATATATCATTGAAATATAATTTAATATAATCTTTATACTGCATATCAGGAGGTAAATCAGTCTTTCCATACAATGAAACTTTCCCAAGTCTAGACTCTTTTTTAGCTCATTTTTCTTCTTTACTAGAATTCTCCAATTCTTCTTCGATAGTAATTACTTTAATTTTTAATTTATCACACAAATCATAGAATTTTTCCAAAATTCTGATTGATCCTTCCATATTATCAAGCGATGCAATCAAATCTTCTTCTAAAAGACTTCATTTTTCGGCTCATTTTAAGAGCAAATCTTGTAAATCTTCACTTAATTCAGAAATATCCTCCATGAGGTTTTCATAGATTTTCTTTCTTTCTTCGTTCATATATTATAAGCTAGAATACTAAATAGTCAAAAAAACTTCACAAAACATTATCACATATCAAATTTTCTTGTATTTGAGGTATTGAGTGGAAGAGCTTTGTAGTTAGGTTAAAAACCTATTGATATGCTAAACATGCATTCGTTACACAGAAAAAAGATACCACATCGAGTACCAAAAACACTATATATCATTTCATATATAAAAATCAAGTGAAAAAGTCCGTTTTTTTTGCTTTTTAAAATAGTAATGAATATAATTTATGTAGAAATTTTATATTATAATTGTTAGCGTTATGAATATTGAACAACTAAAAAAAGAGGTAAGCAGTATAGAAACCTCATTAAATGAATTAAAGAAAAATGTAGGAAATTTATCTGAAGAAGATAAGAAAAAACAAGCAGAAGAATTAAAAATTAAAGTCGAAGAAGCAAAACAAAAGATAAACAGTAAAATTACAGAATTATCTGAAAAAACGGATGATAATTCAAGAAAAGAATTAGAAGAAGCGAAAGAGTTGTTAGAATCGTTAGAAAATATAGTAGAATTACAACGTGAAATTATGGAAAATGAAGAAGATGAAAATGATATTTGATGAAATAAGAAATGAAAAAATGAAAGAGGTGAAAGATGAAAAGAAAAATTAGAAAATCAACAAGAACAAGAAAGTAAAAACATATTTTGAAAAGCATGGGACCGGACAAAAGGACAATGGGACAGTGTGCGAGACAAAAACAAGTGGAAAGAGGAATGATTTAAAAATACAATTCGTACAGCATGATTTGTGGCAACATGAGTATGAGCTATAGCACTCGCTTATAAGTGAATTAAAAAAACATGGGACCGAGCTTTTTGAGATAAAGAAAAAGAGGATAAAGACGAAGAAACGGGGGAAAAATCAAAGGAGAAAAAAAAGAAAAAATCTTCGTGGTGGAAAAAGTTTCTTATTTGAGCATGACTTACTACTTGAACAGTGATTGGATGAGTTGAAGTTTATAAACATCGGAATAGAATATCTTCACGATTTAAAGAAAGACTTTGATTGGCTTTATCTTTTGATGAGGCTAGGCAAAAGGTTGAATCCGAAGTGCGTAACTGAAAAATAGATGACGATCATTTCTGAGTTTTTAATGCACACTTTGAATGAGGTATAACATTTGATGAAAATACACAAGAAATATGTTCTTATTGACAAAAAACAAAGATTGAAAAAAAATGAAAAAAATTACAGTGAATGGAAAATGTAGAATTCGCTAGTTGGGAAGAACTAATTCATGCTGCAAATATCGTAAATTTTGCTAAAAGAATGCTAAGATGAAGAGGGAATTCAGCTACTCCATTTTGACCAACTTCTTGGTGAGGAGATATAGCTTTTAATTGCTCTGCAAAATGAAAACAAGAATTTCTTTCAGCAAGCAATTCAAATGAATGGAGCTGGATATTGTGAACTTTATGAACCATCGGTTGATGAATCTTATGATGATATTGTGCATGAGTAAAATGAGCAGCAATTTGAGTTGCGTGATGATGAACATGATGATACGCTTTATGAGCATATATTGATAATTCATCTACAGCTGGAAGATGCTGTGAAACTATTAGTAGAGGGAAAAATTTTGATGAATTTATAAATTATCTAAACAGACAAACTGATGAAAACTGAAAATCTTTGTGGGAATCGGCATGAGAACAACATATGAATCCAAATGAAACACCAATAAATCCTGTGGTAGATAACTGAAAAGAATGATCAGAATGGAAATGAGTTTTAGCTGAGATAGAGAATACATACTGAGAAGATCAATCCTGAAGAAGAGTTCTTCAAATAGAACGAGATCCTTCAAAACCAACTGAATACAAGATAAAATCATATAATCATGAATTAAAAATTATTGTAGAATGATTATATACAAAAAATTGAGAGAAAATAGATTACAACAAAATTAAAAAAATTCATATAGAAAAATATGAAGAATATGATTGTCGATGAGATGGTTTAGATATAGATTTTCCACATACAGAAGAAGGTTTAAAAGAGGCTATAAAAACAGCAAATTTAACAAATATGATTATAGAAGATTGGAAATGAAAAGGTGCAGAAGCGTATCCATTTGCATATGGTAAGTATATTTCAAAAGGGAATGGTATGAGTTTTAATTTAGATATAGATACCCCTGGTCTGTGATCAAATTGGCAGTGATGAACTTGTGTCCTTTGAAATAATATGTTAAAGGAGAGATTCCCTTCTATATATAAAGATTTAGATGATTCGAGGACGCTATTCTTAAAATGAATTCCATCTCAAGAAGATTGGCATGACCAAGCGGTTCATGATAAGGCCGAATGATCTCAATATATAAAATTTTTACATCAAATAGGTAAATGAAATTTTTGGAAAAAATTGTAATAAAAATTTTATAGAGAATAAAAATAGCTCTAAAAGGGCTATTTTTAAATTTTATATAAAAAATATGTAAAAAGTTTAAATTTTTTTGCATTTTTCGATGGTTTCATATATAATCAGTTTGGATGTTTATTTATTCTTTAATGAATTATCCATGAATAATAATGTAGAGCAGCTTAAAACAGAAGTTGATGACATTAAAAAATCATTAAATGAACTCAAAAATAATGTATCTATTTCTGAAGTTGAGAAGAAAAATCAAGCAGAGACATTGAAAAATAAAGCAGAAGAAGTTAAACAAAAAGTTCAAAATGAGATTGATTTATTAGATAGTAAAACAGATGATGAATCTAAGAAAAACAAGGAGGAAGCTGAGGCCATTTTAAATAGTTTTGCTGAAATTACAAATCTCTACACTATTATCATAGGTTCTAGTAACGATGTACCATCCACAGTGGAACAGCCAGAGACGAGTAACAAAAATATATTTTGAAAGATATTCGATTGAATAAAACAACAATGGAGAAATATTTGTGATAAAGAAAAGCGAAAAACAGAATGATGAAAGAATTTATTACGTACAGCATGATTTGCCTTAACATGAGTATGAGCAGTTGCCCTTGCATATAAATGAATAAAAAAATTATTTTGATGGGGAAAAGATGAAGATAATGAAGAAGAAAATGAAGAGAATGTAACAACAGAAGAAAATGAAGAAGAAAATAAACAGGAAGAAAAAGAGAAGAAATCCTTGCGAAGGCGTGCGGCTAATTTTGTTCTTGATTTATTTGAAAAGAAAACAAAATAGATCATCATCAATAAATTATTGATAATTTTAAATTTTACGCCTATTTTTGTATTAATAATAAATATAATAATTTTTAAAATAGAATTTGAATGGCATATTTATTTAAAATTATTTTTATACTAAAAAAGTCCGATTTTTTTTGCTTTTTAAAACTTTGTATGTATAATAAAACTACTATATATTTACTTATATAAAAAATAAAAATGAATTCATTGGAACAGTTAGAAGCTAAAGCTTCAAAAATTAAAGATGATTTACAGGCTTTAAAAACTGAAACTATTTCAGTAGAAGAAAAGAAAAAGAAAGCAGAGGAATTAAAAGAACAAGCAGACACAATTAAAACGGAAGTACAACAAAAGATTACGGAGTTAAATGCTCAAAATGATGCGAGCATTCAATCAGAGAAAGCAAAAGCTGAGCAACTATTAGGAAGTTTAGACGAAATGACTAAATTATATACAGAAATAGTTAGCAATACCACAAGTACAAATCAAGAGGTAATCAACAATGTTTCATGAAATAATGTTTGACAAGTTGCTACTACTGAAGTAACTAGCACATCCACTTCTCAACAAAAAGAGGAAGAAAAATGATTTTTTTGAACGGCAAAAGATTGGATATGAAGCCAACGATCAGATATATGGGACGGGGAAAAATGGAAATCAGAATGATGAAAAAATTTGCTTCGCACGGTATGATTTGCAGCAACATGAATTTGAGCAATTTCTCTCGCATATAAATGAGTAAAAAAATTATTTTGAATAGGAGAAAATGATGAGGAAGAAGAGGAAGAAACACCAAAGAAAAAGAAAAAAAAGTGATTTCGAAAAAGACCATTCTGAAAATTTTTGAAATGGACTGCCGTTGGTGTATGATGAGCTCTTTGAATCAATTGGTTATGAAAGCAATTTGGTCGATGGTGAAAGGAATGAGCGACATGAAGGGATTCAGATAAGGAGAAATATAGTTCATACGATGAATTTGCACAAAAAGAAGAGAATAAAGAGAAATTTGATAATTATGAATGATTGTGAGGTAAGGTAGATAACGTGTACCAAGAAATTTATGGTAAAGAATTAAAATCATGATATGAAGATGAACTTGAGATGCAAAAAATATCAGAAGAACAATCAAAATGAACAAAATTTTATAAATGAATAGTTCCTTATTGTCTAGATAATCAATTTAAATCAGTTGAATGAATTTTGTGACAAAATTCTTCATTTAGAACGGCTTTAAATGAAGGTTTAGATTCAATGGTAAATTTTGTAAAAGATAAATGAGAAGATTTCTTAAAACTTTTTGCTGACTTTTATTTAGAGTATTTGCCATCACGAGCACCATTTAAGGGTATGGCATGATCTTTGAGTGAGAAAATAGATAAGTGGAAAGTAGAAAATAAAAAAGCAGAACAGGAAATGCAATATTTTTTTAGACAAAGTATCAGAGTTCAAACTTATTTATTTGAAAAAAGAGATCAATTAGCAAAAAAATTGGTAAAAGAAGCTGCTCAAAAATATTGAAAAAGTGAAGAAGAAATACGGAATGATGAAGACTTGTTTGATAAATATATAACAAAAGATCCTCAATATCAAAATTTCTTGAACAGTCCAACACATTTAGCCGTTACTGTTTTATCACAAAATAATCTTTTCGACGAGCATATTGGTGAAGAACTAAAAAATCATGTTAAAGAAATAGATGCAGACAGAAATAGAATCCTTTGATGTAATGATTGAGGAAAAGATATCATTGAAACAATAAATGAAAAAAAACAAAAATCAGAGACATTGAACGATAATGATGATAAAAAACTATGAGAAGCTTGTGATGGAATGTTGAACTCTGTAGATGATATACTTGAAGCAGCGGAAGAAAGTGCATGGAATGTTTGGGGAGATTTGCTTAGAACAGGAGATGCTAATTTAAGAGAATACTTGGAAAAATCTTGATTAGATAAGATGTTTGAAAGTTATAAACAAATATTACTGGAGAATAAACAAAAATTAGCAAGTGGTCAACTAACAAATGAAAAGAAAATAGAATTAGCAGAAACAATAAACTCAATGTTAGCATTAAAAAAAGAGGTTGAATTATGAAAATTTACTATAGAAAAAGATTATGATGAATATGGAAATATAATATATAGAATTCCATGATTTTTAGCCTGATCTGCAAAAAATTTCGTAAAGTGAGTTAGTAAATTAATTGGCGGAGAGTGGAAAGAATGAATAGAATATATGACAAGTGGGGCACTTTGAACTTGAGTTTTAATCACTGCTGCATGAACAATAATGCTTATGTCAAAAAGTACTCGTTGAGTATGAAAAGGATTAATAACTATATGAACACTACCTGTATCAGTGCCGGCAAAATTACTATATAAAAAGGCAATGAGTGTGGCACCGGTAAGAGATTTTGCACACAAAGTTAATATATTCAAATATAAATGAAAAAATTGATCAACAACTCTCTTAAAAGATCTCGTAGATTGAAGGATTTCTCTTGAGCGTGCAACGGAAATTGTTGATCGTAAAACATTTTGATTGTTTTCATGAAATACTAGAGAAGCGTGGGAAAAGACATTTAATCTTTCGAGGGTTAATAAGTGAGATAAAGTTGGATTACAAAAGGCCACCTTTGAAGCAATGATAGATAAGCTGGCTAAAGAAAAACCAGCAGCTTTAGATGCTTTTCAAGATATTAGAAAGATGAGTGGTCAATTGGTAAAACAATGGGATACTTCAGAAGAGCTTAGAAGAGCCGTGGTAAATGGAGAAGCTGAAAATGTTAAAAAAATAATATCTTCTTCTGCATGAGAAGTAAAAGAGGTTACTAAAGAAGTAACTAAAGAGGTCACAGAAGCTAGAAGATTGTTTAATGAGAGTGTTGATGCGACTATATGACAATTAAAAAAGAGTCCATATCCTAAGGCTTATGAAAGTCATATAAAAAAGTTGGAAGCATTAAAAAAAGATGCAAGTTTAGCTGATGAAGAAATGGAAGTATTTACTAAATTTATGAACAAATGATTTGATGCCAAAATTGTGCCAGATTTGAAAAAATTATTTACTATCAGTGATACATTAGAAACATGAGAAAAGGTATGAGAAAGATTAAAAAGATTATTGTTTGAGTGAAATTATGCAGAATTTAAAGGATTACTGAAACAACCAGAGTTGTGAAAAGTATTTAATAAATTTTGAATCAAAAATGTTGATGATGTAGTAAAGAGTTTTGATAATATATTGTTAAAACAATGAGCTAAACTTGTAGAATGAGCAAAACTTTTAAAATCTTTTGCAAAAGTTTTAGCCAAAATATTATAAAGTTTTATCCTTTTGTAAATTAAAATGCTATCAGCAGAGCAATGTAAAGAAGGTATATCAGATAGATACATACAAGATTTTAAAAAAGAACTTGGGTTTTTTGAAAAAATTTTTCTTACCCCAGTTTTTTCGAAAATGAAAAATATTTTAAAATCTGATAAAAAAATTGACGCAAATAATATCAAAGATTTGGAAGATTTGTGATTTTGGAGAAATATTTTGGGAATAAAAATATGAGAAAAACAACTTTTTGAAAACTTAGTGAATAAAACATTTAATTTTCTAAAAGAAAAACAAGAAAAAATAATCCAAGCTCAAACCGAGTGAAAATTAGATGAACTTTTAGATGTAGTTGTTAATTGAAAATTAGGTAATTTAGATCAGAGCGTTAATGAGATTTGAGCCACAAAGCAGGAAGAAACATGAGATGTAACACCGCAGCAGAATGAATGATGAGCCACAAAGCAGGAAGAAACATGAGATGTAACACCGCAGCAGAATGAATGATGAGCCACAAAGCAGGAAGAAACATGAGATGTAACACCGCAGCAGAATGAATGATGA
>JAEEGL014430482.1_pt1 | contig 22000 bp, 16 predicted proteins | sample 9134231 | NCBI WGS metagenome assembly JAEEGL01 (sample SAMN16246548, study PRJNA631951) | gut metagenome | biome: gut microbiome; feature: rumen; material: fiber-attached | host: Bos | place: Iran: Karaj | collected 2018-10 | reverse complement strand
TTTGTGGCAAACGTTGAGGCCGGGAACGATAAGCAGCTCATAATAAAAGAGCTTGTGGAGTCTTTCAATTTGAAGGTTACGTCCTCCGGTGTGCCCGGTGGCATCTGCGCGGTATCTTCGTTAGAGTTCATATATGATAAGTATGGATACGAGACCCTATCACGTACGCTCATGCTTGCTGTAGGAACCTGGGAAGGAGAGCCACAGTCTTTGTCAGCTGGCATGCTGAAGGGAATAGCAAAGATGGTGAGCATATATCAGGATGAATTAAATGATGATGCTTTCAAGGAACGCTTGAGCCGAGTATCGGTGAAAGAGATAGTCCGTACTGCCAAAGAAAGACAGGCGGGAAGCAGAGGATTCGTTGAGGCACTACTTCTTCAATACAACAAGAAAACCCGGTATCCGCTTTTGTGGGAGAAGCTGTATGATCATAATAACAGGCATCGCAGGGACCCTATCCCGGAAGAGGTCCAAGAAACAGATGTCGATAGTGATGATGTGGAAGACGATGAAGAGTAACAAAGAAGGCAGAGGAGAAATCCCCTGCCTTTTTGCATTATTGTTTCTGTTTCTTTCTGAGTGTATAGTTCCGAGATTTAATAGCGGCTCTTCGCTTTTGGCATTCCGGTTTATTACAGTACTTTTTGTTTTTTACGCGTTTAATATAATCGCCGCAGATCGGGCAGCGAGAAAACGGTAGTGTTTGATTTACAGAGTCCTCGTCTTCGAAATCATCAATGTAGTTTTCGTCTTGAAGTTTTATATAGGAAGCATCTTCCGTTATCATTTTGGAAAATGCGAACCATGCAATATCAAAGATAGAGTCGACAGCTATATGATGAACAGGCTTCATTGTCTTCTTGTCGATGATTAAGCTTATTCTAAATGACTGGAATTTCTTTACCAGGAGCTTGTTGAACTCATCGAGGTCATCGTTAATATACTTTTTGAACAGGGACGAGGCGAGTTTTGTGTCTCCCTTTGATTCTTGTAAAGCCTTCTTTTTATATTTCTCAAATACGGAGTATTCACTCCAACCGTCGTATTTCTTATACAGATTCATTGCATCTGTATCATTTCCAAAATGGAGCATTTCAAGTGCATAGAAGAAACCGTAGTGGGTGCCGAGAGAGATAAGATCACGTTTAAAGTTCTCGACTGAGAATGAAGCTAGCTCGACAATTTCCTGCGCATACACCGGACCGTCATCGTCCTGAAATATGTCATTAAGCTTATCAATGTTATAGGGCTGAATGTTGTGGTTACACCATTCAAGTATGGCTGCGTTGGCATCGTCCGGGCTTAGCTTTGTGATCTTGATATACAAGCAGAGCAGATCAAAGAGCACATCTTTGATTGTTCTTGCAGTGATGACATCCACTTTGACAAAATCCAGATCAAGGTCGGGAGCAATTATATGTTCCTTGCCTTTCTTTATCATGCTGTATTTTCTGAAATAAACATTATGGTAGGTGGACTCCGTTAAGCCGCCAATATCAACGAAATCTATATATTCTTTCCAGTTCATGACATGCACCCCTAATCGTTAAATCTTACCAACAATCTTACCGACAGCAATTTGCTGTTGGTAAGATTATAACGTATGATGTACATGTAAACAATAGAAAAAATAAAAATAATAGCAAGGGAGGTGAGGCCAATGGCAAACGATGAAGTAAAGGCATACGCTAAACAAGCGGGTGTCAGGCTCTGGGAAGTAGCGGAGCGATTACATATCACAGATGTAACGCTTAGCAAAAAGCTCAGATATGAACTTGATCCGGAATATAAGTCCAGGATTATTAAGCTCGTAGACAAGATTGCTAAAGAAAAGCAATCGCAACAGTAACAAGAGGAGGATTTAATTATGAAAAATGAAATGAACATTTCCTTAAAGGAAAGAGTTGATGCTCTCGAGAGAGAGATCAACGGAGAAAAGTTGCAGGCGGAAATGATCCGCAAGGCAAAGCAGTATTCGAAAGATTACAAAGGGTACTTAAGAAACGCAGAGATTACCGATTCACTGAAAGTCGGAAAGGATTCAGAGGGCGGGTATCTTGTTCCGGATGAGATGGAAGAGGGACTTGTTGAGGCGCTAGAACAGAACGATGTGATCCGTAAGCTCTCAACTGTAGTCAATACAAAGGGGCCTCATATGGTTAATACCTATGTAAAAGGTCCTGCTGGCTACTGGGTTGATGAAGGTGGTCCTATAACGTTTTCCGATGCAGAGTTTTACCAGGTTGTATTAGACGCACATAAGTGTGGTGCGATGATGGGAGTTACTGAAGAGCTTCTGGAGGATTCCGGTTTTGATATCGAGAAGTTTATTATCAAAAAGCTTGGAGAGTCCGTTGGTCAGATCGAGGAAGAGGCATTTGTGAACGGAAACGGTATCAGTAAGCCGCGTGGCTTCCTCTTGGATGCTGAAGTTGGATTCGAAACAGCAGAGTTAAACGGCGACGCACTTGTTATGCTTCAGAGCAGTGTCGCGGGAAAATTCGGTAAGAATGCGGTGTGGGTGATGAGCGAAGAAGCAGAGAGGGAGATTCGAAAGATCAAAAACTACGGTGGTCGTCCGTTGTGGCAGCCCGATATGACAAAGGGAGCTCCTGATAGGATTTTTGGAAGACCCGTGTATGTATGTAAGGATATGCCCAAGGTCCTGCCCGGTAATTGTCCGATCGCATATGGTGATTTCTCATATTACTGGATCGGGGAAAGAGGTAAGAGATCAATCAAGCGTCTCGGTGAGAGATATGCAGACAGAGGTATTATTGCTTACCGTTACTTCCATAGAGTAGATGGAAAGCTTATTTTACCCGGTGCAATCAAGACCCTTAAGATCGCAGCATAGGAGGTGCCTATGCAAACAGAATTAAAGGCTTACTGCCTTGGAAAGGAGATGCCGGATGGATGAATTACTGAATATGCCCATATGGCTCATGTGGAAATATGAAGTCATAGATGGCAAAAAGAAAAAAGTCCCGTACAGTGCAAGAACTATGAGGCGCTGCGGTACTGACGAAAAATACAGACAGACGCTTGTACTTCATGATCAGGCATCGGATACTGCCAAGGCAAATAGGTTTGATGGTATCGGGTTTGTTATCCCGGAGGGGTATGCGGTAATCGATCTTGATCACCTTGAGGACGAGTTCGAACGTGAGGTATGCCAGTTGGTGGATTCCTACACGGAAGTCTCTCCCAGCGGCAACGGCAGACACATTATTACAAAGGTTGAGCCGGATCGTATTCCGCAGGAAGATGGGAAACTCGATTCAGAGTACTATGTCAAAAATCCGTATAACCATGCAGAGCTCTATATTGGCGGACTTACAAATAGGTACATGACCTTTACGGGTAATGTGGTTAAGAAAATGCCGGTTGAAGATTGTACGAGCGACTTGCTTACCTTTCTTAATAAGCATATGAGGAAGGCGGATTTTCAAAACCAGGATGATGATCTGGCAGAAGACCTGAGTGACCTTGACATCATCAGTATTGCCAAGAGAGCTAAAAACGCAGAGAAGTTTGAAAAGCTCTATGACAAAGGTGACATTAGTGACTATGGTTCGCACTCGGAAGCAGATATGGCGCTTTGTAACATGCTCGCGTTTTATTGCCAGGGAGATGCAGAAACTATTGACAGACTTTATCGGAAGAGTGCCTTGTACCGCGATAAGTGGGAACGGGATGACTACCGGGAGATGACGATCGAAAAGTCCATAGCTCTTTGCAAAGGTAACTTCTATACCGGCGCCCCCGCAAAGCCTCCATTTGTTTATGAGGATGATAAGGGCAAACGCCATGTGAACTGCCCGTTGCTTGCAAAGTATTACCGTGAGCACCAGTACATGTTGTCTGTTCGTGATAGTGGCCGTGGTGGAGTCCAGAGATATGTTTATACCGATGGATGCTACAAGCCATATGCCGACGAGATGATCAAAGGTGTCATCAAGGGATACATTACTGATTACGACGAATCCCTGCTTCATATGAGGGATGTTAACGAAGTATTCCAGCAGCTGATTACAGATCTGCACTTTGTAACAAGCGATGCCATAAATACAGACGAGAACCTCATCAACTTTAAGAACGGGTTCCTGGACGTGGAGAGACTTGAACTGATTCCACATGATCCGTCGATTCTTTCGACAATCCAGCTTCCCTGTGAATGGACGGGAGTTCCGACGCCGACACCGGTGTTTGATGCCTTTATGGGGACTCTTACGGACTGGGATAGTGAAACGGAAGAACTGCTCCTTGAGTTCATCGGGGTATGCATTTCAAATGTAAAAGGCTGGCGTATGAAGAAGGCTCTCTTTATGGTAGGACCCGGCGATACGGGAAAATCTCAACTCAAGTCTTTGACGGAGATGCTCCTTGGTAAAGGCAACTACGTAGCAATCGACCTTGGCGAGATCGAGGCCAGATTCGGAACCGGTAACATTTACGGTAAGCGACTGGCAGGTAGTTCGGATATGAGCTTCATGACGGTTGATGAACTTAAGACCTTCAAGAAGTGTACCGGGGGAGATAGCCTCTTTGCTGAGTTCAAAGGACAGAACGGTTTCGAGTTTGTTTACAACGGTCTTCTGTGGTTCTGCATGAATAGGCTCCCGAGATTCGGCGGAGATGATGGAGATTGGGTTTACAACCGTATCATCCAGGTGGAGTGCAAGAACGTGATTCCCATTGAGGAGCAGGACAAGCGACTGCTTGATAAGCTCTATGCCGAACGCCAAGGTATTCTGTACAAAGTCGTGATGGCACTGAAGAGAGTCATTGACAATGGTTATAGATTCAACGAGCCAGAATCAGTGATGGCAGCTAGGAAGGCTTACCATGATGAGAACAATACGGTTATAGCATTCTTTAATGATTGCATGATCGAGCGCCCGGATGGGAAGGTCAAGGATGGCTGTACAACCGGTAAGGTCTATAAGGTTTACCAGGAATGGTGCCGTGATAACAATCATGGCTTTGCCAAGACCGCTAAAGAGTTTCGTGATGAACTTTCTCTGCATGTGGGTGCAAGCTATCAGGACATGATAGTTCGAAGGGGGACTGGCGGTAGCTTCTTCAAACTGTACACCTTATCGGATGAGGCAAAAGAAAACTATCATAAGGCATACGGCTACGACGACCTTGAGCCGTTGCTGGGAGCCTAAGGAGGTGACAGTTATGAAGACTTAGTGAATGCTTGGTGACAGTATATGCAGTTTGGTGTCACTGCCATAATCCCAGTAAATACAAGGGATACGGGCATTCGGTTACAGAAGTGACAGTATTTTATACTTCTAAATCGAAATGAAAATAGTAGTAGAAAACTGTGTATATAAATAGAGTTCAAAATGCGATCACCATTGTCACCAGATAGCAGCAAAGCAAGTAACCATAAGGATTTCAGTCGGTGACAGCACATTGAAAGTACTGCACATAGACTGCACATCAACTGCCACGAAGGAGGTAAGAACGATGTATAAGTTGATTTCAGAGATAAGAAACGGTGTGCCGTGGACAGAGAATGACGAGGCGCTCCTTACAGATTTACCCGAAGAGGATCAGGAGGAAGTTCTTGAATGGATAAGGAAGAACATCCTTCCGAGAAAGAGACCGTTAGAGGGACGCAGCAGCTATGGCATTAAGCATATCCTGCAGCATGACACTAAGATTTATACGACCAACAATCAGTTCAAGCATGCAATGCTTCTTTGCGGGTATGAGCCCGTTGATGAGAACAAGCTTAACTGGAATTATCGTATAAGCAAGGAGTCACCGGCTTTTGATTATGATTCTCGAAGCCTGATCTTCTAAGGGGTGGGGGCTTATAAATCTCTACGGACCTTACGGCTGGGAACGGCGGCAGGGTCGCATACGCAAAAATCGGAAATCAAACGGGGTATTGACCCCTAATTCGAAAACCTAACAGCCGGGGTAGGGGGGTAAGAATCTCTACAGCCCATTACGGGAAGACCGGCGCCCCCTCTTTTGCGGTATTTCGCGAAATTGCAAGAGGGGTAATGACGACAAAGAGTGAAAAACCGAAGAATAACAGACAAAAAACGATAAAAACGACAATAAACGATGATTAAAAAGGCGAGACGGTTAAGGCATTACGCGGATTAGTTTCCGCGATGCCGATACCCAGTGCCTCCGAGGATAAATTTTATGAAACAATTGATTATTTTGATTTTTACGGAGGAATTCAAATATGACTCAGGAAATGGGAAGGCAGATAACAAGTCTCCGCCTTAAGGGGCTTGGATATAAATCAATAGCAATTGTAGTGGGAACATCAAGGGAGAACGTCAGATATTACTGTAAGACCCACGGCCTTGATGGGACCGCTGATCTGGTTAAGTTAAACTTCGCAGAACATAGGAAGAATCCGGAAGTGTGCAAACACTGTGGCCGCAAGATTGAAAGAACCGGCCATTCGGGCAAAAAGCTCTTCTGTTCTGAGGAGTGCCGCAGGGCTTGGTGGAAGGAACATCCGGAAGAGGCTAAGCATGGCAAAGACGCGACATATGAATGCCAGTGCGCATATTGCAAGCGTATCTTCTATTCATATGGGAACCGAAACAGGAAGTATTGCAGCCATGACTGCTACATCCAGGATCGCTTTTGGACAGATCCTAATGCTGAGGTCGATTCCAAGGAAATCGCCATAAGGCAGAGGATTGCACAGAGCGTCCCCACCGAGATGAGATTACGCAGAATCTCTTAATGTAAAAGTTGTTGACTTCCTTTCGCGGTAGAGTGATATATGTACCTACCAAAGAAAGGAGGTCATGCAAAATGACAATTTTATCATTAACCGAAAACAGAAAAGATTTGGTAAATGCTATCACTTCTGTCACCGGACGGAAGATGCGTTACCAGGGGCCACCCACATTCGTTTTTACAGACGGTACCTTTTCCGTAACGAGGGAAGGAGACCTGGAAGTTAAGGACTTCAAAAAGAATGTGGATGTGCTCAAGCAACTTGCGGCACAGAAACTTATCGATAACAGTTGGGATGAAGACCGGGATAAGCTATCTATCGACCTGCCAATGAAACGGTATTGCCCGCGAAGCCTTACATACCTCTTGCAGATTATATGGGGCAAAGAGGAACTGATTAATAAGGCTGTGGGTACCAGGGTAGGGTTTAAGATATCACAGGAATTCATCAGCAAGCTAAGAGAGGAACCGCCGACAAGTGTCAGTGAGTTCCTTTTTTCATGGAATGAAGCCGGAGGCGAAGAAGCCACGAAGGGTATTTCGTTTGACGAAGAAAAAATATACTTCACCGGCTTTCCATACACCGAAGATTCCGAATGGGTAAAGGCATATACCGATCTTGCCGCCGCCATAGGGAACGAAGCTTGCATCGCAAGGCGGATCAAGTTTGCAAAGCCGGAAGTTGATAACGAAAAATACTACTTCCGAGTATGGCTTGTAAGGCTTGGTTTTGACGGAGATGAATACAAAGCTAGCCGAAAGAAGCTCCTTGCAAACCTCTCCGGGAACTGTGCTTTTCGAACTGAGGAACAGAGAGTTCTTCATACACAAAAATATGGGAGGAAGGAAGAATGAGCAAAGGAAACACCGCTCCCGGGGCAAAGAGGCTCCGGACATGCGCGTACGCAAGAGTATCTACGGCGAGCGTCAAACAGGGCAATTCGCTGAAGAACCAAGTTGATTCATATACCAGACGGATTAAAGAAAATCCCGAGTACGAATTTGTGGGAGTATATGCAGACCAGGGCATCTCGGGAAGATCAGAGAAGAGACCGGAGTTTCAAAGAATGATCGAGGATGCTAGGACCGGGAAGATAGACCTTATCATAACGAAGTCCATATCGCGATTTGCGAGAAATACGGTCCTACTTCTTAAATATGTCCGGGAATTAAAAGAGCTGGGAGTTGCAGTTTTCTTTGAAGAGAACAACATAAATACCTCATCTTCCGAAGGGGAGATGATGCTTACGGTGCTTGCTTCTTTTGCACAGGAAGAGAGCCGGAGCATTAGCGAAAACTACAAATGGGCACTAAAGAAGAAGTTCGAGCGCGGTGAAGGAATGGTAAATACAAAGCGCTTCCTTGGATTTGACAAGGACGAGAACGGGCATCTTATCATCAACGAGACTGAGGCCAAAATAGTAAGACGTATATACGATATGTACCTATCCGGGATGGGAAGCTTTCTCATAAAAAACAAGCTGAATGAAGAAGGGGTTCCGACGGTAACGGGAGTGCCGTGGACTTGTGGAACCATAAGTGAAATCTTAAAAAACGAGAAGTACAAAGGGGATTTCCTTATTCAGAAAACCTACAATCCGGAAGTCGGAGGTGCCTCAAAACCCAACAAGGGACAAGTGCCGCAATACTATGTGAAAGACGATCATGAAGCAATCGTTTCGGAAGAGGAATGGGAAATGGTACAGGAGCTCATGACATATAGGTGCGAGACAAGAAATATAACAAGGGGGTCTCAAAGATGCTTGGCCCGGTATCCCAACAGCGGAAAACTTAAGTGTCCGCTATGTGGTGCCACGCTACTTCGCAGACATGTGTATGGCGGGAAAATCGAGTGGATCTGTGGCACATACATTGATTATGGCAAAAAGACCTGCCCGGGGATACGTATCCGGGACACAGCATTAGAAGGACGAGTATTTACAGAGCCGACCGTAGTAGAGGAGGTGATTATCGATGGCTCGAAGCATTACCGTTATACCAGCAAAGAAAAATATGACGCCGGAATCCGGGAAGATGACTCTCCAAAAGAAGAGAGTTGCAGCGTACTGCCGCGTGTCAACAGATCAAGAAGAACAGTTATCAAGTTATGAGAACCAGGTTCAGTATTACACGGATATGATCAAGAACAATCCGGAATATGAGCTTGTGGACATATACGCCGACGAAGGCATCAGCGGGACCAATACTAAAAAGAGGGATGAGTTCAATCGTATGATTGATGATTGCCGCCTCGGCTATATCGACATAGTGGTAACGAAGTCCATTTCACGATTTGCAAGAAATACCTTGGACTGCCTTAACTATGTGAGGGAGTTAAAAGAAAAGGGTATCTGCATAATCTTTGAAAAGGAAAACATCAACACCCTTGATGCAAAAGGGGAAGTCCTGCTTACGATTCTATCCTCCTTGGCCCAGGATGAATCGAGATCACTTTCTGAAAACTGCACATGGGGCATCCGGCGCAGATTTGAGCAAGGAAAGCATAAGACCTCGACAAAGAGATTCCTTGGGTACGACTATGATCCTGAAACAGAGAAGCTCGTTGTGAACCGTGAACAGGCCAAGGTGGTAAAGCGTATATACGAAGAGTTTCTTAAAGGACTCACCGTGGATATGATTGCCCGGATGTTTAAGGCAGAGAAGGTAAAAAGCTGGGACGGAAACAGTAACTGGCAGCCCTCTGCGATAGACAGCATGCTCCGGAACGAGAAGTACATGGGAGATGTGATCCTGCAGAAAAGCTATACTATCGATTTCCTTACGAAGAAGAGAGTGATGAATACTGGGGAGCTTCAGATGTATCACATTGAAGAAGACCATGAGCCCATCATCGATAAGGAAACATGGAATGCGGTACAGCAAGAGTTCGAGCGTCGGGATCTGTTTATGAAGGAACACCGGATAAATGCATATGCGCAGGAGCCGGAAACGAATCCTCTTTTCGGAAAAGTTATCTGTGGGGAATGCGGAGCAACATACGGAAGGGTGACATATAAGAACCGGTCCGGAACTGTAGTAAGGAAATTTAGGTGTGGTTCCTGTAATAAAGCGAACGGCCGCAAGGTTTGTAGCAATCGATATATCTTGGAAGACTCGATTATAAAGCTTTTCATAATGGGCTGGAATGCGATAGCTGAGCATCCAAAGAAATACGAATCTGTATGGAAAAAGAATCTTAAATCCGGTAATGAGCTGCTTTGCTATAAAACAAGACAGATCATGGAGGCCGCAAAGAAGGGGCCGATCAAGGATTTTGATCCCTGGCTCATGATAAGGGTTATGGATATCATCACCGTATATGAAAACGGGAATCTGACAATCCGGTTTTATGACGGGACGGAGTTTAGCTACGAGGCCTCATAAATACTGAGGGAAATGCACATAATGCTTGCTATTACAGGGCTTTAGAGTGATTAATGTGTATACCAAAGAAAAGGAGGACGCTAGCATGTGGCACGAAGGGACGATTGGAATTCCGATAAACGGAACCACGGGTACACGAATAGCCCATTACTGGGTGAAAGCTTACGACGAAGGCAGCGAGTTTGGCATCAATGGCGGCAAGATCAGCAAACTGAGGATCACGATAGACGGGCAGACGGTTGTAAATTATGACCGCGGCTGGGATATCGAGCCGGACGAGGATGATCAGGCGGTCATGATCGCCTACAGCATCTGCCTTCAAAGCTACAACTAAGAAAGAGAGGTAAAGACATGAATTTTCCAAGAAGAGAGATAGTTGAGAGCCTGAGAAAGGAATTCCCTTCGGGAACCAGGGTGGAGCTTGTAAAGATGGATGACTTTCAAGCGCCACCGATCGGAACCAGGGGAACGGTTCTCCGGGTAGATGACACAGGGAGTTTATTGATGCGGTGGGATACTGGCTCCGGGCTGAACGTAGTTTACGGAGAGGATGTGGTAAAGAAGCTTAGTATCTGCCCGAAATGCGGAAAGGAATATGGTGGGCATCCGGCAATTTCACGAACTGACAATAAAACGAAAATTTGCTCGGATTGCGGGACCCTTGAGGCACTCGAGGCAGCAGGCGCGTCGCAAATGACAAAGGATGCCGTGATGGAGGCCATTCATAACGGAAAGAGAGGATAGACCATGAATTGGAATGAACGGTTCAAAGTGAAGCAGAACCTTATGGAGCACCTGGCCGATCACATGATACGGCGCGGACAGATTAAGAGGGATAACACCCAGAGCAATCCATATACCTGTGTTCGCATCGTCGAATTGACCTGGATGAATCAGCCATTTACCATAGTCGAGGTAGACGGAGAGGTTTGCCGGATAGACCGGGAATAGAAAACTGAATACAGCAGAGAAAGGGCTACGGCTCTTTTTCTTGTAGAAGAGTCTGAGGACTCTTTTTTTTGTATGTTTTGGTCACGAACTTATTGTGCAAACTGTACACTTTACCATAGAAATCAAGGCCCAAATATGGTAAACTTTATATTTGGGTTATTGTGCGCTTTTTTAGGCAAAATGCAGTATTTTCAACATTCCCGCTTTCAGTCCGTTTTATCGGACATTGGTTTTGCTAGAGTTATGGTGGAACAGTGTAGGAAGGCGCTTTTAGCCCTAATAGTGCATATCGGGAAGGTGCAACTATGAAAAACATTAACGAACTTATAGGTTTGATCAACGGAATCAATTTTGACGGCGTAATCAATCAGAAGGAAACTGATAGGTTACAATCCTGGGTCGACAGAAGCAGAAATCTTGCTTATGAGGCAAAAGAAATCGAGCTCATAAGCTTGATAGATACTATCCTTGAAGATCGTATTATTACGGACCAGGAAAGACAGCTGCTTGTTGATTATTGCAATAAATATACTGGGGATTCTATCGCTAATTCCGAAATATATCTCTTACAGGGTATCCTGGAGGGGATTGTTTCTGATGGCGTAATAAACAATCTCGAAGTTCAGCGCCTCCAGGAGTGGATGGCGAAGTACGGCGATGTACTGGATAAGTATCCCAAGTGCCAGTCTATGGCGAACAAAATAAGGGAAATTATAGAGGATGGTGTTGTTACTGATGAAGAGAAGCAAGTCCTCTTGGATATTATCGATAATCAGATAGAGGATGTTCAATTCGAATCTAAGCTTGCATTCCTGATAAGCCAAGTTAAAGAGCAGAAGAATATCGGAATGGACCTTATTGATTTACTTGGGAACGACAGGGCGATTTCCAAGATTCATGAGCTGGCCGAAGACGAGTTAGATAAGGGATTAAGGTCGTATTATGGCTCTGTGACATGTAACCGGGAGCTTATTTTCATTTCATTGACGATCATCGCTATGCTCCACTATGAGGAGGGACGCTATTATGAAAGTGTTCGCGATACATATGAAGTCCTTTATGATGATTATTCGGCTCAGAAGATTGAAGGTTTTATCAGAAGTCTTCTTTCCAAATATAGAGTTGACTCTAATGAGCGCCAGGTAAATGTGGCATTACGAAATGCCATTGTCCCGGGCTATTATCTTGCCGCATTCTTTGATTTCATATATGACATTTACAAATTGAATTTCCAGTTTGATCTTCCCGATGACATGTATGAGGACTTCAAGTTCGTATATGAAGGCCTGCGTCAGACCATGCTTTCAGAGGGCGACGATGTACAGGTTAATGTTACGAAGAAGACGTATAAGCTTATCAAGACAACTAAGCAGCTTATTGCAGATGAAGATTTTGTTGACTCGGTTATTAAACTGAGCATCATTATCGTGCGTCTGATCGACAAGAAGATATGGAATAAAGAGATAAAGGTATACAATCCATATCTTAAGCAGGGATTCGATAGATGGGCAGACAAGCTCAATGTATCTTCACGTGATCTTGAGGGCCATAAAGAAGCATCGGCATTTAGGTCCCGCTGGGAACCGAAGTTTGTCTTGCTTGATAACAATGTTTATATTGTACCGCCCGTTCATAGGATTAAGTCAGTGTATGACTATAGCACTGTAAGAATAGAGGTGGAAAACCAGGGAGAAGTTTTGTATTCGAATACCAGGCCTGATATTAGGGAAATCATGGGTGGATATGAAATAAACCTGGATAAAATACGGATCAGCAATCCGCTTGGTGAGGTGACCTATAGGTTATATGCCGGGGATGAGGTTATTTATGATAGCAGGGATAATTTGTATCGGAATGTCATAGCTTTTTCATACAAAGATAATTCTGAAATCAAGAATAATACAGATTTTAACGGCACAGCCATTTTCTGTTATAAGGGTGAAAGCAACAAACTCGAGCCCTATCATAAGACCGCAGACTATCTGCTTGCTCAGTATGGGGCGCATTTGGGTGATAGCGTCCTAATCGGAGATGAGATATTCAATTTCTCGTCCTTAGTTAGACCGGGTATTTTTGGAGAAGAGATTGTTGATCATTATCTGTATGATTCCGACAAGAATCAAAAGTATAGCGTTTTTAAAGAAGCAAAGTACCTTGTCTTTGAAACAACAAACCTTGATGCCGGAATAGAAGTAAACATAGACGGGAAGGCATATAAAGCGAAAGATCTCGAAGGCGAGGTTAATAGCCGTGAAGGTGTAGTTAAGTATATTATTCATATACCCGAGCTGGAAAGCGGGTTTCATTGTATTGCAATATATGAATTGATGCCGGGCAGAAGAACTGAGCTAACTTCTTTTGAGTTTGCAATTGATACCTCTCTACAGGTCGAGGTGAGGGATAATGGCGAAAATACATATGTTGTGTCAGTAGGAAGCAATATTCTTAACGATGTTGTAACGCAGACGATAAGTGCTGATTCATTCGACCCGGAATGGCTTTCTGTGGAAGTTGATGGCAGGAGGCTTTCATATCAAGTGCCGTTGCCAATTACATATTATTCTTTGGATGGAGAATCATGGAAATCGGTGGCGGATTCGTTGTGGATAGGAGACATATCTTCAGAAACATCTATAAGGGTGAATAATAAAAACGTAACAGAACTGCAGGTATATGGTTCGAGTGGAAGTCCAATCGAGGAGCCGATCAGAATGTCCGAGAAGGCTTTGTATAGAGAAGCTAAAATCGGATTCTTGAAATCATATGCCGAGAGCAATGCATATTTCTTACTTGTCATGATGGGCAAAACAGCTAAAGAAGCTGTGTTCATCTGCTACAACAAGTGCCAGATATCCGATAATACAAAACTTGAATATGACGCAGAGAACAAGTGCCTGGATGTAGAAACCAGGTATCTTGGAAAAGGGAAAATCTATTTCACTCTGACGGATGATGCCGGAGAACAATTATACAAGAGCAACATCGTTGAGAATGGTGAAGTGGTTAGTATTGGAGGCCTTAAATCCTTCATACCGTATCACGTTGCTTTCTTTGAGAAAAAGAGTGGTCTATCACTTACCGGAGATAGGCAGCTTGATACATTCGATAAGGTGATATATGACTGGTCTGATTTGGTGGGTAAATCTTTTAAGATTACCGAAGTGTATTATGACCAGGATGTGCAGGGTAGATTCCTTCGAAAGAATCATTATTTCAATAAGACCTCATTGTGCATAACGAAACAAATTGATGAGGGTAAATACGAAGGAGAGCTTTACACAAACACAAGTAAGGGTAGTTTTTATCTTTTCAAGATAAATCCGGTTGAAGTTGAACTATGCGGTGACGCAGTAGATGGAACGGTGGAATTATCAATCACTAAGGATGGAGACGGTTTGTTACTTGATTTTGAACATCATGCGATCATGAATACGCTTGATGATTTGAATGCCGTAGATATTTTTTCTTACATTATGGATCTGAAAGGAATTGAGTTCGTATGAGCAGATTAAACTCTATTGAAAAATCCAAGTATATCAATAGCAGGTATAAGGAGTATTTGCGTTCATCATTTCATTTTGGAGAAGATACACTTCAAAAGCTCTTTGAGAAGCAGCTCGAGAGCGAGGGCTTATTTAAAGGGCCCTACGTCGATTTGAACTTGCCATTCAGACGCGGCAGAAACATTCGGCAGTTAGTTGATGCCGGGATAGTATGTAAGTCATTTCTTAAGCTGGGCGATATAAATTTTGATCGTCCGTTGTATTCTCACCAGGAAGAATCTATTCAGCAAATTGGCGCCGGCAGGAGCGCAATTATCACAACCGGTACGGGTTCTGGTAAAACAGAGAGTTTCTTGTTTCCAATCTTAAATGAATTATTAAAGGATTTGGAGAACGGAAATCATGAGGTAGGAATTCGGGCAATATTCCTGTATCCCATGAATGCTCTGGTTAATGACCAGATAGACAGAGTACGTGCTATTTTATCCAACTTCCCGGATATAACGTACGGCTTCTTTACGGGTGAAACAAAAGAGACCGTGTCAGATAAACAAAGACAGAAATATGGAGAAGAGAACGGAGTTGTCATCCCGCCAAATGAACTTCTTTCGAGAAAGGAAATCCGTGATAACCCGCCGCATTTGCTTTTTACCAACTATTCCATGTTGGAGTATTTGCTTATTAGGCCGAATGACTATTCAATATTTGAAGCAGAAAGGCTTAACAATTGGAAGTTCGTAGTACTTGATGAGGCACACTCGTATTATGGTTCGCTTGGTATCGAGCTTTCTCTTCTCATGAGAAGACTTACCGGACTTGCAAAGAAAAAGCCTCGTTTTATCTTAACCAGTGCGACTCTCGGTGAGAAGGGTAAATCAGAAAATGAAATTGTGGACTTCGCAAGAAGCCTTACTTCGGTAGATGATTTTGATATTAAGGATATCATCTTCTCTAAACGAATACCTTTGGATGCTGCCAGGTTGGAGTACACTGTCGACGGTGCAGATTATACTGCGTTAAAGGCTGCCGGGGATGATTCCGTGAAGGTAAAGCAGATAGCATCGAAATATGTATCTCTATCGGATGGTGATGCTAGATCATATTTATATGAACTTCTTATCCGAGACAGGAATGTATATGAGTTGTATAGCCAGCTAACTAAGGGAAGTCGTGCTTTCTCAAATATCTACAGCGAATATACATCCGGAATTAAGGAAGAGGAATTAATAGCTCTTATCGATCTAATCAATATGTCGGAAAAGAATGGTATTGGAATCTTTGATCTGAAGTACCATTCTTTCGTGCGTCCTATTTCCGGTGCATATATCACTCTTGGACAGAGTAGTAAGTTAACGCTCACAAAGACTAATGTCATTGATGGAATGAAGGCGTTTGAAGTAGGAAACTGCAGATATTGTAGCGCGCCTTATATTATTGGAAAGATACAGATCAATACAGAAGATGGTCTTGAGTATTTGTATCAGAACAAAGAAATAGATATTTACGAGAACTACGGAAATAATGAGTTTGTTAAGCTTGATTATTTCTTGCTTGAAAATGCGATAAGCGAGGATGTTGACCCGGAAACGATCGAGGAATATACAGTATGCGCAAAGTGCGGTTGCATTCATCCTGCTAAGAATTTAAACGCCCGCAGATGTAATTGTGGGGACTCATTTAAAACAACCATTTATAGAGTAAACCAGGCAAAGGCAAATGAAGAGGAAGATGTTTTCAATAATATCAATCTATGCCCAAGCTGCGGACATAAAACAAGATCGGGTGCCGTAAAGGGACTTAACCTAGGTAAAGATGAAGGTACAGCACTCATAGCCCAGATTTTATACGAGGCAATTGATGAAGGCGAGGAAGCAGCAAAGCAGACCGGTGGTCTGTCATTAAAGATGAAGCCCCGGGATACTGCATATACCCCGACCTCTAAAACAAAACAGTTCCTGGCATTCTCCGATAGTAGACAGCAGGCGAGTTTCTTTGCAACATTCTATGAATCAAACCATGTGCGTATGCTGAGAAAGCGTCTTATTTGGAAAGTCCTCGAGGAGCATGGCTTTAAGGATATTACTGTTGATGAACTTGCCGCTTATATGACGGAAAAGATAAAGAAGCAGGATTTATTCCATAATGAAATGTCTGCGCATAAGAACGCGTGGGCAGCAGTTATGGTCGATCTGTTAAGAGTAGATGGTGTGTATGATGGTGAAGGCCTCGGACTTTATCATTTTGATATAGACCTTTCAAGTATTATGGATTCCTTCTCTGAAGAGGATATTGCAGAAGAGTTTGGAGAGTACAACATAACTAAGAAAGACTTGGAGAACGTTATGCAGGTCGTTCTTGGCGTATTTAAAGTTACTCCGGCAATCAACTATACAAAGTCGACTCTTACACCGGAAGAGAAGGCAGAGCATTTGGAATATAGACGGTTTGACAACTTCGTTGCTTTACAAAATCCGAAGTCCACACCGTCCATAAGAAGCTTTTTGCCGGTAAGTGGCAAAGAGAACATGGTCGTTCGCTATATTGAACGGACCTTTGGATGCGATGCAGAAAAAGCAAAAGACATACTTACGATCATCTTTTCAAATTTGTTGGTGGGACAGTCACAGATGCCGGGTGTAGAGCCGATCGTAATAAAGGAACCGACCAAGGATGCGTATCAGATTGATGTCAGCAGATATGTAGTAAGAAACTATAAGTCTACGCAGTATTACAGATGTAAAAAATGTGGCTCTCTTACTCCATATAATGTTCACGATGTTTGCGTCCAGGATAGATGTAAAGGAACACTTGAGCCTGTTGATCCGGATGAGGCGTTAAAGAATAACTTCTATCGCTCGGAATATAAAACAAAGAAGATCGAGAGTATTGTTGTTGAAGAACATACGGCACAGCTTGATCGAAAGAAAGCTAAGCAGTATCAGATCGAGTTTAAGAATAAACAGATCAATATCCTAAGCTGTTCTACCACATTTGAAATGGGTATCGATATTGGTAACCTTGAAACAGTATTGATGAGGAACGTTCCTCCGTCTCCGGCAAACTATGTTCAGAGAGCTGGACGTGCCGGTCGTAGAAAAGATACCTCGGCTTACATACTGACATATTGTGGAACGGGCTCCCACGACTATACATATTTCATGGCACCCGAAAAGATGATATCGGGAGTGATCAGGCCACCGTATTTCAATGTCCTCAATAAGAAGATTATTGTAAGACATTTGATGGCTACTTGCCTGGGGTACTTCTTTAGAAAGAACCCGGACTACTTCACTAACATCGATGCATTAGTATTTGGTGATGGCGTTGATGCATTTAAAGCATATGTGGCCAGCCACCCGGAAGACTTAAATGATTATATAAATAAAAAGATTCTTCCTGGAGGCGTATATAGCGATTATCGAGACTTTAAGTGGTTCGACGAAATGGAAGGTAAAGACCAGAAGATGGAGCATTTCGTCGAGTATATCCAGGGCCTTGATAAGGAATACAAAGAGGCTATGCAACATGCCCTTAATGAGGAGAAGTATAGAGAAGCAGATTATTATAAGAAGATCAGCGAGGCCCTTCATAAGGAGGATTTGATTTCGTCACTGTCAAAATACTGTGTAATTCCGAAATATGGATTCCCGGTTGATGTAGTTGACCTTGAGATTTATAGAGACGGAATAAAGGACAACAGCTATGATCTGAGCCGTGACCTTAGAGTCGCACTTTCAGAGTATGCACCGGATTCCGAGGTAATTGTTGATAAGAAGAAATATACGTCGAAGTATATTAGCCTTCCGAAGACATCCGGCTTCCCCAGGCATTATTTCTGTACCTGCCCGAATTGTAAGAAGGTAAATGTTTATATCAGTGATCGCAATACCACATGTAAGTATTGCGGAGAGTCCATAGCTGCGGTTCACTCGGAATATTATATCGAGCCGGTTAATGGATTCAAGACAGGTATTACAAAAGAAAGTACGAGATTAAAGCCTCGTAGATCATATGCCGGAGAAGTTTCATATCTCGGACAAGGTAAAAAAGACGATAGCATCCTGAGACTGGGTCAGTACATCTCGGTAGAGACAAGTTCTGAAGATCAGCTGCTTGTTATGAACAAGTCGAGTTTTTATATGTGCCCGGTTTGTGGTTATAGCGATATTGTTAAGTCGAGTCGAGGTAACGACGTCCCTCAGATTCTTAAAAAGCATAACAACTATAAACAGTTTGGTTGCCAGTGCGAGGATTTGGAAAGACTGAAACTTGGACATACTTTTGAAACAGATGTAGCTAGGTTTACCATCCCGTTGTTATCTACGTCGGAAGTGGACGGATACAGCAAGGCATTGTCATTTATGTATGCTTTCCTTGAAGGCATCAGTAATGCTATGGGCATTGAGCGAAATGATATCGATGGTGTACTTGAAATGAATCAGGAGCAGGGAAGTTTTGATATTCTGCTTTATGATAATGTTCCCGGAGGCGCCGGTCATGTGAAGAGATTGGTGGAGAAAGATGCGATTATCAGATCGTTGAAGGCGGCGCTCATTAAGGTTTCTCAGGAATGCTGTGATGAGAATACATCATGCTACAACTGTTTGAGAAACTATTACAACCAGATGCAACATAACAGATTAAGAAGAATCTATGCTAAGACATTGATAGAAAGTCTTCTTGCTGCTGAAAACGAAAAGCCTGAAACATATAGAGCTTCAACGGGTAGCAGAAATAGCGGAATGGGTGCAAGACCGTCTAACTACAATTATGTGGATGATGGTGTTGCGAGAAATGAATCCGAAAAAGCGCTTGAGGACATCAAGAATTATACAAACGATGAAGGTGCCAAGGCGGGAATTGATAAGTTGATTGCTTATGTAACGAACAAGAATTATGAACACCCGCATCAAGATGAGAGCATTACAGTCGATGTAGCAGTATGGCCCGACCTTTTCTGGCCTAAATCACGGGTAGCACTTTTCTTGCCAGAACAGGAGTCGCAGTATGAAAGACTTCGTGTATACGACTGGCATTGTTATGTGATTTCAGAAGATATTGATCCGGAAGTAGTATTCGCGGATGTTGTGAAGGAGAACTAAAATATGGCACATATGATTCCGGAACAACCGAAGGAATTTGACGAGAGAAGTCATGAGGGAGACGTTTTTAATGCTTTAAAGAAACTCCCCGAGGACTATTATGTTTTTCATTCTTTCTCAACTGTAGGTGTTAGTAGCGATAATGTTTTTTATGAGAGAGAATTGGATTTTGTAGTTGCAAGTCCGAAGAAGGGAATACTTGTTATCGAAGTGAAAGCCGGCGACAACATCCGATTTGATGGAAGGACCTGGCGGTATTCTAGTGGCACAGCTATGAAGCATGGTGGTCCATATAAACAGGCAGCAACAGCAAAGAGGGTTTTATCGAATAAGTTCACTAGTCATTCTGATGAGCGAATCCGTGATCTTTATGATAAAACAAAATTCATGCATGCCGTATTCTTCCCGGAGATGACGACAGCTCAGATGGAAGCGATGTCTGGTCTGCCCGAGGACGCAGATATTCGTATGACCTTGTGTGCAGAGGACCTTGTGAGCCCCACGAAGAAGATTGCAGAGCTGTTTTCTGCAACCATTCCGGGATTACGAGTTAATACCACAGAGACGCATTTATCTGACGAGGATTTTCAGTTAATTCTTGATGAAGTGCTGTGTCCACATTTTAATCTCATCCCTTCACCGCAAGCGAAGACTATTGCTATAAACGAAAGAATGAATCAGCTTCTTCGTGAGCAGTATATGATATTGGACTTTCTGGATGAGCAGGAGACGGCTGTAATAAATGGAGCTGCCGGAACCGGTAAGACCATGATCGCAGTCGAAAAAGCAAGGCGCCATAGCATGAATGGCGAGAAGGTTCTGTTCCTTTGCTATAACAGACTACTTTGCGAAAAACTGATCGAAGATCATAAGAATAACGAGAGCAAGGCCTACAAGAAGCAATTTGCCAATGTGGAATTCATGACGATAAGCAGACTGGCCAAGAAAGTCACCGGTGATTTCAGAGATTATGATGCTTTGTATGAATGGCTTTTAGAGTGCGTTGATAAGAAGCATGACTTAGGATTTCAGCATATCATAGTTGACGAGGGACAGGATTTCGGTCTTGTTGATTCTGATCTGACAGAGGAACACGGCACCAGCTCAGAGAATACATCAATCATTGATGCTTTGCAGGAGGCCGCGATTGAGAACGGAGGAACGTTCTATCTGTTTTATGATAAGTACCAGATGATCCAGGGTAGTTCCTCTGATGAGTACGAGCTGCCGTATTGTATTGAGAATAGCGATTGTAGACTGACTCTTCATAAGAACTGTCGTAATACGAAAGAGATAGCAAGGACATCTGTTACTCCGCTTCGAGACAAAAAGAATAAGGTTGTGAAGGCAAACGTATCTTGTTCTTGGGAAGAACCGGTTAAGCCTTGCATTCATGTTGTGGAAGATGAAGAAGGGTATAAGAGTGCACTGGATTCTGTTCTGAATAAACTTGAAGAGTTAGAAGTAAGCGACATAGTCATTCTGACTCCCGGAGTAATTGAGCACTCTGCTATATACCCGCATTTGAGATTCAGCGCTGATCAGACAGACGGATATGCATATTACGTTTACGGTGAAAAGGAATATAAGGTTACCACATGTAAAAAGTTCAAAGGTCTGGAAGCAGAAGCAGTTGTGATGATAGACCTTGAGAAGGATTCCTTCATCGGAAAGAAGGGCCTCGAATTCTATGTGGGAACATCCCGGGCAAGACACTATCTGGATTTGATATGCAACATTTCCGGTGAGGATTATTACGAGGTCGCACATAGCCTGGATGAGAATGCGCCTAAGAGAGATGATGTTATGAGGATGAAAAAAATCCTCTCAGATATATTTGCCGCCGACTTTGATTCTTGATATTAGAATCGTACTTCTTCTTTGAGGGCTCTTTTAGCCCCGACAAGGCTGAGAGGGGGTAAACGCTCGAAGCGTGATGCCACCTTGCGGTATGTAGTAGAAATAGGGCAAGCGGTACGAACATGGGAAAGTGGGTAATGGCTCATCGGTTTTATGGGCAAAGACCTAATGGCGCACATATTGTTATGCCATAATCCCGCCCTCAAAAACTCGCCATTGGTGACAGGAAAGGTCAAAACCATTATGCGGACAGAATGAAAAATAGCATGGGATAATCGTCCGCAGATTTATTCCCCCATCGATAACCTTTGGCAAAAAGGGGGAAAAGACATAAACGCAAGGAGTAGCCGCAGAATGTTAAGTGCCACTAAAGAGAACGGGCATGTTGAGACTGTGGTTCTGCTAACAAAGCAGAATACCTGACAATCCTTGAATTTACGCACTTTTGTGAGTTTTTCTCCTTCAATT
>JAEEGL013180447.1_pt1 | contig 22000 bp, 19 predicted proteins | sample 9134231 | NCBI WGS metagenome assembly JAEEGL01 (sample SAMN16246548, study PRJNA631951) | gut metagenome | biome: gut microbiome; feature: rumen; material: fiber-attached | host: Bos | place: Iran: Karaj | collected 2018-10 | reverse complement strand
GAGATGTGCAACGCTTACTCCGAGCTGAACGATCCCATCGACCAGCGTGAGCGCTTCAAGGCTCAGGAGGAGGCTCTCAGTCAGGGCGACGAGGAAGCTAACCGCACAGATGAGGACTTCCTTAATGCTCTCGAAATAGGCATGCCTCCTACGGGCGGTATCGGCTACGGTATCGACCGTCTGGTAATGCTCCTCACCAACAGCTCTTCTATCAGGGACGTTCTTCTCTTCCCTACATTAAAGAGCCTTAATCAGTAATAATAAACCATTCGGGCGGCTGATTGCCGCCCGTTATCATAAGGATAGAATTATGAGCAAAAAGAATAGTAACAATACTCCGGAAACTGAAAACGATGAAAAACTCGATATAAATACCAGCCTGCTAAAAAGCAGAAAGGATGTCAGAAAACAGCGCGAGGAAGAAATTACCCGCCAGCAGCTTGAAATGGAACAAAATATCGCCAGGCGCGAAAAGGAAAAGCGCGAAGCCTACGAAAAAAGGATTCAAGAAGAAAGGATCGAGCTCATGCGCATGAAGCAGGGAGTTCTCGATGAGGCAGAAGCTACTATCCATGAGGAAAAGGAAGAAGAAATAAAGCTTACTTTCAAGCAGAAAATAATCAACTTTTTCTACCATAACAAGTGGTGGCTGGGTCTCGGCGCTTTCTTCACTGCATTGGCTGTATTCCTCACAGTTGACCTTCTTAAAAAGCCGAATCCCGATATGACTATACTTATGCTCTGCGAAAACTATTCTGTGGGCAATTCAGTCTATCTTGAGGACTACTTCTCGCAGTTCGCCGAGGACTTCAACGGTAACGGAAAGGTGCTAGCTTCGGTATACTACATTCCCTACACTGACGACGAGGTGGCTAACTACACCAGCGGAGTTACGGGAAAGCTTTCCGCATACCTCAGCAGCAGCGACTCGGTCATGATAATCGGCAACAAAAAAACTGTGACCGATCTCCTTGACCCAAAGGATACTCTGGTAGACCTCAGTAAGATCTACCCCGACGATCCACATGTAAAGGAGTATTTCTATTATATAAAGGATACGGATTTTGCCGAAAAGATAGGAGTTTCTCCCGACTGCATAACCAGTGATATGTTCTTTGCGATACGCAATCCTGTTGACCCGGTAAGCGGCGTCAAAGCAAAGCTGAAAAAAACATACGACAAGGACTTCCCTGTATTTGACAGGATCATAAAGTCTCTTTCAGAGGGAAAATAAAATAATAAAGCGCAGCAAGAATGATATCTGCTGCGCTTTTCTTATTTCAAGCTTATAGCTGATGTCTAAAACACGAGATATTCAATGACCGAGTTTGACATGAGAAAACCCTTGGGTGTAAGCCATATCCGCTCTCCGTCTGTTTCGGCATAGCCGTCCTTAATCAGAGGCGGCAGCTTTCTCTCCAAATCCGCTCTTTGTACTCCTGTATCGCACAGGCGCAGTCCCTCTTTCAGGCGCAGACGCAGCATGGCAGACTCCTCAAAGCCGCAGGGGCTTTCGTCTGTTACAGTGACCTGCTGTGTCACACCTGATATAAAACCTGCAATATCACGCTCCACCGCGAATCTTTTCCCGTCATAGCAGGAATGGGCGGCAGGTCCTATACCGAGGTAGTCCTCACACTTCCAGTATCGGCAGTTATGACGGCTCTCAAAGCCTTTTTTCGCAAAATTCGACACCTCATACTGCATGAAATCCCTCTCCTCAAGGAGACGAACCATTTCAAAATAAAACTCTGCGGTTCTGTCCTCATTGGGAAGTCTGCTCCTTATTTCCTCGCAGTCAAAGGGAGTACCCTCCTCTGTTTTGAGGATGTACGCGGAAATATGCTGTACCGGCAGCTCCGTCAGCCTTTCTATGGAATAACGCAGGCTCTCAGGCTTCTGATCCGGCAGAGCTATCATAAGATCACAGGATATGTTGTCAAATCCCGCTTTATGAGCGTCAAGTACAGCCTGCTCCGCTCTTCCGGCACTGTGTACACGTCCGAGTATTTTCAGCTCAGCGTCTATCATGGACTGAACTCCAACAGAAAGTCGGTTTATGCCGATACTGCGTAGCTCCGAGAGTTTCTCACTGTTAAGGGTACAGGGATTCGCTTCAAGAGTTACCTCTGCATTTTCATCAAATATAAAGCAGCTGCGTATCTCGTCAAGGATACTGCCCAGCTGCTCTGTACTCAGCATTGACGGAGTACCTCCGCCGAAATATACCGTAGCCGCGCTTCGGCTTCTGTCCGCATAATGCCTTATATTGCGGAGGACTGCCGCTGTGTAGTCCACGGCTGTCTGCCTTGTCCACTTTACGGAATAGAAATCACAGTAGCTGCACTTTTTTCCGCAGAACGGCACATGAATATAGATACCGAGGTCTCTCATTTGTATGCGTCAAGCCGAATGGACTTCACCATTTTAAAGCAGAATGCATTCACTATCTTCGGAACTATGTACATAATCGCGATTATTCCGATAACTATGGGCATTTCGTGAGTATACATCCATACGCTGTCCAGACCGTGGAGATATACGTATATTACAAATATGAGTCCCACCAAACAGAAAACAGCTTCAAATACGCTCGCTCCCTTACCGTTCACGCAGAGCTTTCCGCACTTGGGGCATGGCTTTCCCTTTGACTTCATAGTTCCCGCTACTGCCTTTTTAATGGGATTAAAGGTTTTTTCGCCGCAATGAGGGCATGTGTATATACTCATATTTATTCGTTTCCTTTCAATGTATCGGCTTCTGCCTCAATGGGTTCAAGCTCCCTTGCAGGCTTTGCCTCGGGGACAGTGCCCGCAAGTCTGGGAGTAAGCCCGAGGCGCTTCTTCTTGCCTGCTTTTCTGCGCTGGCGGAAAATACTTGTGAAGTCCTCGGGGTGGAGTATGAAAAGTGTGAGAAGCATTGCTCCGAGAGCTGCAAAAAGCATTCTGAAGTTGTCATGCACCACAAGACCAAATATAAGCAGGACTATGGCGGTCACACAGAAGCTGGTCCGCGACTTCTCACGAAGTCTTATCCTTACGGCGCGGAGAACTCTCCCCGCAGGAGAATTCTTCGGCACGAAATATTCCGTTATTACCGTGATGATACTTGCAATCAATATTACCGCAATGATTCCAAAAATGATGTAGTTTATCATATAAGCCCCCTATCAGCTGTCAAGCTTCAGTACGCTCATGAACGCCTCCTGCGGCACCTCTACAGTACCCAGCTGACGCATTCGCTTCTTGCCTTCCTTCTGCTTTTCGAGCAGCTTCTTCTTACGTGTGATATCGCCGCCGTAGCACTTTGCAAGAACGTCCTTGCGCATTGCCTTGACGGTCTCGCGGGCTATTATCTTGCCGCCTATGGCAGCCTGTATAGGCACCTCGAACAGCTGACGCGGAATGTTGTCCTTGAGCTTTTCGGCTATCTTACGCGCTCTCGGGTAAGCCTTGTCAGCGTGGATTATAAAGCTGAGAGCGTCAACCACTTCACCGTTGAGGAGTATATCCAGCTTGACGAGCTTGCTGGGAACATAGCCCATCATCTCGTAATCAAATGACGCATAGCCCTTTGTACGGGATTTAAGCACGTCAAAGAAGTCATATATTATCTCGTTGAGCGGCAGCTCATAATGAAGCTCAACACGGGTATCGTCGAGGTACTTCATATCCTTGAACACGCCTCGTCTGTCCTGACATAGCTCCATGATATTTCCGACATAGTCCGACGGTGAGAGTATGCTCGCTTTTACCATAGGCTCCTCGGCTGTCTGTATGAGTGCAGGGTCCGGGTAATTGGTCGGATTGTCTATATACTGCACCTCTCCGTTGGTGAATGTGACCTTGTATATAACTGACGGAGCTGTTGTGATAAGGTCGAGGTTATACTCACGTTCAAGTCTTTCCTGTATTATCTCCATATGAAGAAGTCCGAGGAAGCCGCAGCGGAAACCGAAGCCGAGAGCTATAGATGTCTCGGGCTCGAATGAGAGCGAAGCGTCATTGAGCTGGAGCTTTTCAAGTGCGTCGCGGAGGTCTCCGTATTTGGCGCCGTCGGCGGGATATATACCCGAGAACACCATAGGATTTACCTTGCGGTATCCCGGCAGGGGCTCGTCGCAGGGACGCTCGTCGCTTGTGACCGTATCGCCTACGCGGGTATCGCCTATGCTCTTGATAGAAGCTGCTATATAGCCGACCTCTCCCGCTTCAAGGCTGCCGTTGTTGACAAGGTTTGAAGCGTCCATGAAGCCCGCCTCAACTACGTTGAATACAGCTCCCGTAGCCATAAGGCGGATATTGTCGCCTACCTTAACTCTGCCCTCTTTTATGCGTACATAAATGATAACGCCCTTATAGGAGTCGTAATAGCTGTCAAAAATAAGAGCTTTCAGCGGCTTTTCGGGATCTCCCTGAGGTGCCGGCACATCGGTCACTATCCTTTCGAGGACAGCTTCGATATTTATGCCCATTTTCGCCGAAATGCGGGGAGCGTCCATTGCAGGGATACCTATAACGTTCTCCACCTCGCTGCAAACTCTCTCGGGGTCTGCCGAGGGGAGGTCTATCTTGTTTACTACAGGGACTACCTCAAGGTCGTGCTCGATGGCGAGGTATGTGTTTGCAAGTGTCTGAGCCTCGATTCCCTGCGAAGCGTCAACAACAAGTATTGCGCCCTCACAGGCTGCAAGTGAACGTGATACCTCATAGTTGAAGTCAACGTGACCCGGAGTGTCGATGAGGTTGAAGATGTAGTCCTCGCCGTCCTGAGCTGTGTACTTAAGGCGTACCGCACGGGCTTTTATGGTTATTCCTCTCTCCCTCTCTATGTCCATATTGTCGAGAAGCTGGTCCTCCATGTCGCGTATGGCAACAGTTTCGGTCTTTTCGAGTATACGGTCGGCAAGTGTGGACTTGCCGTGATCTATATGCGCGATGATACAAAAGTTTCTGATCTTATCGTTAGCCAAAGTTTTACCTCTTTTCAAAACATATTTACTCAGTATAATTATATCAGAAAGTCCGTTGTTTGTAAAGAGGTTTCTTCACGGAAAAGGCAAGGACATCTGAACTCTTCCGAAAAAAAACACGGTACAGCTTTCACTGTACCGTGCAGTAATAGTTATTCAGTTATGCTCTCAGCCGTTAGGCTCGAGAGTTGCTATCTTCTTCAGGAGATACAGCTGTATCCTGAGAGCATCGTTTGATGTAAGTCCCTTTGTACTTGTATCAACATCTGCATTCTCCTTGCCCTGTACTGTGATAGCCTTTGCGTCAGTACCGCCTACGCCGTACTTGTTCGGATTTGCAAGGCTTTGCATAATGAGAACAGCGTCTGACATATCGATCTCGCCGTCGCAGTTTGCGTCACCCCATGCCGGTGCCTTCTCAGGTCCTGTTGTGTCCTGAGAAGTAACGGGAGCTGTTGTAGTAGTTGTTGTTTCAGCAGGTAAAGTTGCTGAAGTCGTTGAGGTTGTTGTAGTTGCAGTTGTTGTTACAGTCGTTGTTGTTGTAGTTGTTGCCGAAGTAGTTGTTGTGGTGCTTGCAGTAGTTGTTGTAGTAGTTGCGGAAGTAGTTGTTGTTGCAGATGTTGTGGTAGTTGTGGTCCTGGGAGCAGGATTAGTATTGCCCGAATAGTAATCGGAAAGCGATATACCGTTGCCTGCCGTACCAAGAGGTATCTGATGATCGAGGCTGATGAACTTGCCGCCCTCTGTCTGCCAGAGCGCAGGCTTGATGAACTCATATTTTACGTCGTCCCACTTCTGGAAGTTGTCGTAAACAAGTCCTCCAGTATCGGAAGAATTCTCATTGAAGCACCAGAAGGTATGGTGGATATGCTTGTCTATCATGTAGTCGCGGAGCTCCTGCATCCAGTGAACATTCTCACCTGTCTTGTCATGCTCTTTATCGACCCAGCCGCCCCATTCTCCCATGAGGAGAGGAGAGATATTCTCTTCAACAAGATATGCCCATGTGTCATACCAGTAGTCGTCAAGAAGGGTCTGACGTGTAAATGTCTTGCTGGGGTCGTCAAGGTAGAACCATTCCTGCTTCCATACCTCAGGACCGTAGTCATGAGGAGAATATACAAGCTGGCTCTGATATTTGCCAAGATCAACGGGATACTCCCTTGCACCGCGGAAATTAGCTCCCCACCATGCGCCGTAGTACGGCTGATAATCCGGATCATCGTAATGAGCATAATCTACGGAATTTGAATTCCAGTCATAGCCCTTTTCAAATCTCGGGTATACCTCTATGCCCTCTACCATTATAAGCAAATTCGGGTTCTTGTCGAGGCAGGCCTTAGCGCCTTTCTCTGCAGCATAGCGCCAGTTGTTGCTGTCGGACGAGCCGTCCCACTTTGCAAATATACCGTCGTCCTTCTTGCCGTGAGGCTCATTCTTCAGGTCGATGGCGATGACTGTGTCGTCATCCTTGTAATAATCTGCGAACCATGAAAGTGCGTCCAGCCAGTCCTTTTCACTGTAATTGCTGTCATACCAGAGCGCATAATTATGACCCGCAGCGTTTGTTGTAGCACAGTGGATATCCATCATGATCTTGATGCCGTCTTCCTTGCACCACTCAACTACCTTGTTCCAGATATCGAAGCTGTACATGGGAGTACCGCCCACAACGCCCTCTACTGTGAGCTCGGGGTTCTCGTACTCGTTTAGCTTGATGATCGGATCGGGTTTCTTGTTCTTCCACTGGAGGATTATCTCAGTGGACATAGGAACACGGAGAAGATTGAAGCCGTGGTCTGCAATAAGGTCGAGGCAGTGGTGTACGTTTACCGACCATGCGCCGTCAAATACCTGACTTCCTACGTTATAGCCGAACCAGTTTACACCTGTCAGCCATACCGGGTTTCCGTCCTTGTCAACGATCTGTGCTTTATCATTGACGTGGAGCCAGTCGTCGCCGCTTGTATCAGCAGCCAGTGCGACATTTTCTTCTGTGGGCATGCCGTTCAGTGTGGGAACAAGCATGACCGCTGCTGCCAGACCTGCCAGCAGCCTTGTTAAAATGTGTTTTGCCATGTTAAAATCCCTCTCTTTTAACAAAATTTATTGGTATATCCATTATACCTCTTTTCACAGGAAATGTCAACGATATTTCCCTGTTTTTGCATTATTTGAAGCAGTATTATATCATTTCACACTAACAGGCAAATGATAAAACTTGTCTTTTGCACCTGATACCTACAATTCCATTTTTTTAAGCAGCTCCTCTATCGAACCGGCAAGGTGCACTGCTTTTTTATCAACAGGCTGAACTGCCGTTACCTCGCCGGTCTCGTTGTCAGCCATGACAAGATAACCGTCGTCGCCCTCAATACAGCAAAAGCCGCCTATCAGAAGCAGATTATGCTCACTGAGACAGTTCGTGTCCTCGTAATTAAAGTATACGCTGAGGAGCTCCGCAATATCGGTGTCCTGCGTTATCATATTCAGACTCAGCGAGATAATTCCTGTTTCCGTCACGAAATGCCCGTCAAGATAAAGAAACCAGTATGTGGACACATATTCCTTTATCTGCTCTGATATTTTAAAGCCGAGTCTGCTTTCGGCTTTTGCAAAATCAGCAGGTCTGTCCTGCAATACGGGCTTCCACTCGGCGTAGCCCTCACTGTCAAGGGTATCCGTCAGGAACAGCCCCGTATGGCGGAGTTTTTCATTAAAAGGCTTTTTTCTGAGAAAAACAGCGGCGTTTCCGACTTTTTCAAAGTAGATATCGAATGCTTCTTTCATTGACATGACTATTCCTCCGATGCGGCAGTATCTGTTTTTATTATACCAATACACAGGGCAAAAGTCAATTTTCAGCTCAGCAGCTCCTCGCGCATATGTGCAAGCAGCTTCTTCTCGCGGCGTGATACCTGCACCTGCGTCATACCAAGTATATCGGCCGTCTTCGACTGCGTAAGCCCCCTGAAATAGCGGAGCCTAAGCAAAGCGCGGTCCTTTGCTTCGAGCTCCGCCATTATCTGACGGAGAGCAAGGAGGTCGGTTATGCTCTCGTCGGGAGCTTCCACAGGGATATCCGTCTGCCCCTCATCATCGTCGCCCGAGGTGAGGGATACCACAGGCAGACTTACGCAGAGGGCTTCGGATACGGCAGCCTCGCTCTCACCCGAGAGCTGCGCAAGCTCGGCTACTGTCGGCTCCCGCATCTCCCGCTGCCGGAAGTCCTCGCACAGACGCTGCAAACGGAGTGAAAGCTCCTTGAGGCTGCGGCTGACCCTGACCGAGCCGCCGTCGCGGAAAAGCCGCTTTATCTCGCCCAGTATGACTGGCACAGCATAAGTGGAGAACTTTACTCCCCTGCCGCTATCAAAGGCTTTCACTGCCTTCAGCAGTCCGATACAGCCTGCTGAATACAGGTCGTCATACTCTATTCCCCGCCCGCGGAAACGGTTTGCGCAGAGATGTACAAGCCCGAGATTATCCTCAGCGGCAGGCTTTTTCACATCAGCCGTCATGGTCTGACAGCCTCTTTCTCATGGTGACTGTGGTCCCCTTGTTCGGAGCGCTACGCACCGCCAGCTTGTCCATAAAGGACTGCATTACCGAAAAACCGAGCCCAGAGCGCTCTTCTTCGGGAGCAGTGGTGAAAAGCGGCTCCATTGCCTGCTCTATGTCCGCTATGCCGCAGCCCTTGTCCTTTATCCTTATGTACACCTCTCTTTTCGGCAGCAGCCGGACCGTCAGCTCTATATCTCCCTTTTTATGCCTGTAGCCGTGTACCACCGCGTTGGTGACAGCCTCCGATACCGCCGTCCTTATATCGGAAAGCTCCTCCACTGTGGGGTCTGCCTGTATCAGGAATGACGATACCACTGCGCGGGCTGCCGCTTCGTTTACCGAAAGGGACGGCATTCTGAATCTTATCTCGTTCAGTATTTCCATATTTATTCTCCTTTACCGTATTTTTACTATGCGCTCAATGCCTGAAAGCTTCATTACGCGCTTGATGTATGGCTGAGGGTTCAGTACCTCAAGACGTCCGCCGCACTCCTTCAGCAGCTTGCTCCTGCCCATTATGAGCCCTATGCCCGAACTGTCCATAAATGTTATGCCGCCGAAGTCTATTGCAAGCTCCCTGGGCTGTGCCGTTACTATGAAACGGTCAAGCTCTGCACGAAGCTCCTTTGCATTGTGATGGTCTATTTCACCACTGAGCCTTGCAATTGCCGTTCCGTTCTCGTTTTTTATGTCTATTTTCATTGCTTTTCCTCCTTTTCGCTGCCATGCGGAACCTTTTCATGCCTGATTATACCACTGATCTGCCGCGAAATATGCCGAAAGCGGTCGCGTGTCTGAAATTTCGGAATAATGATTGAAATATCCGCGTAATAATGGTATAATTGTTCTTGAAACGCTCAAAACCGCATATCACAAGGAGGAGCTTTATGATACTTTATTTTTCGGCAACGGGAAATACACAGTTTCTCGCCACGGAGCTTGCAGAAAAGCTTGGCGATGACTGCATTGACCTGCTGAGCAGGATAAAAAACAACGACCTGTCTGAGATACGCTCCGACAGACCGTTCATAATACTTACACCTGTATACGTCTGCGAAATGCCGAGATTTCTCAGCAAATACTTCCGTAAGGTAAAGTTCACCGGAGACCGCAGGGTATACTTCATTGCCAACAGCGCAGGCTATGGCGGCATAACAGGCTACCTTGCCAAAAAGCTTTTCAGGCGAAAGGGCATGCAGTTCATGGGATACTCAGAAGTGGTCATGCCGCGCAATTACTTCATAGGCCACTATCCGCCACAGACGAGGGACGAGATACAGTCCCGCCTTATAAACGCCTGCAGGCAGACCGACGAGATAGCCCAGACAATAAAAAGCGGCGGAAAGCTCCGCGCAAGGTACGTATTCATGTTCGAGAAGCTCATAACCATACCATTCAATCCCGTATGGTCAAAATACAAAATGCCGGCAAAGGACTTCTTCGCCAACAGCAAGTGCATAGGCTGCGGCAAGTGCGAAAGGCTCTGCCCCCTGAACAATATCTCCATAGTCGGGAAAAAGCCGAAATGGGGAGACAACTGCACCCACTGCATGGCGTGTATAGGCAACTGCCCCGCAGAAGCCATAGAATACGGAAATATATCAATAGGAAAAGGCAGATACAGCTTTCAGAAGTACAAATATCTGCTGAACAGCGGCAATGCCGGCAGCTCTGCCGCAAAAACAGCGCAAAGGAGAAAAAATGGCTAAGCAATTCTGGAAGGGCAGCACCCTGCTTGCCCCTGTTCCCGCAGCTCTCGTTACCTGCGGAACTATAGACGAACCAAATGTACTCACCATAGGCTGGACGGGTATAGTATGTACAAGACCGCCCATGACCTATATTTCAGTGCGCCCCGAGCGCTATTCCCACGATATAATCAAAAAGTCGGGAGAATTCGTCATAAACCTCACCACCTCCGCAATGTGCCGCGAGACCGACCTCTGCGGTGTGAAAAGCGGAAAGGATACGGACAAATTCGCCCTATGCGGACTGCATACGGTCCCTGCGCAGAAGGTAGCCCCGCCACTTATAGAGGAATGTCCCCTCAGTCTCGAATGCAGGGTGACAGATGAGAAGCTCCTCGGCTCACACACCATGTTTCTTGCGGAAATAGTGGGCATAGACGCCGATGAAAGATTCATAGACAGCAAGGGCAAACTGAATTTACAGCAGTGCGGTCTCATGGCTTTCGCCCACGGCGAGTACTTCGCACTCGGAAGAAAGCTGGGCGACTTCGGCTTCTCCGTCAGAAAAAAGAAAAAACACCGCAAGCCGCCCAAAAATTCATGACGAGATATCCTCGATGTACTGCCGCAGATCCCGGCTGTTGCCGAAGTATATCCCTTCGGACAGCGACTTTCTGTCATAGTCTGTCATAAGCGCAAGATCAACGTCTATGGTAAGGCATGGCTTCTCCTCATCGCTTCGGAATACCACTGCCCTGCCGCCGCTTTCCCGCACTACGTACTCGGGTGACTTTTCCCTTACGGCAGCTGCCGCGAGCCGGGTCTCGACCCTGCTCCTGTGCACCGAACGACCGAGGGTGCAGACTACGAGAAATCCCGATATAACAAGCCCCGCAGCAAACGTGAAATATATCCTTTTTGCATTCCTGTACGTCATTTTATCACTCCCTTGCCGAAATATCCTTAATTATTATCGCCCGATTTTTCTATATTATACAAATTGCCGATTTTTCTTAAAAAGTCTTAACATTTCTGCCTTAACGTGATATAATGTAAAATGTATATTTATGTACAGGAGCATAAAAATCTTTGAAAGGAGACTTGCCGTCACCGACGGCTATTCTGACAAAATGAATTCTAAAAACCTTAACGCTTCCCGTCATCTTGAAGCAGCTGATCAGGAAGTGCATAGTAATCCCCATAAAAAGAAAAAGAAAAAACACAGTCTGGCGTTCAGGATCTTCAAAAAGCTCATGACCGTCATCGCCACCACACTGCTCTCGCTGCTTCTCGTTATCATCATTACGGGTACCATAGTAAGCTCAGCGCTTACGGTATACGTTCTGAAGTTCATGGACGATTCCACGACGGTAACGCTTCAGGAGCTCGAATCGGGAAGTGATACCTTCTTCTTCGCCCAGCATCTCAACACTCACGGCGACCTGATAATGGACGAGCACGGCAACCCGGAGCTCGAACAGCTCTATCACAACCCCAGCAAGGTACAGCGTATCCCGGTATCTATCGACAAGATACCCCAGCACGTCCGCGCTGCTTTCGTATGCACCGAGGACGAGCGTTTCTACGCCCATGACGGTGTCGACTACAAGCGTACATTTTCGGCTTTCCTGAATATGTTCCTCCACTTCTACAATACCGAGCAGGGCGGTTCGACTATCACCCAGCAGCTGGTAAAGAACCTTTCGGGAAACGATCAGCATACCACAGAACGTAAGATACGTGAGATATTCTCGGCTATGCAGCTTGAAAAGAGCTACACCAAGGACGAGATACTCGAGGAATACCTCAACTATATCGCCTTCGGCGGTCCGAGAAACGGTATACAGAAGGCTGCGATAGACTACTTCGGAAAGGACGTTTCCGAGCTTACGGTCCCCGAGGCTGCCGTACTTGCGGCTATTCCCAAGAGCCCTGAGGACTACGGTCCTTTCGTTATCTACCGTCAGGACGACAACGATCCCAATTCCCCCATAGTCGTTGACGGTAAGGCCAATAACAAGCCCCGTCAGGAGTACGTTCTCTACAAGCTCTACGAAAACGGCTTCATCACCTACGACGAGTATCAGGAGTACCTCGTTACTCCCCTCGTATATACGGATTCAGAGGAATACAAGCAGGCTCACCCCGAAAAGGAGCTTGAGGAGCTTGAAGCAAAATCAGTAAAATACAGCTGGATACTTGACGCCGCTTTCTTTGAGGCGATAGAGATATTCCAGGAAAGATATGATTTATCCTTTGAGCAGGCTCTTGACAAGATACAGACAGGCGGCTACAAGGTGTATATCAGATACGACCCGCAGATGCAGGCCTATGTCGAGGACAGGCTCAGCGATATAAACAATATCCTCTATGAGCCATCATTCAGACGATATGTTGATATCAACGGCGACGGAACAGTTGACGAAGTGGAGGCTCTCCCCCATATCGGCTTCGTTGCCATGAACTATAAAGGCGAGGTGCTCTGTGCAGTCGGTACCATCGGCGAAAAGACGGGTGCTCTCGTTACGAACTATGCAGTTAAAGAACCGAGACAAGTAGGTTCTACCATAAAGCCTATTGCAGGTTACGGTTACGGTATTGATTCCGGCAAGTTCCACTGGGGCTCTGTTCTTAAAAACTCGGCTATAAAAATGGAGAACGGCAAGCCGTGGCCTACAAACTACGGTAACGTACAAGGAAACGGCAACCCTGTTCAGCTTTGGGCAGGTCTCCAGCAGTCACTGAACACCATTTCCGCTCAGCTCGTAGCTCAGCTCGGTCAGGAAAACGTTTTCGACTATGCTCACGACAAGCTCGGCCTTAAGCTTTCACTGGGTGAAAGAGGTGAGGGCTTCGAGTCACCGCTGGTACTCGGCGCTCTTACAAACGGCGTAACCCTTGAGAACCTCGCAAACGCTTATCTCCCCTACGGCAATCAGGGCATGCAGTACGACGCTCACCTCATTTACCGCATAGACGACAGCAATCAGCAGATAATCTATCAGAACGACGGTAATCCGAGACGTGCCGTTTCCGACGAAACAGCCTACGTTATGAACCGTCTTATGAAAAACGTTATCGAAACATCAATGGGTACAGGTACTGCCGCAAAGCTTTACAACAAGGTGGTTGTCGGCAAGACAGGTACAACTCAGGACTTCGCGGACGAGTGCTTCGTCGGACTTACTCCCGATTTCGTCAGCGCTATCACTATAGGCTACAAGTCAATAAAAGTCGCTCTTCCCGCAGATGTTATCTCGGCATCAAGCTGGAGGAAGGTCATAGGCGACTATATTACGGCAAACTACACTGATACACCTACTGACTTTGAAAAGGTCAGCACGGTCATCGAGGCGCCGATGTGTTCAAATACAGGCTGCATAGCAGGTTCTAACTGTCCCAGAAGCAGCGTTATAGGCTACTGGAAGTCGACATGTCAGGACAACGAGGACTATAAGCCGCCGTATTGCAGCGGAGCTCACAGCTACAAGCCCGCAACTCAGACAACAACAAGCGCAGCAGACGGCAGCTCAACAGGCGGCGGTGCAGCAGGAGGCGGAAACGCTTCAGGCGGCGGTGCAGCAGGAGGCGGAAACGCTTCAGGCGGCGGTGCAGCAGGAGGTGGAAACGCTTCAGGCGGCGGTGCAGCAGGAGGCGGCGACGCTTCAGGCGGCGGTGCAGCAGGAGGCGGCGACGCTGGCGGCGGTGCAGCAGCTGGCGGTGACGCAGGCGGCGGCGCAGCTGAATAATAAAAAAAGGTGATTTTTTGAGCAATAACATCAGATTATGCTGTCCATGCCATTTCGGACTGGAGAGCGTGCTTAAATACGAAATACAAAAGATCGGCGGCACTGACCTCAAGGTCAGCGACGGAAAGATAAGCTTCACGGGCGACGAGAATATCCTCGCCCGTGCCAATCTCTGCCTTTCAACAGCGGAAAGAGTCCTCATAGAGCTCATAGAGTTCAGGGCTACTACCTTTGAAGAGCTTTTCCAGGGCGTAAGAGCTGTAGAGCTTGAACGCTATATCGGTCCCAACGACGCATTCCCCGTCAAGGGACATTCCCTTAATTCGGCTCTCCACAGCGTTCCGGACTGTCAGTCAATAGTAAAAAAAGCGGCAGTCGAGCGTCTTAAGTCGAAATACGGCATTGAATGGTTCGACGAGACAGGTCCGACGGTGCAGATAAAATTCAGCATCCTCAAGGACGTTGTTTCACTTTACCTTGACACAAGCGGCTTGGGGCTCCACAAGCGAGGATACAGGAAGAATTCCAATGCCGCTCCTATAAAGGAGACGCTTGCGGCAGGAATAATCGACCTTGCAAGGGTTCGCCCGGATTCCATTGTATGCGACCCATTCTGCGGAAGCGGTACTCTCCTTATCGAAGCTGCGCTGAAAGCGCTGAGGATCGCTCCCGGTATAAACAGAAGATTCGCAGCCGAAAAATGGAGCAGCATTGACGACAGGATATGGCGTGAGGAACGCAAAAGAGCTATAGAAAACGTGGACAAGTCCGCTGAGTTTCACGGCATAGGTGCAGATATCGATGACGCAGCCGTTGCACTCACACTTGACAACGCTCACAAGGCGGGAATAAAATCCCGGCTTACAATAGAGCAGGCTGATATAACCAGGTTCGTTCAGCCCGCAGATTCGATAGTTATATGCAACCCGCCCTACGGCGAGAGGCTCCTCGAACTTCGTGAGGCAGAGGATATCTACCGTAAAATGGGCAAGGTACTCGGCAAGGGCGGCAGCAGACAGAGCTATATCATCTCACCGCATGAGGAGTTTGAGAAGTTCTTCGGCGCAGAAGCCCATAAGCGCAGAAAGCTCTATAACGGCATGATAAAATGCCAGCTCTACATGTATTTTTAAGCAGAAACTCAACAGGCGTAAAGAAGCTGCGGCTTCTTTACGCCAATTTCATAATACAAAGCTTTGTTTTCCCTGCAAGGTAAAGGGATAAAAACCAAAAAGGGGTGATATTATGGGATATTTACTGAAAAGGAAGCTGCTGCACCTGTTCTTCCCTACACGCTGTCCTGTATGCGGCTGTTTTATAGGCGCTATGGACCGCTTCTGCGTCAGCTGCGAGGAAAAGCTGACACGGTATGAGGAGTCTTTCGGTATTGAGGGAGCTGTAAGCTTCACGGCTGCCTTTGTATACGATGACAATATCAGGCCTGCGGTCTTTCTCCTCAAGGACGGCACAGATGGAAACGCTGCATACGCTTTAGGCGGAGCACTTGCGGACAGGCTCAGGGAAAACGGCTCGGCAAACGGCACAGATATTATAGTCCCGGCCCCTATGCACCGCAGGGATATACGCAGGCGCGGCTTCAACCAGTCTGCTCTCATAGCCGCCGAGGTGAGCAGGATCCTTGATATCCCCACCGACCCGAAGGCTGTAACAAAGACAAGGCATACCCACACTCAGAAGGGGCTCGGAAAAAGCGGCAGAGCAGTCAATCTCCGCAATGCATTTTCGGCTTCTGACAGGCTTAAGGGAAAAAATGTCCTCCTTATAGATGATATATGCACAACAGGCAGTACTCTCCGTGAGATAACTGCCGCAATAAAAAAGGCAGGCGCTGCCTCTGTAAGCTGTGCCTGCTGCTGCAAAACGAACTCCCGCAAAGACTGACCTCTGCGGGAGCTTATTACTTTATATCATTCTGCCTTTTCTCTCAATATACTCAACAAGTGAGTTTACATCGCCGTTTCCTGATACATATGCATAGAATCCGAGAACCAGCGAAGCGTCAACTGCGTCGATAACGCCGTCCGTGTTGACGTCGGCTGCTACACGCTGCTGCTTGTTGAACTTGCTGTTCTTTCCGCTTGAACGTAAAGCGTACTCGGCAAGTATCTTTGAAGCGTCTGCTGCGTCTATGAGCTTGTCGTTGTTAACGTCGCCCAGCTCATAAGGAGGATTGTCGATTACCTTTATACTTCCCTGTGCAAGACCTTCTGTGAAGATGTGCTGCGTCATTGCCATACCAACTTCATCGTAAGCAATGTTTGTGAACAACGGTTCCTCACCGTAGGGTGCAGGTCCGACCTCGAACTTGAATTCGTCGCCTACCTCACAGTCCTCGGGAAGCGTGAAATCGATCTCCCACATAACGCCGTCCTTACCGTAGTTCTCAAAACCGGCAGTAACAAGTACGATAAAGTCGTTTGTATCGCCTGCCGCCTGAGCGCATGCGAGCTTTGAAGCTGCGGGTCCGCAGTATGCTTCTCCGACCTTCATTCTCTTGTCGTAGTAAAGATATATGAGGCTGTTGCAGTACATTCCGTTTGCACCGTCAACTATGAGCTCAACGTGCTGTTTCTTTGATACTGCGTCATCAAGACATACCTCCGTACTGCTGAGGTGGAAAACAGGCTTTCCCTGTACAGCGGGAGCGTATGTAACTGTTGTAGTTGTTATTTCCTGTGCCTTTACAGTGTTCAGTTTCTGTGTACGCGGCGTTACCGTAGTAACAGCGGTAGTGTTCACAGCTGTTGTTTCGGCAACAGCTGCCGTTGTTACAGGCATCACATGCGAAGCTGCTGTTGTTGCAACACTTTCAACGTTCTCTGTAAAAGGCGCTGTAGTAGTTTCAGGTACAAAAGCAGTTGTTGCAGCAGGTGCTGTAGCTGCAAAAGTCGTAGTAGTTGTCGTTGTTGTAGTTGTTGTAGTTGTTGACGTCGCTGCAGCAGCAGTTGTCAATTTGATAACTGTCGGCGGGACCTGTTCTTCCAAAGGCTCGCCCATGGAAACAAACTTGCAGAAGTTTTCGCCGTTCTCCTTTTTCCTTGCAGCAAACGCCTGTGCTGTAGAACCGTTATATCCCATTATTGTTCCATAATATGCGGGACCTCCGTTTCCGTCGCTTACCGTATTGCAGATAAAAGCGTCATCGAACTGCAATACGCAGTTCGGATTTTCTATAGCAACCTCCATAAGGTTGTAACAGCCGCAGAACGCATAATCTCCGACTCTTTCAACGCTTCGTTCAATTCTTATGGATTTGATGGCGGTTCCTGCAAATGCTTTTGATCGGATAGACTTTACAGGCAGATTTGATACCTCAAGAGGGACCAGAATTTTATCAAACGTTTCCACTTCATCTGTAACACCGATTACCTCAAGGAATCTGCCGTCCTTTCCGTTCATGATCTCATATTCAAGTGAACCGAGTTTTATCCTGCTGGTGAGCCCCGGTCTGGGAGCCCCGTTAATGACCTGATCTGCTGCATAAGGTGCTGCATCGGCAACTATCGGAGCAGCAACAGAAATATTGCCTATGGCAATAAGTGCAGACAAACAAACAGCCGCAATTTTTATGGCTTTCATAAATACCTCCGAAAAAATAAAAAATACAAATAACCACGCTGCATATCAAGCAGCTTCCTTCTTCTCCCACATCCACACCCTCGTCATTTTCAGTCAATGCGCGGTGGTAAAAATAAGCGATAACAATGAATTCGTGCGATGTCTGAGCTTAACGATACAACGGAAGATTCGAACTTCCTCTGCCGCTCCCGGCATAACCGCATTAATCGCTTTCCTTGCGGAAAGACTTTCTTTGCATTCGCCCTGTGAATGACTACACCAAATAAGCTCAAATGAGCTCGGTGGACCAGTTGAGTGCCTGTATTCTGTTATCGGTCACTCGGAACTCCTTAGACATATCGTCTATCTTTTTCTGGAGTTTCCCTACGTCTACGGCGCTGAGTATCTTTATTTCACTCATTCTTGCACGCCGTGCCGTCTGACTGGCATTGGAAACAATATCTTTGTATACAGTGATCTTGACCTTGAGAGTGTCCCTCGCGGCAATAAGCTCTGTAATGCTTTTTCCTTCGGAAATAGTAGCGCAATTCGTATGATTGATCCTTTTCATGAGCTCCTCAAGTCTTTTCAGAGAGCTGTCAAGCTCTCTGATGAGAGCTTCGGGATCCTCAGCAGGCTTTTCATTTTCCTGTACGATAACATTATTGACAAGTCTGCTTCTGAGCTGTTCTATATTTCTGTTCAGGTCTGCTCGTTCTTGTAGTGCTTCTGCAAGTTTCATTTCTTCACTCCATACTATAATGTACTGCTGACAGTGGAGAGCTGAAAATATCTGATTGTTCGATATAAAACATTGACTATTTTTAAATCCGTCTAACTGATCGTTTAATTCAACTCTGAACCTATCAGATCATTCTTCCCTTTTCTCATTGTAGTCGTAAAACATTTCATCTATGAGCTTATTATAATCCCTGCTGTCACCGAATGCAGCCTTGATCAGTGCTCCTGCATTTTTGAATGCAAGCCTGAAATACAACCAATCCCCAAGATCGTCATACTTCCTGGTGCAGTTGATAAGGTGATTCTTTTTAAGACAGCCGTACTTTTTTCCCTCCTTTTTTCCGTATCGGCGCATATTCCTTGCGGTAGCGATATCCTCTGCCGCTCTCTTGCCGGCGAAACCGCCTATTGCGTCGAAAGTTGATTTTTTTGCCCAGAAGATGCCACAGTATAGACCTGTGATCCTGAATCCCAAACGACATAATACCTCATTAACCCAAATTGGAAATGAATAGCGTTCAAATCTGAGAGGCGCCCCGCCGCCGATGTACTTACCGCTGTTAAGTCTCCCCAATACCTCGCGGATAGTACCCTCCGTCATGCGGTTGTCGCAGTCGATAGTGATAACGACCTTGCCTCTTGCCGCCTTTATTCCTCTATTTCTGACAGTAGCTATGCATCTGCTCCCGTCCGTGAGCACCCTTGCTCCGTTGGCAGCTGCCAGCTCTGCTGTGCGGTCCGTGCATCTGTTGCACACAACGATTATCTCTACGCCGCACTTAACTTTGGATGCAGCAATTTTTGCATTGTCAATGCACCGTACTACGTACTTTTCTTCGTTGTGAGCAGGAATTACTATTGAGACCGTTATATCTTTTGACATTATGAACGTCCTTTCCCCTAAGTATGTTCACATTTCCACTAAATTATACCACTTTTTTTACTACCAGTCAATAGTTTTTAGCTTTTAATACTATATTTAATAATTAGTTTTATATTCTGAAAATATATATGCACCATATATAGGCATTTTAACAATGTGTGAACAAAAAAATACGGAAATAATTTCATTTGGGCAGTTTTTACAGATGTATTCAATAACTATTTCTCAACCTTGTTTTTTGTGCAACTTATACGTTAAATATTTAAACAGCGTTCACAAGCAGTCTTCAACACCTTCAGCAATAAACGCTAAGCACATTAGATAATATATTAATATAAACCGTTCATAAACCTGATGATTATTTTGACATATGCTTATCCCTCATTTCATTCCCCGTGACCTTGCAGGTCCTGCTTCCGTTTTGTGAAAAATGTCATTTTTGGCTTGACAAATCCGTGGTTTTATTGTATATTTAAGGTGTATAGGTGTGAAACAACAACACATCTGAAAAATTTTAATACGAGAGGGGTATTAAATATGATAATCAAAAAAATAACGGCTGCCGTCTCAGCGCTGGCTATGTCTATGGGCGTACTTTCATACGCTCCCGCAGCAGACCAGCAGGACAGCATAACAGCCGCAAACGCAGCTTCATCGTATAACTACGCTGAGGCGCTCCAGAAGTCCATGTTCTTCTATGAGGTACAGCAGTCGGGCAAGCTCCCCGAATGGAATCAGGTACCGTGGAGAGCAGATTCAATGGTGGACGAGGACGGAAATGAGACCGACGTAGTTCCGGGCGGCTGGTTCGACGCAGGCGACCACTTCAAGTTCACGCTCACAAACGCTTATTCCGCTTCTATCATGGCATGGGGCTATATCCAGTACAAGGACGCTGTTGACAAGGCAGGCCTCGGCGAGGTATACCGCAACAATATCCAGTGGGGTATGGACTACGTTATGGCATGTGACAAGGGCGGCGGCGAGATGATCGGTACTATCGGCGACTTCAAGGGCGGCTCCACAGACCATAACATCTGGTGCAGCGCCGAGGTATACCTCCGCAAGCATCACCTCAACAACAAGGACTGGAAGCGTCCCTACGATACTATTAAAAATGCATCTGTAGCAGGCCTTTCGGCAGCTTGTCTCGCACAGGGATACATTATATTCAAGGATACTCAGCCCGACAAGGCTGCACAGTACCTCAAGCACGCAAAGGATCTCTTTGAGGGTGCTGACAAGATCAGGGCAAACAAGGATATCGGCGGCATGACAGGCATGTACAACACTGAATCATGGCTCGATGACTGTATGTACGCTGCAAACTGGCTCTATATGGCTACCGGCGACAAGAGCTACCTTGACAAGATAGAGAAGGACTATATCCCCAACTTCCCGCTGGAGAACCAGTCCACAGACCGCAAGTACACATGGGGCCTCTGCTGGGACGATACTTCTCAGGCAGCAGCTTTCCTCTATGCACTCAACACAGACAATACGGAGTGGAAGGAGCACATTGCTCATCACCTCGATTACTGGAGCCCTCAGGGCTACGGCGGAAAGAAGGTAGACTACACTCCCGACGGTCTCGCATGGCTCTTCAACTGGGGCAGCGCACGTCATTCAACAACTACCGCTTTCCTTGCAAAGCTCGCAAGCGATACATTATTCAAGGACGACGCCACACTTTCCAAGAAGTACGACGACTGGGCAAAGGGTCAGATGGACTACTGCTTCGGCGACAACGGTCTTAAGATGAGCTACGTTCTCGGAATGGGCGACAATCAGCCTACTGCATTCCACCACAGAACAGCTTCTGGTATACACGATGACCACTGGAACGATCTCGGTCAGAAGTCAGGCGGCGCCGAGGGCTGGCAGACAGAGTATGCTCATACTCTCTACGGCGCTCTCGTAGGCGGTCCCGACAAGTCAGGCAAGTACGTAAACGATGTTTCCCAGTATCAGTATTCAGAGGTAGCTATCGACTACAATGCCGGCTACACCGCTTGTCTCTGTGCTATGATAGACGACTACGGCGGAACTCCTCTTGCCGATTTCCCGCCTGCTGAAACTCCAAAGTGGGCTGAATGGGAGGTAGCTGCCATCATCAACGGCACTCCTGCTTCTACCTATACCGAGATAAAGGCATGGGCTATGAACCACACAGCATGGCCTGCAAGAGTAGCAAAGGACGTTGAATACAGATACTTCTTCGACGTATCGGAAGTCCTTGATGCAGGTCTCTCTGTTGACGATATCAAGGTAGAGGGCAAGTCACAGCAGTACGAGAGCGGACAGGGCCACGCTACAGTTACAGGTCCTCACAAGTATGAGGGCGATCCTACAGGAAATACATACTATGCAAGCATAAAGTTCGATGACGGAAGAGCTATCCAGCCTACAGGTCAGTCCGAGCACCGCGACGAGGTACAGTTCCGCATCTCTATCCCCGACGCTGTTGACGGCAAGTCCACAGCAGACGCATGGGATGCGACTAATGACTGGTCATACAAGGGCGGACTCGACAAGGCTACAGACCTCAAGAAGGCTGATTCGCTGAATAAGCACATCGCGATGTACGTTGACGGCGTGCTCGTATGGGGCGAGGAGCCTGACGGCACCGTTCCCACAAAGTCCGACTACGTTCCCACGAGGGAGGGCTTGACGGGTAAAACGTCGCCTACTCCGACGACCACTACTTCCACTGCAAAGGCAACAACAACTACAACGACGACCGCAGCGACGACCACGGCTACAGCTTCCGCGACGACTACCGCATCGGAGGCACAGCCGACCGTCAGTTCATCCACTTCTTCTG
>JAEEGL011862398.1_pt1 | contig 22000 bp, 14 predicted proteins | sample 9134231 | NCBI WGS metagenome assembly JAEEGL01 (sample SAMN16246548, study PRJNA631951) | gut metagenome | biome: gut microbiome; feature: rumen; material: fiber-attached | host: Bos | place: Iran: Karaj | collected 2018-10 | reverse complement strand
CGGATTTCCAGTGGATGAGGTCGGTGGAGGTGTGCAGGTTGATGCCGTAGTTGTCCCATTTGTGGGAGCGCGCCACGCACATGTCGGTGGTCACCATGAGGAATCCGTTGCCGTCGTGCCGGCGTGTGATGTAGGCGTCGCGGGTGCCTCCTTCAATGAGGGCGTGCTCCTCGGTGTTGAAGATGGCCAGTCCGCCGAGGATGTCCTCGTAGTGGAGACCGTCGCGGCTGACGGCATAGGCCGTCCACTCTCCCCGGTCGCTCATGTGGCAATAGAGGAAATGGTCGCCCTGCTGCGGGTTCTGGCCAAGCGCTATCAACGGGGCCAGCATCAGGAAGATGGAAATGATGTGGGTTTTCATTGTTGATGGGAATTTGGTGATTAGGAAACGAATCATAATTAACTTATATGATAAATTGAACACAGAGACTCAGAGGAACAGAGTCTTTCCTTTTTGCAAAAGAACTCTGCGTCTCAGAGTCTCTGTGTTCAATATAAAAACTATACTTGTTCATCTACTTATTGCTACTTTATTTCTATGAGGGCTTGCTCGCATTTCTCTTACCTCTTACCTCTCACTACTCACCTCTAAAAACTGCAACTCCTGCCCTTTTACCATTTGTCTCGCAGTTGCGGCCCGTCTTCCCATCGGTGGTCCTTGGGGAAAGGCTGTCCGTTCCATGCCTTCACCTGCGTCCACGGCTCGGCGGGAGCGGTCCAGAAGGCATCGGTGGCAGGCAGTCCGAGAGGCATGAAGACGAGCGACGTCATGTAGAGCGAGCCGTTGTTGGTGTACCAGTCTGCCACGTCGGGCTGACTTCCGCAGAAGCCGATGGTGAGGAATCCGTCGTCGTTGAAGTTCTGTTGTCCACCGTCGAACATGCGGCGCATCACTTTCGTCAGGGCGGCGCGCACCTGTCCGTTGCTAAGCTCGTCGGGCAGCGTGCCCTGCCAGGCCATCAGGGCCAGCGGCTGAAGGGCGGCCAGACGGTAGGGAATGGAGCGTCCGAAGACGGGAAACGTGCCTTCGGGCGAGATGAGACGCTCGAGCACAACGGCAAATTTCTGCGCACGACGCAGGGCGCGCTCGTGGTATTTGCCGTAGTCGATGCGCGAGTTCTTGCCCGCGTCCACCATGGCCTGAAGCGTTTCCAGATACATGGCGTGGAAGACATAGCTGCTGTAGTAGTCGAAGGCGAACACGGGACCGTCGGCATACCAGCCGTCGCCCATGTACCACTCCTCAACCTTGCGGATGGCCGAGTTCACACGGTATTCGTCGGGACGCCAGCCCTCGAAGGGCGCGCTGAGCTTCTCGGCCTTCGTGGCCTTGAACATGAAGCTCTCAATGATGGACGAGAAGAGCAGCCAGTTGGTGTAGGGCGGGTCGATGTCGCGCAGCCGCGTGAACTCTTTCAGATAGCGCTCCTTGGTCTGCTTGTCGAGCGGCATCCAGAGACTGTCCCATCCACGCAGCAGACTTTCGGCGATATAGGCGGCGTCGACAAGGTTCTGGCCGCTCACGCCCCAGCAGAGGTAGTCGGGCGAAGCGGGGTCCACGGCGTTCTTGTAGGATGCCAGTGCCCACTCCCGGAGCTGCGCTGCCTGCGCGTCGCCACCGTCCTCAGCTGCCTTTAGCCACGGGGCGATGCCCGCCATCAGGCGTCCGAAGGTCTCCATGTAGACCACCTTGCGGTTGCGATTGTCGAATGATGGCGAGAACTCGGTCTGCATGTTCTTCTGCAGTTCGCCCTTGGCCATGTTCTCCAGCACGGGCTGCGCCATCCGATAGGCCAGCTGCGACCAGTATTCGCGGTCGCTCGGCTCCGTCTTTTTCTTGCCCTCGGCGGCGGTGACTGCCACCATCATACACAGGACAACGATGATTGTCTTCTTCATGATTGTTATTGTTTTAGTATATCTCTCGCAAACTTGCTTGCTTCGGTTTTAGACGTGAGGGGTAAGGGTGAGAGGATACCTCTTTCCACTTCCTTTTATTTGGTCGCCTTACTTATAAAGCGCTGTCTGCAGAACCACTCCCTTGGGGAGAGGCCGGAGCGGGTTCACCTCTCATGGTGCAAATATACGCATTTTCCACGAAAGCGCCATCGTTTCCCCAAACTTTTTCAGTTTCAAGTGCAGCTGCTCCATCGTCATCCCCCTCACGAATCGTTTACCTTTCTTTCTGGCGCAGCTGCTCCCCTCCCATCTCACTACTCTTCATACACATTTGTTTCAGCAATACAATTGGCAACGAATGCAACGCTTTCAATGGTTAGCGGAGAAGACGGCCTGTAAGGCCAACATCAACCAGCCCAGGGCAACGCCCTGGGTATTATATGATGGCCTATGTACGTCCAGCAGGGGCAAAAGAATTGATCATCTTCATCTGGGAAAACGCTTTTGCCTTGTAGGGCGTTAGTAACACACAACCATAGTACCCAGGGCGTTGCCCTGGGCTGGTTGCTGCAGGCCTTCCAGGCCGATTATTTCAAATGTGTATAAAGAGTAGTCCCATCTCAGGGGATGGGCAGGAATGGTGTGAGCATATCCCCTCGCCCTCCTACAAGAATGGCGGCAGCCGCTCGACCTTTGGTCGCTTGCACGGCAAGAAATTCTTCACTTTTCACTCTTCACTTTAATAGTGAGGCTTAATTAAACATAAAAAAGGTAATATGTAAGTGCCTCTTTCGGTTTTTCTTTCTATCTTTGCACGGTCATCGAGAACCCATTCAGCCTACGCACGTCTGAATGCGAGCGTTTTCGACGCATTCCCCAAACGACCAAACGACAAATTTCCCAAACAACCAAGAAAATACCGCGATGAAGAAGAAAGGAACAAAGGCCATGAGCATGGCTGTTGCACTGCTGATGCTCGCCCTGGGCGCCGGCGCAGTGGTCACTCAGCAGAGCGCCATGACGAAACAAAGCGATGGCACCTACATCGTGAACACCACCACGCTCTGCCAGAACGTGAAGGGCTACAGAGGCACCACGCCGCTGAAAATCTACATCAAGAACGACAAGGTGGAGAAGATTGAGGCCCTCAAGAACCAGGAGACGCCGAAATACTTCACCCGCGTGAAGCAAGAGATGCTGGACAAGTGGAACGGTAAGACGGTGAAGAAGGCCGTCAAGCTGAAGGTGAACGGCGTGACTGGTGCCACCATGTCGAGCGACGCCTTGAAGAAAAACGTGAAGGCTGGTCTGGAATACTACCAGACGCACAAGTAAAGATACCCAGCGAAAGAATTCGCTCCGGCTATACAACCGCGCTTGGTTTTATGGCGGAATGGTATACGCCCCGATGTGTCATCAGCATATCGGGGCGTACTCTTTTTTCGATTTTTTCATCATGACTGACGGAAATCGAAAGATTCAATAAGCACCAGACGACCTCAAAGGAGATGGAAATGACGCCTGAGTTGTTAACGTTTGTTTGTGTTTGAATCCGCATTTGTTAACGCGGAGAATTGAAAATTCTCAACTTCAAGACTCGGGGCGGCAAAATACGCGATTCTCAGCGATTAGGCGTAAGTCGCTAACTGACAAGATGTTACAAATTCACCGACAAAAATTTTAGCATAAAACATTGATTTTTATGCGAAAAAATCTAGATTTTCTTCACCAAAAGCGGCAGTTTCGATGAGCAAAAGCGGCAGTTTCGGTCATCTAAAGCGCCAATTTCGATGATCAAAAGCGGCAGTTTTGGTCAGACGGCTTTTCGATTGTAATCTCGGAGATAGCAAAAAGGGGGTAGATATGTGGGTAGTTTTATGTTAAAAAGTTGAGCGTTTTCAGGTCGTTTTTTTAACAATAGACATAGTAAATTGGGTTAATAAAGTTTAATTCAGGCCGACGTTCATTGTTGAGAATGACAAGGAGGTAGCAAGAAAATCCCAGAGGGGAGGATAAAAAGGACACACATTTTTGTGCGATTTTCTTTTACATTTTCTTTTGTGCGTTGAAAAAATGTGTTACCTTTGTGGGCACAATCACCCGAAGAACCCTATGAAACTCATGAAGAGAATACGTTTCCTCGCTTTGCTTAGCTCAAGTTTCTGCCTGCTTTCTGCACATGGTCAGCAAGCCACAGAACACGTTTCGTCCCTGCGCGACTCCACCATCACGGTGGGCTATGCCACGGGCGGCGGTTCCTCGTTTACCGCCAATGTGAAGAAGCTGGACGAGAGCCAGATGAACATCAAGAACCAATCGAACAACGCCCTCGACGCCATCCGCGGCCGCGTGGCTGGTATGCAGGTGGCCCGCAACGGTGCGAACGCGCTCAGTGCCGTTCGATTGCGTGGTACGACCTCGCTCACCGGCGCCAGCGACCCGCTTATCATCGTCGACGGCGTCATGGGCGACCTGTCGCTGCTCTACAACGTCTACCCCACCGACATCGAGAGCTTCACCATCCTGAAAGACGCCTCCGAGACCTCGCAATACGGTTCGCGCGGAGCTGCCGGAGTCATCGAGGTGAACACGCTTCGCGGTAAGCCCGGAAAGATGCGAGTGGTCTACAACGGTTCGTTTGGACTTCAGCACGTGTACAAGACGCTTCCCATGCTATCGGCCAACCAATATCGCGAATACGGTCGGCAAATTGGCACCCTGACATCGGGAACCACGCCGCTCATCGACCTCGGTGCCGACACCGATTTCCAGAAACTCATCCAACGTACGGGCTTCTCCCAACAATACAACATCGCCTTCTACGGCGGTACGGATCAGTCGAGCTACCGCGTCTCCCTGGGCTATGTGAACAACAAGAGCGTCATCCGCAATATGGGCGACCGCACATTCATGTCGAACATGAACATGACGCAGATGTTGTTCGACGACCTGATACGCATGGACCTGGGTATGTTCGGCAGTACTGGCGCAACCGAGAAGATTGCCGACGAGCATAACCTTTTCTATTCGGCAGCTGCGTGGAATCCCACCTTCCCCGACGAGCCCAATAGCGACGGCACTTGGGCCAGCTATCCATCGGCCTCGCAAATCGTCAACCCAATGGCCGATCTGGGAAAGAAAGACGATACCGAGGATGCCCACATCAGCACCCATATCAAGCTGACGCTCAACCTGCTTCCTGAGCTGAAACTGACACTCTTCGGTGCCTATTCCTACGACATGAACCTCGTGTCGCAATACATGCCCACCACCGTATGGAACAAAGGGCAGGCCTACCGTTCGTCGATCAAGTCGGAGAACCTGCTGGGCAACGCCATTCTCTCTTACAACAAGACCTTCGGCAAACACGCCATCGGCCTGATGGGACTGGCCGAAGTGCAGGAAGAGAAACACCGCGGATTCTTCACCACGGTGACCAACTTCACCAACGATGTCACCGGCTACGACAACCTGGCGGCGGGATCTTTGCGGCCCTGGGGCGGCACCGGTTCCATCTACGAAACGCCCAAAATGACGTCGTTCATGGCGCGTGCCAACTACACGTTGCTCGAACGCTACATCCTCGCCTTGTCCGTACGCGCCGACGGCTCCAGCAAGTTCGGCGATAACAACCGATGGGGACATTTCCCGTCGGCATCGGCCGCATGGGTGCTGACCAACGAGCCCTTTATGAAGAACCAGCACTTCTTCAACTATCTGAAGGCAAGCGTGGGCTACGGACTCTCCGGTAGTCAGGCCGGCATCGACTCCTACACCACGCTGGCGTTGTTGAACCCCAGCGGGTTTATACCCGCCGGTGGTGGCAATGTCGTGTCGTACTCCGAGCTGAAGAACATCAACCCCGACCTGAAATGGGAGATTTCCAAGACCTTCAACTTCGGCATCGACGCCAAGATGCTCGACAACCGCCTGCTCTTCTCGCTCAACTACTACCGCACCAAGGTGGAGGACATGATCTACTCCTACAAGGTGAGTGTACCACCATTCAAGTATCCCGAGATGGTGGCCAATCTGGGATCGATGCGCAACTCGGGCCTCGAGCTCTCCATCGGCGGAACGCCTCTGGTGACAAAGGACCTAGGCCTGACCATCAACGGGAACATCACGTTCCAGAGCAACAAGCTACTGGCGCTGAACGGATACCACAATGGCGAATACCTGACGGCATCTCAATCGATAGGCATCGCCAAACTCAATGGCGCCGGATTCCATGGTGGCGACAACGACGTGACCTATCAGATTGTAGGACAACCGCTTGGCTCGTTCAAACTCCCCCATTGCACCGGGCTCATTGGCTCTGATGCCACGGGCTACACCTACGGCACGGAGGATCTTGACGGCAACCCGCTCACCGTAGAAAGGCAGATTTGCGGACAGGCTATGCCGAAAGTGCTCATCGGCACCAACTTCTCCGTACGCTACAAGAACTTCGACGTCTGCATGCAAGTGAACGGAGCCTTCGGCCATAAGCTCTTCAACGGAACCTCGCTCACCTATATGAACGTGGCGTCGTTCCCGCTCTACAACATTCTGGAAGACGCTCCCCGCGCCAATATCAAGGACCAGGCCATCACCGACTACTGGCTGGAAAGCGCCGACTACGTGAACATCGACTTCATCACGTTCGGATGGCGAGTTCCCTTGCGTCCGTCGCGCTACATCGAGAGTCTGCGTCTGTCGTTCACGATGGACAACGTCTGCACGTTCACGGGCTATAGCGGACTGACGCCCATGCTCAATAGCTCGGCACTGAACAACACGCTCGGCGTTGACGACAAGCGGTCCTATCCGCTCTACCACGCCTACTCAATTGCCGTCAACCTCAGCTTCTGAGAACTCAAAAGGCAACGGCTTGAGCATCACATCGACCATCCGCTTGCGGAAAACCGCTGAAACTCAAAAAGAACATCCATAACTCCCGAAACTCATATAAAAATGTCCACTCTTCAAAACAATATCCATAGGCTTTCACATGTCGCAAAGTTGCTTTGCGTTTGCGCCCTGATACCCATGCTGACGGCATGCGACGAATTCCTGGATCCCGACAAAGGTGGTGCGCTCTCGCCCGACGAGGCCTACAACTCTATCGAGGACCTGAAGAACAATGCCGTGCTGGCCATTTACGAATGCATCGGTGGCGACAAGGAATCGCAAGGATTGCAAGGCACCGGACGCGGTGTGTTCGACTTCAATTCGCTGACCACCGACGAGGCTATCATGCCCACACGCGGAGCCGACTGGTACGATCACGGTTTCTGGCGTACGCTCTACCAGCACTCGTGGAACGCGGGCACGCCCTCGTTGAAAGACATGTGGGACTACCTCTTCCGCTCGGTCATGCTCAGCAACGAGTATATTGAACGGGTGAAGGCGTATCAGGCAACCCACAACGACGCCGTGCTCAACAACTATATAGCCGAACTTCGGGCCGTGCGTGCGCTCTTCTACTTCTATCTGATGGACCTCTTCGGCCGCGTTCCGATAGTCACCACCACCGACGTCACCATAAGCGAGCTCGTGCAGGCCAACCGTTCGGAGGTCTTCTTCTTCATCGTGAACGAGTTGCAAGAGGCCTTGCCCTTGCTTTCCGAAAGTAAAAGCAACCTTCCCGGCGAGTACTACGGACGCATGACGAAGCCCGTGGCATGGTTCCTCTTGGCCAAGTTAGCGCTCAATGCTGAGGTGTACACCCAGGACAACTGGACCACGACACCCCGAATAAACGGCAAGACCATCTTCTTCCTACACGACGGAGAAATCGTAAACGCGTGGAGGTACTGCGACCTTTGTTGCGATAGTGTGGGGGGATATGGATACTGGCTTGAGCCAGAGTTCGAAGACAACTTCAAGCCTAACAACGAGAGCTCACACGAGAACATCTTTACCATACCCATGGACCCCACGCGCTACAAGAACCGCTACAACTACTTCTTCCGGTCGCGACACTATAGTCATGGCGCCGCATTGGGAGGAGCATCTGAGAATGGCACCTCGGCCACGCTCGACATCTTGCGCGCCTTCAAGTATGGAACCGAAGAGCAGGACCCGCGCTTCGACCTCACCTTCTATGCTGGCCCCGTGATAGAGAACGGCAAACAGGTGTATCACGACAACGGCAAAGACCCGCTCATCTACTATCCTCTGGAAATCAAGCCCGACCTGACGGGGTCGCCCTACGAAAAAACAGCCGGCGCCCGACTCCGCAAATATGGTGTCGACCCGTACGCCAATGCCGATGGACGAGCTTGCAACAACGACATCGTGCTCTTCCGCTATAGCGACGTGTTGCTCATGCAGGCAGAGGCCCAGCTCAGGAACGGTGACAACGAGGAGTTGCTGCTCAATTTGGTGCGCTTCAGAGTCGATGCCCCGTTCGTGGAAGTGAATTTGGAAAATGTCCTCAACGAGCGCTACATCGAACTGGCATGGGAAGGCTGGCGCCGCAACGACATGATTCGCTTCGGCATCTACGGCAATGCCTACACCGATCGTCCGCAACAGCCCAACGAGCAAGACGGGCACACCACCGTCTTCCCCATCCCCGGCGACCTGCTGACCATGCATCCTTCGTGGACGCAGAATCCAGGATACTAACGGCGCATACGGGCAAGGAACCTCTGCCGAGTCTAAATGCGAAGCGGAGAAAACCAGGAAAATACTCCCAAGAAATTCCGTTAATATTCCCAAATTTTTCGTTTTTATCGAATGGAATGTGTATCTTTGCGCATCAGAAAAGACAAAAAGAAAGAAAGATGAACAGAAAATTCCTGACAGGTGCGGCCGTTGCTGCCGCCCTTCTCACCTTGGCATCATGCCAGAAGGCTAAGTTCCAAATAGACGGCACCATTGCCGAGGCTGCCGACTCCACGCTGTATCTGGAGAACATGAGTCTGGACGGTCCTGTGGCCGTCGACTCCGTGAAACTGGGCAGCGACGGTGCGTTTGCCTTCAAGGGAGACGCCCCCGAGGCGCCCGAGTTCTACCGCCTGCGCATCGCCAACCAGATTATCAACCTGAGCGTTGACAGCACCGAGACCATCTCCATCCAGGCCAGCTATCCGCAGATGGCCACCGGCTACGAGGTGAAAGGCTCTGCCAACTGCGAGAAGATCCGCGAGCTGGCGCTCCGTCAGATAGCCCTGCAGCAGGCAGCCATCGCCATCCAGCAGTCGCCGGGCATCAGTCTGCAGCAGGCCAACGACAGCATCCTGCGCCTCGTGGCCGCCTACAAGGAGGACATCAAGCACAACTACATCTTCAAGGAGCCGATGAAGGCCTACGCCTATTTCGCCCTCTTCCAGGCCCTCGGCAACCAGCTCATCTTCGACCCGAGGGGCGACAAGGAGGACAGCAAGGTCTTTGCGGCCGTGGCTACCAGCTGGGACACCTACTATCCCAATGCGCTTCGCGGCAAGAACCTCCACAACATCGCCATCGAGGGCCTGAAGAACAAGCGCATCATCGAGGCGCAGCAGCAGAGGATGTACGACCCATCGATCATCAACACCAGCAACATCATCGACGTGGAGCTGATGGACCACAACGGGCGCATGGTGAAGCTGACCGACCTGAAAGGCAAGGTTGTGATGCTCGACTTCCACGTCTTCGGCACGCGAGAGTCTACCCAGCGCATCATGCAGCTGCGCGAATACTACGACAAATACCACGCGCAGGGATTCGAGATCTATCAGGTGTCGCTCGACACCGACGAGCACTTCTGGAAGCAGCAGACCAAGGCCCTGCCCTGGGTGTGCGTGCGTGCCACCGAGGGTCTTGACTCCGAGGTGCTGCTGCGCTACAACGTGCAGTCCATCCCCACGTTCTTCCTCGTGGACAGGGCGAGCACTCTCTACAAGCGCGACGTTCAAGTGAAGGACCTCGATGCAGAGATCAAGAGCCTGCTTTAGCCTCCTGTTGCTGGCGGCTGCCCTGTGTGCGGCCGCCCAGCACGACCGGCCGCTGTCGCCGTTCCGTCTGACACAGCAAGGCGACTCGCTGAGCACGCTCATCATCCACACCGACAGCACCCACAGCGAATGGCCACTGCCCTACCCCGTCTATCGGTTCTGCACCGGCGACGTGGACGGCGACGGAAGCGAAGACGCACTGGTCGGCGTGGTGAAGGCCACCCGCTACCATCCCGAGATGGGGCGACGGCTGTTCATCTTCAAGAACTACCACGGACTGGTGCGCCCCCTCTGGCTGGGCAGCAAGCTGGGCGGAATACTCGAGGACTTCCGTTTCAACAACGGTCTGGTAACGGCTCTGGAGCGTACCGCCGACGGCAAATACGTCGTTTCCGACTATCGATGGCGCCACTTCGGCCTGCATTTCGTCCGATTCCATGCCAAGAACATTTCACGAGATCAAGCAATCGAATTATTTAACAAACTTACATCCCTATGAGAAAAAACATCCTCACACTCATCGCGACCCTGCTCTTCGCAGCATCAGCGTGGTCGCAGGAAACCACAAGCATGGTGATTCCCGGCAAGGGACACATCGATGTGGAGCAGCTCGACAAGAAAATCGACCTGTCGATGGACATCTCTCAGCTCTCGCTCAGTGAAATCCGCGTGCTCCGAAACGCCTTTGCCGCGCGCCAGGGCTACTGTTTCATGAACGCCGACCTGAGAGCCCTCTTCGCGGCTACCAGCTGGTACACCTCGAGAATGGAGGACCGAGTCATCAAGGAAATGGACAACGAGCCCGTGAAGCCCATCACCTACACGAAGGCCGAACAGGCATTCATCAGCAAGCTGAAGGCCCGCGAGGACGAGCTGAAGAAACAGAACTTCAAGGCCGGAAACGGACAACGGGTGAACACCGACAACCTTGTGAACCCCTTCCAGATGACCTCTTTCAACCCGCAGCTGAAGGACAAGCTGGGCCAGCTGGGCTTTGCCATCGTGCCGGGCACCGAAGACCAGCTCTTCCATGTGTACGAGCGCAACGACTACCACCAGTTCCCCAGCTTCATCACCACCGACCTTTTCCTGCAGACCTTCCACATGTTCTTCGACACAGCCCTGAAGCGCGTGGAGACCACCACGTTCTATCCACTGCTCAAGGACTACACCCGCTCGCTCTACAACGCCATGAACGAGCGCGCCTCGTCGACAAAGAACAAGGCCTTGCGCGAGGCTGCCGAGTGGGACGCAGCCTACTTTGCAGTCGCCTACTCGCTGATCACCGGTGAGCCCCTCTTGCCCGTGGCCGACAAATGGAAGCAGATGGCAGAAATGGAACTGACACACGTGGAGGAGGCACAGATGAGCCAGTCGGACTTCCTCGACTATCACGACGTCCTCTTTGCCTACAACATCTACCGGCCGCGCGGACATTACACCCGCTCAGACGAGCTGAAGCGCTACTTCAAGTGCATGATGTGGCTGCAGAACGTGCCTTTCGCCACCGACAAGCCCGACTTCCTGCGCCGCGCGCTCCTCATGGCCGACGTGGTGGCAAACAACGCCGAATTCACCAAGAAATACCAGACGCTCGACGAGCTCATCACCTATCTCATGGGCGAAATCGACGATGTGAGCATCCTGCAGGTCAACGACATCGTGGCCAGCAATGGCGTAGCCCTCGACAAGCTCATGACCAACAACAAGGAGCTCGAGAAGGTGCAGAAGAAGATTGAGCAGCTGGGCGACAAGCAGACGCGCATCGTGCCCAAGTTCCAGCTCACCAGCCGCTACAAAATCAACTTCATGCCCCAGCGCTACATGCCCGACGGCGAGGTGCTGCAGGAAATGGTCGACTACGAAACCCAGCCCACCCTGCGCGACGTGCCCAAAGGCCTCGACATCTTTGCCGCCATGGGCGTGACACCGGCCGAGCGCATCCTCATCGACGAACTGAAGGAACAGCAGAAATGGAACCAGTACAAGACCAACCTGCAGCGCATGAAGACGCTGATGGGTTCAGTGGACTGGAACAAGACCGTGACCAACCGCTGGATGGAGAGCCTCAAGGCGCTCTCGGCCGAGAACCACGACCAGCGCCTGCCCTACTTCATGCAGACGCCGCAATGGCAGAAGAAATCGCTCAACAGCGCACTGGCTTCATGGGCAGAACTGAAGCACGACGCCATCCTCTACGCCAAGCAACCCGCAGGCGCTGAGTGCGGTGGTCTGGACATTCCCGACCCGGTGGTGCGCGGATATGTGGAGCCCAACATCGCCTACTGGCAGAAGGCCGCCGAACTGCTCAAGGCCACCGGCGACGTCTTCAAGCGCTTCGGACTCTCCGACGAGGAGCTCTTCGGACACATGGAGGAAATGGACGACGAGCTGCAGTTCCTTCTCAGTGTCAGCAAGAAAGAACTTGAGGGCAAGAAACTCAGCGACGAGGAGTACGAGCAGATCAGATACGCCGGCGCCACCTTCGAGAACATCACCCTCGGACTGCTGCGCGAGCCCAATCAGGAGCTCATGGGATGGGACGACGTTCAGGGAGCCGACAAGAGCATTGCCGTGGTGGCTGATGTCTACACCGCCAATGCCTTCAACAACCCCAACAAGTCGGTGCTCTACGAGGCAGTGGGTCCGGCCCACGAAATCTACGTCATCGTGGAGATTGAGGGATATCTCTACCTCACACGAGGCGCCGTGTTCAGCTACCGCGAGTTCCAGGAAGGCCTGACGGCTCCGAGACTTACCGACGAGGAATGGCAGCAACAGCTGGAGCAACAGCCCAACATGGGCATCCCCGACTGGATGAAGGAAATCATCGTTCCCATCGACAACAAGGAGCTCGACAACGAGCACGTCTTCTACAGTTCGGGATGCTGACCCGGCAAGGCCGGCACCCTGAAGCCTGACTCCCGCAACGCTCGCAGGCGGAAAGCCCTGAAACGGCAGCGGCTTTCCGCCTGTTGAGCAATATACGACGGCCCGCACTCCCAGTCAGAATTGCCGAAAACAAGCGGCAATAATGACGGATGAGCGAAGCAAAAGCGGCAGATGGGCGAAACAAATCCAATGGAATGGCTGGACGATTCCAATGGATTCGTTGAACAAAATCAATGGATTTGTTCAGCAATATCAATGGAATTGTTTCAAAAAAACGCCAATTAAATGATGTTTATTTGGCAAATAAGCTGAAAAAAAAACGGCAGTTTTATTTGTGGGATTTAGCGGCCGTCAGGAAACGGGGCAGCACAGCCGGTTCGCAGTTCATCGGAATTCGCAATCCCAATGTACGGAATGACAGCTTTTGAAATGCCAGAAAAAAGAGACATAGCTCGTGCCTGGCTCATCGGGATTTGCAATCCCGATGCACTGAGTATCAGCATTTGAAATGCGAGACAAAAGACATGGCTCGCCATTATCTCGGATTGAAAATCCTGATATTCGATGAGGTCGGATTGCAAATCCGACCAAGCGCAAGCCAGTCAGCCTATCCGCCAGTCAAGGGTGATGGAAGGGGCTGGCGAGAAACGAAAGACAAAACCTATCATGATGACAACCAATGTGTATCTTCCTTGTCTACGGAGTAACCCACGTCCGCCTTTGCCGCTTTTCATCCCCATCCCTTGGGGAGGGGTCAGGGGTGGGTCCCCACTTCCTTTTTTGTTGTTTCTTGTCGTGTCGTCATTCTTCCGGGCGGCGCCAGCCGTAGCGCAGTCCACGGCATCGGTCTGTTTCACGGGCGACATCCTGCTCGACCGTGGCGTGCGCGCCGCCATCGACTCTGCCGGCATCGACCATTTGTTCGACCCGCAAATCGACTCTTTGTTTCGCGAGGCCACTGCCGTGGTGGGCAATCTGGAGTGTCCGGCCACGCGCATACACCGGCCCATGCAGAAGTATTTCATCTTCAGGGCGGAGCCCGAGTGGCTGCATGACCTGCGCCGCCACGGCTTCACCCACCTGAACATGGCCAACAACCACACCGTGGACCAAGGGCGCATGGCACTCCGAGACACATGGCTGAACGTCAAGGCCGCCGGACTGGTGCCCGTGGGAGCCGACTCTACGATGGCCGCCGCCGCCGAACCGGTGCTGCTCTGCCACGAGCCGCGCCCCGTCTATCTGTTTGCCTCGCTGCGTGTGCCGCTCGAGAACTTCGCCTATCTGCCCGACCGCTTCAGTCCCAGTCAGGAGCCCATGGACTCGCTCTGCGCCCGTGTGGAGCGACTGCGCCGCCAGCAGCCCGATGCCGTTATCGTCGTCAGCCTCCACTGGGGCCTCGAACACAAGCTCCGGCCCCATGCGCAACAGGTTGTCGAGGCGCACCGGCTGATTGATGCCGGCGCCTCGGCGCTCATCTGCCACCACTCGCACACCTTCCAGACCGTTGGGCACTACAAGGGCCGTCCCGTCTACTACAGTCTGGGCAACTACATCTTCGACCCGACGCGGCCCATCAACCGGCGCGCCGCCATCGTCAAGATGACCGTCGGGGAAACCGACCTCCACTTCGACACCATACCCGTATACATCGAGCCGTGTACACCGAGGATAGCCCCTGAATAGGACCCATAGAAGCCCCCCATACTGCCCCCGAGGGGGCTTCAATAGTATTTGAAGGCAGAAACACTGACGTGTTCCCCACGGGGGACGACAGGGGGGCTTGCTTCCTGATGGGGTCTTGTACTGAGAGGATAGTACAAAACCCGCGCACGCGCGTCCTGTTATTGGTATGAGAAAGACTATTGCATTTTTGTTTTTGATGGTCCTCGGCGCGTGGTCGGGGCAGACGGTGGCGCAGGAACCGCGCTACCAAGTGGGCGTTTGCGACTGGATGGTGCTGAAACGCCAGAAACTGGGCGAATTCGACCTGGCACGTCAGCTGGGCTGCGACGGTGTGGAGCTCGACATGGGCGGTCTGGGCTCGCGCGACGCCTTCGACAACCAGCTGCGCGACGACCAGCAGGCCGCGCGCTTCAAACATGTGGCCGACAGCCTCGGCATCCGCGTGGGAGCGGTGGCCATGAGTGGCTTCTACGCCCAGGACCTGACCAAGAAGGACACCTATCTTGAACTCATCGACGACTGCATGGACACGATGGACAAGATGGGCGGCACACGCGTGGCCTTCCTTCCGCTGGGAGGCTGCGGCAACGGATGGCCGTCGGACAAGGCCAAGCGCAAGGAAATCGTCAGGCGGCTCCACCAGATAGGCGAGCGGGCCAAGGCGCGCGGCAAGGTCATCGGCATTGACACGCCCCTCGACGCACGCGAGAACCTGAAGCTGCTCAAGGAAATCAAAAGCGACGGCATCGCCATCTTCTACAAACTGCAGACGGCAATTGACTACGGCCGCGACATCTGTCGCGACATGCAGACACTGGGCGCCCGCAACATCTGCGCCATACATGCGTCGAACACCGACGGCCGATGGCTCCTCAACGACTCGCTCATCGACATGCCCGCCATACGCAAGACGCTCGACCAGATGGGCTGGAAAGGGTGGCTCTTCGTGGAGCGCTCGCGCGACGTCAACATGGTGCGCAACGTGAAGATGAACTTCGGCGCCAACGTGTTCTACCTGCGCGAGGTGTTCGGACGTCCCGTCAAGGCGCAGGTGAAGCTCAACAGCGAGGGGCGCGATGCCGATTACGTGAACACCATCTTAGGCCGTGCTCAGAAAGCAACCGACGAACTGAGCCTCACCTACACGCTGCAGGGCCTCAACGCCCGCAACATCATTGCCAACCGCTATTTCCAGCTGAACGACATCTATGCCGAGCGCGACTCGCTGGCAAAGACCGACCGCGAGCGGGCAAACGCCATCGCCGACTCGAAGCTCTACCGCTCACACTTCGCCTTCGACGCCGACCTGGGCCTCTGGCTCAGGCCCAACGAGGTGGAAAGAGTGAAGGACGTGATGACCTTCGACGTGGTGAAGGTGACCTACGACGCGCAGTGCGACATGATTCCCACACTGACCGACGAGGAGAAGACCCAGATACTGGCATGGCTCAAAGAGGCACGCGAACTGGCCATCGACGCAGAGAGCTCGAAGAAGAAGCACGAGGTGTTTGGCAAATACAAGGGACGCATCAACAACTACCTGACACGCCGCGGCTACGACCTCAGCAAGGAGCGCGAGGAGTGGTACAAGCGAGTGAAGGCCAGAGGAGGCACCCTGTAGACCCATTCCACCTAACCACCATCATCCATCACCTATCACCCAAAAGACATGAAAAAGACCATCACCACCATGCTGCTGGCCTGCGCCCTCACCGCACAGGCACAGCAAAACGGACTCACCGATACCCACAACAGCCGCTATGCCGTGATGACGGCAGCACCGCTGAGCGCCGTGAAATGGACCGGCGGCTTCTGGGGCGAGCGCTTCCAGGTGCTCAGTCAGACAAGCCTGCTCAGCATGTGGCAGACATGGCAGACCAAAGAGGGCAAAGGCTTCAACAACTTCCTCATAGCAGCCGGCGAACAGCAGGGCGACCACCACGGTCCGCCTTTCCACGACGGCGACATGTATAAATGGCTCGAGGCCGTGGCATCGGTCTATGCCATCAACAAAGACCCTGAGCTGGACCGCGTGATGGACCGCTTCATCGGCCTCATCGTGAAGGCACAGCGCCCCGACGGCTACATCCACACGCCCGTCATCATCAAGGAGAGAAACACTGCCCGACAGGCTGCCGCCACAAAGGCGGACAGCGACGCCGCCACGGTGGTGGGAACAGCCACCGGAACAAAGGACGACAAGGCCTTTGAAAACCGGCTGAACTTCGAGACCTACAACCTCGGCCACCTCATCACGGCAGGAATCGTGCACAAGCGCGCCACGGGGAAGACCACGCTCTTCAACGCCGCCGTGAAGGCAGCCGACTTCCTCTACGACTTCTGTCAGCGCGCACCGGGCGAGCTCGCCGGCAATGCCATCTGCCCCTCGCACTACATGGCCGTGGCGGAGATGTACCGCGAGACCGGCAACACGAAATACCTGAACCTGCTGCAGCAGTTCATCGACATCCGCGGCATGGTGGAGAACGGCACCGACGACAACCAGGACCGCATCCCCTTCCGCCAGCAATACCAGGCCATGGGACACGCCGTGAGAGCCAACTACCTCTATGCGGGCGTGGCCGACCTCTATCTGGAGAGCGGCGAGGCACAGCTCATGAAGAACCTCGAGAGCATCTGGCAGGACATCGTCACGCGAAAGATGTACATCAACGGAGCCTGCGGCGCCCTCTACGACGGCACCTCGCCCGACGGCACCAACTACAAGCCCGACAGCATTCAGAAGGTGCACCAGAGCTACGGACGCCCCTTCCAGCTGCCCCACTCCACGGCCCACAACGAGACCTGCGCCAACATCGGCAACCTGCTGTTCAACTGGCGAATGCTCGAAGCCACGGGCGACGCCAGGTATGCCGACGTGGTGGAGAACTGCCTCTACAACAGCATCCTCAGCGGCATATCGCTCGACGGCGAGAAATACTTCTACACCAACCCGCTGCGCCTGAGCGACGAGCTGCCCTACACGCTGCGATGGCCCAAGGAGCGCACGAAGTACATCAGCTGCTTCTGCTGTCCGCCCAACACGCTGCGCACGCTCTGCGAAGCCCAGAACTACGCCTACACTCTGGGCAAGAACGCCATCTACGTGAACCTCTACGGCAACAACACGCTGCGCACACAGCTTGAAGGCGCCGGCAACATCGTGCTGGAGCAGACCACAGACTATCCGTGGGACGGCCGCGTGACGATAGCCGTGAAAGAGCTGAAAGGAAAGAAAGACTTCAGCCTCCGGTTGCGTCTGCCCGAATGGTGCATGAAGTCGCTGGTGCAGAAGAACGGGCTGACCATCACACCCCGGCTGGAAAACGGCTACTGCGTCATTGACGGCACCTGGAAGAAAGGCGACGCCATCAGCTTCACCATGCAGATGCCCACCCGCATCATGGAAGCCAACCCGCTGGTGGAGGAAAACCGCGGTCAGGTGGCCGTGCAGCGCGGGCCCATCGTCTACTGTGCCGAGTCGACCGACCTCAGCGGCATCGACATCGACAATGTGTCCATACCGCTCGACGCGCAGTTCAGACCTGTTGAGATGACCATCGACGGCAGTCGGGTGATGGGCCTCGAAGGCGAGGTCGTTGTGCGCGGCGAGGCGTCGTGGAAAGGACAGCTCTATCGAGAAGTAGCACGGCAGCAACAACGTAGAACCATCCGCCTCATCCCCTACTACGCGTGGGGAAACCGCGGCAAATCGGAGATGACCGTATGGATGCCCGCAGACTTTTGACCGCCGTGGCAGCACTGCTGCTTTGCCTTGCCGACGTGAAGGCGTCGGGAGAGTTCACCATCGACGTGGAGCCGGGTGCGTTCACCATTGAGCAGGCCCTGCAACAAGCGCGCCTGACCGTGGCGCAGTGGCATGGCGGCTGGGGCATTTTGAGGCTGAAGCCAGGCGTGTACCGCCTGTCGCAACCCATCGTCATCCGTCCCGAAGACGAGTCGCTGTCGATAGTGGCCACAGGGGATGTCGTCATCAGCGGCGCCATGTCCATCAAGGGATGGCGGAGGCAGGGCAGGCTCTGGGTGGCCGACGTGCCCGAGTTCAACGGACGTCCGGCTGAGTTCCGACAGCTGTGGGTGAACGGCAGGAAGGCAGTGCGGGCACGCGACGTGGCCGACTTTGAGCAAATGAACAGGATTATCTCGGTGGACAAGCAGAAGGAAACCATCTACGTGCCGGCAAATGCCGTGCGCAAGCTGGCCACCGAACTGAAGAAAGGCAACGGGAAAAGGGCGGAGATGGTGTTGCACGAAATGTGGTGCATCGCCAACCTGCGCATCAAGGACATACAGATGATGGGCGACAGTGCGGCAGTGACTTTCCACAATCCTGAAAGCCACGTCCACTTCATGCATCCCTGGCCATCGCCCATGGTGACACCCGACGGCAAGCACAACTCCGCATTCTATCTGACCAACACGCCCGGCATGCTCGACGAGCCGGGGGAATGGTATCTCGATGCTGACGCCCACCGTCTCTACTACTACCCGCTGCCGGGCGAGAACATGCTGACGGCCAGCGTGGAGGCACCCATGCTGGAGAACCTGGTGCGCGTGGAAGGCACGCCTGACAGACCCGTCTGCAACGTCACGTTCCAAGGCATCGCCTTCGAGCATACGACGTGGCTGCGGCCCTCACTCAAGGGTCATGCGCCACTGCAGGCAGGGATGTACATGACCGAGGCCTACAAGATTCGCCCACAATGGCGGCGACCCAACGGCGACCACGGGCTCGACAACCAGGGCTGGGTGGGACGTCCCGAGGCGGCGGTCTGCGTAAACGGTGCCAATGGCGTCGTCTTCAAGGACTGCTCCTTCAGCCATCTCGGGTCCACGGCGCTCGACTATCACCAGTACACTTCGGGCGGAAAGGTAGAGAACTGCACGTTCACCGACATAGGCGGCACGGCCATCCTGGCGGGTGCCTTTGCCACTGAGGCCCACGAAGCCCACCTGCCCTACGACCCAAGCGACCGAAGGGAGATTTGCACGGGACTCACCATCAAGGGGAATAGCATCAGCGATGCGGCCAACGAAGACTGGGGATGCGTGGGCATCGGGGCAGGCTACGTGCGCGGCATCGTCATCGAGGACAACGAGATAAGCGATGTGTCTTACACAGGAATAAGTCTTGGATGGGGATGGAACCAACAGCCGTGCGCCATGGCCGACAACCGCGTGCGCCACAACTACATTCACCACTACGCACGCCACATGTACGACACAGCCGGCATCTACACCCTGGGCTGCCAGCCGCATACATTCATCGAGGAAAACGTGGTGGACAGCATCTACAGTCCGGGCTATGTGCACGACCCGGAACACTGGTTCTACCTCTATACCGACGAGGGTTCAAGCGGCATCACCGTGCGCAACAATTGGACGCCAACGGAGAAATACCTCAAGAACGCCAACGGACCCGGCAACACCTGGGACAACAACGGCCCGCAGGTGTCAGACAGCATCCGCTCGCTGGTCATCGCCCGCAAAAAGCAATAGCCGCTCTTCGTCCGCCTAAGGTTACCCGAAGAAAAAAGAATAGCCCCGCCTTCGTCCGCCTAAGGTTACGTAGGCTGCGGTATCTCCGCAGCCCTAATCCCCCTTAGGCCTTCTTCATCCGCAAATGCAGCTGATAGAGCGCCGGCAGGAAGATGAGCAGCCCGAACACCGACGCCAGCAAGGCCCGCTCCGAAGAGCCGAACAGCTCGGTGAGCGTGATGTCGGGATTGTTGACATAAAGCCGCGCCAACAGGCAGCAGGCGCCGTTGTTCACCACATGCAGCACAATGCCCGGCACAATGCTCCGCGTGCGCTCATAGAGCCAGCCGAGCAGCAATCCGATGAGGAAGGCATGGGGCATCTGGGCGGGATTCATGTGGGCCACCGCAAAGACGAGTGCAGAAATGGCGATGGCTGTCCATCGGCCTGTCCACTCCGATTGGTCGTCGAGCAGTGAGCGAAGGATGGCACCGCGGAAGACAATCTCCTCAGACAGCGGCACCAGGACACTGACGACGAAGATGCCGCCCCGCTCGCCAATGAGCTTCATGATGTCGTTGCCGGCAATGTCGGGCAGGAACGTCAGGTGTTCTTCCAGCCACAAGGAAGGCAGCAGCAAGCCGAGAGAGCCAATGACGGTCCATGCCAGCACCCCCAGCGGACGGGTCTTCAGCCAATTGCCGCTCACAGGTGTCCACTTGCGCCCTAAGAACCACGCGATGACCATCAGCGTGAACAGCAGCTCAATAAGCAGGAGCTGCTGGCCGTCCATGTCGGTGGTGGCGGGCTTTCCCATCACCATGCCTACGCCTGTGACAAGGGCCATGGCCACCAGTTGCAGCAGGAAAAAAAAGGCGAAGTAAAGCACGATGTTCTTTGTCCTATTCATCTTTTCATTGTTTTTTGTTCCTTGTTTTGTTCTTTCTAATCACAGATCGCCATGCTGGCTCAACACCTGGCGGGCGTGTTCTGCGTCCTTGCGCAACTGCTGCTGCAGGGCCTGCGGACTGTCGAAGGCCTGCTCGCTGCGCAGACGCTCCACGAACGCCACCGTCAGCTGACGGCCATAGAGGTCGCCCTCATAGTCGAGAATGTTCACCTCCAGCGTCTGCGCGTGCTGTCCGTAGGTGGGACGCGTGCCGATATTCATCATGGCGGGAAGCCAGAGATGCTTCTCATCGTCGGCCAAGGCCACGCGCACGGCGTAGGCACCCGGCTGCGGAACCAGCTTGAAGGCGCTGCCGGGCACCACGTTGGCCGTAGGAAAACCCAGTGTGCGCCCCACGTGTTCGCCACCCACAACCGTTCCGCTCAGCGAGTAGAGACGGCCCAGACAGCGCGATGCCTCGCTGACACGCCCCTCGCCAAGCAGCCGCCTCACCAGTGAGGAACTCAGCTGCAAGTCGCCATCGGTGAACACACTGTTCTGCCTTACCTCCATGCCCAGCTCGCGACCGTAGCGCACATAGTCGGAAAAACCCTCCTCGCGGTTGTGGCCAAAGCGGTGGTCGTAGCCGATGCTGAGGACGCGCACGTTCAGCTGTTCAAGCAGTATCTGCTGCATGAACTGGCGGGCCGAGAGTGCTGCCATGTCAGTGTTGAACGGCAGGACCGCGCAGATGTCGATGCCCGTCTGCCGTAGCAGTGCCAGTCGCTCGTCGAAAGTGGTGAGCAACAGTGGATGCCACTCGGTCTGAAGCACCTCGCGCGGATGACGGTCGAACGTGACGGCCATCGACAGCATACCATCCCGACGGGCGTCGTCGCACAGACCACGCAGCAGGAACTGGTGGCCGCGGTGAACGCCGTCGAAGAAACCGATGGTCGCTGCCACCGGTGTCTGAGGCCGGGGACCTTTACCTATATATAAAATGTCCATGTCAATCTTCGTCTGCCAGATAACGCCACTCGTCGCCGTCGGCCACATGCAGCGTCCTGATGCCCATACGCTGGGCGCTCTCGCAGTTGGCCGCCGAGTCGTCGACAAACAGGGTACGGCTTGCATCGATGCCCGTCTGGCTCAGCATCTCTTCAAAGATGGCGCGGTCGGGCTTCACCATTCCCATCTCATAGCT
>JAEEGL013813159.1_pt1 | contig 22001 bp, 22 predicted proteins | sample 9134231 | NCBI WGS metagenome assembly JAEEGL01 (sample SAMN16246548, study PRJNA631951) | gut metagenome | biome: gut microbiome; feature: rumen; material: fiber-attached | host: Bos | place: Iran: Karaj | collected 2018-10 | reverse complement strand
CTGCACGCAGCGCAGCTCATGCCCGTAACGCTGTATTTTTCGTTTTTTACCTTAGCCATAGTATGCCTCCGGATGCCTGCTCCGGCGCCGTCCTTTCCATCAAAGTACTATTTCAGTTTTTTTATAAGATCCATGGTCTCAGCCATGATCTGCGGATTTCCTTCCTTAAGCTCCTCGGCCACGCAGCTTTCCATGTGGCTCTGAAGCACTATATATCCGAAGTTCTGCAGCGCGCTTTCCACCGCCGCCACCTGCATGAGAATATCTCCGCAGTAACGGTTGTCATCCAGCATACGGCCTATGCCGTTAAGCTGGCCTATCATGCGGCTGAGCCGGTTCTTAAGCAGCTTTACCTGCTCAGGATCCCTTGGCACATGCTTTTGTCTTTCTTCCATTATCAAACACCATCAAACCAGATAATCATACAAATATCGATCACAATAAATACCCCTTAAGGGTATCTATTGTATGTGATAATATATACCCCCTTGGGGTATAATGCAAGCATTATTTCATAATTAACAAAAAAATGCAGTATTAGTCTTCTGCAAGCAAGAGCCCCTGTCAATACTGTGGAATTACAATATTAACAGGGGCAATCCTGATTCATGGTAATTAATATAGTTATACCAAAACAATAAACAGAATGCTTACAGGCTTAAAGCCCGTTCCTCTTGCACACCCCGTTCAGGCAGCAGCCCTCGCAGGCGGGCTTTCTTGCAGCGCAGACTCTTCTTCCGTGCCAGATAAGGGCATGATGCATGGCCGTCCAGCAGGGCTGAGGCAGCACCTCCATTAGCCGTTCCTCCGTAGCCAGCACATCCTTCTCCTCAGCCAGCCCGATGCGGTTAGCCAGGCGGAAGACATGGGTATCCACCGCTATCCTCTGCTGTCCGAAGGCCTCTGCCAGCACCACATTCGCAGTTTTCCTGCCCACGCCGGGCAGCTTCACCAGCTCATCGTAGTCCCCCGGCACCTTTCCGCCGTAGTTTTTCACCAGCGCAATCGAAAGCTTGCTCACATTTACCGCCTTGGTCCTGTACATGCCTATTCTGTGGATATATTCCTCTATCTTCTCTACAGGAAGCTCTGCCATGGCAAAAGCGTCGGGAGCCGCCTCAAACAGCGCAGGTGTGACCTGATTTACGCTCTTGTCCGTGGTCTGCGCAGACAGCACTACGCTCACAAGCAGCTGAAAATCAGAGCCGTGATCCAGCTCGCAGCCCGCATCCGGATACTCCTTCATCAGCAGCTCAACAGTTTTTGCAATTTCGGTTTCATTTAAAAGAGCCATGATCAACCTCCGGATCACTGCGCTGCAGCGCGCTTCTGCCTCTGCACGGTATCGACAACATTATAGACCATAACGCTGACAAATACTATAAACGCGCCTGCAAGGGACAGCGGCGTCATCACTTCTTTATAGAATATCGCCACCAGCGTCGGGTTCAGCACTGCTTCTATGCCGCCCATAAGACTGGCTGCTATCGGCGGCGTGGTCTTGATGCCTTCCGTAAAGAATATGTAGGCAAAGCCCAGCTGGAAAACTCCGAGGCATAAAAGCGCTATCCACGCACCGGTGCCTCCCACGCTCAGATCCTGCTTCAGCAGGAAAGGAAGCCCCATTACAAAGCCCCCTGCCATACCTATAAGGACCGAACTCAGCGGGTCCGAGTCAGGATATGAATTGATCAGCATGACGCCTGCAAATGTCAGTCCCGACACAAGCGCCAGCACATTTCCAAGCATATTGCCTGCAGCAATGCCATCGACGAAAAAGAACAATACGCCGCAGAATACGAAAAAGCATGCAGTCACATCCATTTTCCTGGGCTTTTTCTTAAACAGCAGCCAGGTCAGAAAAATGACGAAGATAGGATTGGTGAACTGAAGTATGATGGTGTTGGCGGCAGTCGTCAGCTTATTTGCCATGGCATAGAGCGCAATGGTCGCGAACAGGCAGAATCCGCCTACAAATACGTGTTTGTTGAATACGAATTTGTGGCCGGTGGCCTTCACATATGTAAGCATCACGAAAAATGCTATGAAATTTCTTGCTGAGTTGATTGCAAGCGAATTCCATGGTATGAGCTTTATAAGCAAGCCGCCCAGGGCGAAAAACAGAAAGGCTATCAGAGAGCTGACAGGTCCTGGTATCTTCTTAAACATCGGTATTCCTCATAAAAAAGCGTTTGCCGGTCCAATTCCTCATAAAAAAGCGTTTGCCGGTCCAAGCCGTACAAACGCCATTATACACTATAGAATGGTGAATTAAATCAGCTTTTTCGCTATCTCCGAGATTTTTTCAAAGCGGTGATTCAGCCCCGACTTCTTCAGCGGAGGATCGAAAAGCTCTGCCAGCTCTGTCAGCGGCAGCTCCGGATTCTCCAGCCTGAGTTCTGCAGTCTGGCGCAGTTTAAGAGGCAGGAAATCCAAGCCTCTCTTTTCCTCTATCTTCCTTATGTCCGCTATCTGCTTCTGCGCCGCCGCTATGGTCTTGTCCAGATTGGCGATCTCGCAGTTGTTCAGGCGGTTCGCTTCGTTCTTCATCTCGCGGGTGATCCTGGTGTCCTGATAGCTGAACATGCCGCTGTTGGCACCGATCAGGCCGAGGAAATCCGCGATCTGATCGCCATCCTTAAGATAGACCACAAAGCGTCCCTTGCGTTCACTGAGCTTTGCCCTGAGGCCATAGGAAGCCATAAGCTTCTGCACGTCCTCCCCCATGGCAGGCGAGCTGCAGCTGATCTCCAGGTGATAACCCTTCGATGTGGGCGCGCTTACAGAACCGGTGGCAAGAAATGCGCCACGGAGCGCAGCCTTTTTGCAGCAGCGCTTTCTGGTGATCTCGCTGCTGATCCCATCGGTGATGTAATTGCTGCCCTCTTTTACGGACAATATGCCTGTCTCGCGAAGTATGGCGTCCGCATTCATGTCAGGAGTTATCGAAAGCTCATAGGACCGCCCTCTGGCCAGCGCGGATTCCTCCACGCTCAGGGCTGCCCGGGTGCCGAAATAACTCTTCACCTGCTGGGCAAAAGCCCTGGCCACCGCAGGATTCTCGGTGCTGATCTTTACACCCATGCCCCCTATTCCGAGGGTGATGGTTCCTGCCAGCCTCAAAAACCCGGTGATCTGCGCCAGCTGGCAGCATTTCTTTCCGGGATCGGTGAGCGTCAGTTCTTTTTTTACATCCGTGCTGAATGACATTTTTTCCTGTTCAGGGCAGCCAACGCCGCCTCAGATTTCACATTACACAGCTGCGGACAGTCCGCAGTCCTGCTTTTAAAGTATGCCCGGGTAGGACCCGGCGTTCTTGTTATTGGGTTTGTTTCTGAGCTCCCTGTGGAGCAGTATAACGTTGTAATCGCTGGCATCAAGCGCGCGGGCCAGCTTTTCTGCCACGACCACGCTGCGGTGCTGCCCGCCGGTGCAGCCCACCGCTATCATAAGATGATATTTGCCTTCGTGCATGTAAGCAGGTGCCAAATCCAAAAGCCACTTTGCCTGCGCATCCACGAATTCCATGGTTTTCGGGAAGCGCAGCACGTAATCCTGGACCTTCTTGTTCAATCCGGTAAGGTGCTTAAGGCTCTCCACATAGAAGGGATTTGGGATGAATCTGGTGTCCAGCACCCAGTCTGCCTCCTCCGGAATTCCATTTTTGAAGCCGAAGCTCATGACTGTAAAGCTGAAAACATCTTTTTTGCGTTCGGAAGCTATGAATTTCCTTATCTCGGCGTTAAGCGCCGCGGTTTTCAGGCTTGTCGTATCTATAACTATGCTTGCCTGCTCCTTTGCGAAGCTCAGCAGCTCCCTTTCCCTGGCTATTCCGTCCTGAATGCGGCCGTCCTGAGCCAGCGGATGCATGCGACGGGTCTCCTTGTACCGGTTGAGAAGCACCGCATCTGAGGCCTCCAGAAAGATGAGCCTGAGGTTTACATCCTCCATATGGCGCAGTTCTTCGAGACAGTCTTTCATATCCCCGAAGTATTTGGCTCCTCTGGCATCCATAACGAAAGCCAGCCGCTCTATCTCTTCGCCGCCCTTCATTATGATGTTGACAAATTCCAGCATCAGTTTGGGCGGAATATTGTCGATGCAGTAATAGTCCAGATCCTCCAGGCAGCGTATTGCCTGGGTCTTTCCCGCGCCGGACATACCGGTCACGACTACAAGTTCCATTGAATCCCTCCTATATTTATGCTAACGGATGACCCGTGTTTTATTCTCCTGTATAATTTACTATGCGGGACAGCTCAAGCCCGGCTTCTTTTGCCCTTGCAAGAGCGGCATCCACATTGCCCACGTTCCTTGCAATGTGCGCATCGCTGCTGAGCACGAAGCTTACATTATACTCCATGGCAGTCCTTATGCCCTCCACAGTAAGGCAGGCGTGATGCGAGTTGATCTCCATCCAGCTGCCGCATTTTTCGCAGGCCTCTGCTATCTTTGCGATATCAAAGGGCGCTTTATCCCCGGGATGAGTCAGTATCAGCAGCTTATTTCTTTCCAGAGCCGCCAGCACCAGGTCCGTATTGTAGACCAGAGCACGCTTCGAAGACCTTCCGGTGGCGCCGTACCAGTAGCCACCTGCGTGGACCATCGCCGCCCTGAAGGGAGCCTCCCCGAAGATGCCGTAATGGTAACCCGCAATTATGTAATCAAACTCCTTCTGTTCTTCTAGGCTCACGTCCAGCAGTCCGGAAGGATTTATTATATTAGCCTCCACGCTGAGCCGTATCTCAAGTCCCGGATGAGCCTTCCGCGCAGCCTCGATCTCTGCCTTTATCTGCGGGAGCTTATTCATATCCAGACCATAGCCTATATGGCCCGGCCCGTGATCCGAGATCCCGAGCAGTTTAAGACCTGCAGCTTCCGCTGCAGCCGCATTTTCTTCTATGGTGCTCTTCCCATGAGGCCTTATGCGGCCGTGGGAATATATCGTATGTGTATGATAATCTGCGTTTATGCAGCTCAAATCAGTGTTCCTCTTTCTTCGGCAGCCGGACTATCTGCACTTCAGGCTCCAGGCTGACGCCGAACCGGTCCAGAACCGTCTCCTGCACCACATGCATCAGCTCCACAACATCGCTGGCCGTTGCCCTGTCTTTATTGATGATGAAGCCTGCATGCAGATCCGACACCTGCGCCCCACCTATGCTTAGACCCTTAAGTCCCGCATCCTCTATCAGCTTGCCCGCAAAATGGCCTTCCGGGCGCTTGAAAAAGCTTCCTGCGGAAGGATACTGCAGCGGTTGCTTTTCCCTGCGCTTTTCAGCGAGCTCCTTCATTTTAGCTTCGATCTCCGCGCGGTCTCCCTTAGGAAGCCGTATAACTGCAGAAATGATTATCTGCGAGCGGTCATCCATAAAGCGGCTGTGCCTGTAGGAGAGCTCCAGCTCGTCCGCCTTCCAGTCGTGAAACTGTCCGAATATGTCCATGGTCCTGACAGATACCAGCACGTCCTTCATCTCACCGCCGTAAGCGCCGGCATTCATAAGAACCGCGCCGCCCAGGCTGCCGGGTATGCCCGAAGCAAACTCAAAGCCCGCAAGCCTGTTGGCCAGGGCCAGCTTGGCAATCGAAGAAAGGCTGCAGCCCGCATCAGCGCCTATATAGCCGTATTCTGATTCGCCGTCTTCATCAGTCTCAGCCATCAGGACCAGATCGTTCAGCCGTTTTAAACTTATGACCCAGCCATCATAGCCTTCGTCTGCGAACAGCATATTGCTGCCGTTGCCCATAAATATAAAAGCGCGGGACTTCTCATCAGCCTCCGCGACTGCCTGCCTGAGCTCTTCCAGATTCTCCGGTTCAAGAAAGACCGCCGCTTTTCCGCCGCACCTGAAGCTGGTGTGATCTCCCATGTCACAGTTTTCTATACGTATCATTACTGATCCTCCTTCAGCAGCAGCTCCGGCCGCTCGCCTCTGGCCTCCCTGGCCTGTCTGCAGATCTCTATCACCGCATCCAGCCTGTTAAGCACACTGCGTTCGACCATGGAAATAAAGGGCTCCGGGTCCCCATCGTGAATGTATTTATATACAAGATTCGAGTAATCCTGCTCGTTTGCGGTTAGACTTGGCAGCGGGCAGCCGTAGGACATCAATGCATACATCATAAGTATGCCCGCCATTATGATGCTGTTCTCGCCGTATGGGTAGATCTTAAGAAGATCCAGATGCAGCATTGCTGCATTTTCAATGAAATAGCCCGAATGGCGCCTGGCATAGGATTTTTTAAGAAGGCTGTCCGTCATATCTTTTACATCGAGGAAGTGAGGCGGAACAAAATCCCACTGATAAACGACGGGATTACTGCGCCTGAACTCTGCTTCTTCAGTGCCAAAGACTGATCTGTACCAGCGGTGAAGAATCTTAAGGTCTGGATTTGCCTGCATTTCAAGACAGTCTATCATATCCTTATAGACTGCCGCGTAGCCATGAATGAAGCTGTAGGTATCAAGGGGCAGATTCTCCTGCAGTTCTCCTGAAAGAATGCTGAGTATATGCTGCTTATCCAGCGGAGTGCCGTTAAGGCGCAGCGCGCTGAAGAGCCAGTACCACAGGTCGCTGTCCCTCAGCCACGCGTTCAGCTGGATGTCGTGTCCCCGCAAACGCTTGAATTCATCGAGTTTTGATATGATGATTTCCTTCATGTCAATATTTTAGCACAATTAATATCACTGAAAAAAGCACTTATACTGCGCTAAATTATAGAACAAGGGGCCGCATACCGTATAATATAAAGTTCCTTTTAAATGAGCCGCAAATATTTCGGTTAATTGCAATAAATTGCTTTAATATCAAAAAAATATCGTTTATTTTTTCATTTCAGTGCTATAATAATCCCGCTGCTATCAACGAAATTATTTCGGCAAAGCAGCCGAAATGGAGTTTATTGGATGAAATTTTCCGGTAAAATTGAAAAATGTGATTATTCTCCCATAAGAAAGTTCCACCCCTACCAGCAGGATGCGGAGCACCGGGGGAGCCATATATATCATTTTAACATTGGCCAGCCCGATATCAAGACCCCCAAGGTCTTTTTTGATGCCATCAGAGACTTCAGCGGCGAGGTCCTAGACTATGCCCCCTCCCAGGGCATACCCCAGCTTATAGACGCGGTGCAGATCTACTACGCAAAGATAGGCTGCCGCCTGATGCCCCAGGACATAGCAATAACCCAGGGAGGCTCAGAGGCCTTGCAGCTGGCCCTCTCCGTTATTCTGGATGACGGAGATGAAATATTGATCCCTGAGCCCTTCTATCCCAACTACAACACCTTCATAACAATGGCAGGCGCCAGCATAGTGCCTGTGCCCACCAGCCCCGAGGAGGGTTACCGCTACGCAGTAAGGGAAAAGCTTGAGGCTGCCCTCACCCCCTCCTCCAGAGCCATCATGATCACAAACCCGGGCAATCCCACAGGGCGGATACTCAGCCCCGAGGAGAGGCAGGTGCTGGCGGATTTCGTCATCGATCACGATCTCTTCCTGATAGCGGACGAGGTATACAGAGAATTCAGCTATGAATCCGGAGAGCTCTTCAGCTTCGCATCCATGCACAGACTGGCGGAGCACCTGATAATCATAGATTCGGTCTCCAAGCGCTTTTCCGCCACCGGAGCCAGAGTAGGCGAGCTTATCTGCCGTAACCAGCAGTTCATGGCAAGGCTTATGAAGCTGCTGCAAGCCAGGCTTTCCGTTGCCACTTTGGAACAGCTGGCAAGCGTCAGCCTCTACGAGATGGGTCCCGGCTACTTCGATGCCACAAGGGAGGAATACAAAAGGCGCAGAAACATACTCTGCGAGGAGCTGTCTAAGATTCCCGGAGTCAGCTTTTCCAAGCCCTCCGGCGCCTTCTACATGATGGTGACCCTGCCGGTTGACGATACCGAAAAGTTCCTGGTGTGGCTCCTTGCCAGCTTCAACAAAAAAGGCAGAGAGACCCTGATGTACGCCCCCGCCGCCGGCTTTTACAAGACCCCGGGCAAGGGACGGCAGGAATGCCGCCTAGCCTATGTCATAAACGAAGAAGAGATCCGAAGGGGCATACAGCTGCTGGCAAAGGCCATCGAAGAGTACAATCGCCAGTAACGGCAGATTGCCCGAAACAATAACGCATTCAACACTCCTTAATTAAACCTGATATGTAAAAAGCAGGCCTCAGCCTGCTTTTTACGTTCTGTCATATGTTCTGGATAAACCTGTCTATTCGTGTTCTTCTATGTACTTCTGAGCTCTCTTTACTTCATCCTCGAAGATGGCTCTAAACATGGAATAGCGTGCAAAGAGCTCTTCAGGATGATACTGAACAGCGAAGGTGTTGAACTCCTCGGATTCAATGCCCTCCACTATCCCGTCAGGTGCATAGGCTCCAACCTTGAATCCATCAGCAAGCTTATCGATGCACTGGTGATGGAAGCTGTTGGAGTAGTGCTTTCCGGCGCCGACCAGCTCAGCATACCTGCTGCCTGCTACAGGATCTATGCTGTGAGTCAGCTCATCGCGGCGGAGCATATCCTGTCCGTGGCAGATGAGGCTCTTCAGCTGGCTGGGAATATCCTGCGTAAGGGTCCCTCCGAAGGCCACATTTATAAGCTGTATGCCTCTGCAGATGCCCAGAATGGGCTTTCCCGCCTCTTTTGCAAGCTTTATCAGTTCTATTTCAAAATTATCAAGTTCTACGTTGGTGTGACGCACCGTGGGATGAGGCTCCTGACCGAAAAGCCTGGTGCTGACATCCACGCCGCCGGGAACCAGAAGGCCATCCATTACTGCCATATAATCCTTAGCAAGCTCTGTGCTGTCTCCGGTTACAGGAATAAGCATGGGCACGCCGCCTGCCTCATAAATCGCATTGACATAGGAAGAATTGAATACGAATCTTGATGCAAGATCGCCCTTCTTATTGGCTGTGAAACACATTCCGATGACAGGTTTTCTCATGAGTATATATCCTCCGTAATAAAAAATGCCTGAGTATTGTTCTCAGGCAATATTATATGCTTTTATTTATCTTTTGTAAACAGGATATAGATTCCTACGATTATCAGCACTATGGCGATCACAGGAAGATGTCTGAAGAAACGCTGCAGTATCCACATCACGCCTATGGCGAGCAGCGCCACGCCTATGGTGCCTCTCAGCTTGCTGCCTGCGCTTCCGGACTTGTCCTGTCTGGGAGCCTGGCTCTGGCTTGCGTTGTAATTGCGCTGGTAGCTGTAGCTCTGGCTTGTGCTGCCCGATGACTGTGGACCCGGGTCTGCGCTTGCGGAGGACTGTGCGTTCCTGCCTGTGTCGCCTGAAGACTGCGCTCCCTCTGAAGCGGCTTCTGCTCTTGCCTTTTCAGCCTCTGCCTTTATCTGGGCTTCAGCCTCCTCTACGCTTGCAGCATCGCCTCTGAAGACTCTCTCAGCCTTGTCTGCAGCTTCTCTGTAGGCATCGAATGCAGCAGTGCTTGCCGCCATAGCCTTTATGTACTCCGCATCTTCCTCAAGCTCCTTGCCTGCAGCCTCTGCCGCGACCTTAGCCGCCTGAACGTTCATCGCAGCCTGTTCTGCCGCTGCCATAGCTTCATCCATTTCCTTCTGGGCGGCTCTCTTTATGCGCGCTGCGGACTCCGCATCTCCTGCAAATACAGGATTGACTCTGGTATATGTACCGCTGCCGGTGCCGTCATACCTGGCCTGAGGATTGCGTGCATTTGCGTAAGCGCTGAATTCGGAAGTCCCCTCCGGCTTTTTGGGGATCACAAGAGCAGCAATAAGGTATACCAGAAGACCGCTGCCATATCCGAAGCTCACAAGCACAAAGAGCAGTCTTACGATCAGAGAATCGACTCCGAAGTACTCCGCAATGCCTCCGCATACGCCAAATATGGCTTTATCAGTATTAGATCTGTATAGTTTTCTGTCATCCATTTAATTTACCCCCGCTCCGTAATCCTTAAAAGCGATATTGAGATCCACATCTCCGTTTATTCCCTCTATCCGTCCGGTGCTGCTGTACTGCCAGACGCCGAATTCATAGGGGAAGAAGGGTCTGTTGAAATACTGGGCGAACCACTTGTCGATCTGAGTAAGCCTGGTAAGATCCAACTCCTCCACAAACCAGCGGATATTGCAGTAGAGCATGGGTGTAAAGCCGGCCTCCAGTATCCTGGAGCAGAAAGCAAGTGTGTATTCCGTCCTCTCGGAAGCTGTCAGATCAGCCGTTCTGGCCTTGCCGCTGGCATCCTCGATGTCCAGCACTATGGGCCAGCTGACCTTGTAAGGCCTTATCATGTCGAGCACGTAATCAGCCTCTTCAAGAGCCTCTTCGATGCTGATGGCCTGGGTCACGAAGTAGATGCCGACTGCTATGTCGTTCTTCAGAGCGCCCTGAATGTTCTGCTCGAAGCATTTATCCTGTACCAGCTTGCCGGTGCCGTAGCCTCTGTAGCCCGCTCTTATGAAGACGAACTTCACGCCGTCTGCGGCCACCTTTTCCCAGTCGATATCGCCCTGATACTGAGACACGTCTATGCCCTTGATGGATGTGGTCACGCCGTTCTCCTGATATTCGAAGACCTTTCTGCTGGTCCCCACATTCACAAGATTGTCGAAATCGTAGTTCGACTTGGGCATGTTTTCATCCACATAGACATAGGTGTAATTGCCAAGTCTGTCCTTGTAGATGATCCTGTCGCTGAAAAAACGCTGAACGAATTCCCAGATGGCAGAACTTGACTGCGCGTACTCAAGCAGCTTGCTTACAGGCACGGTAACACTCTCCTCTACAGCTTCGGGAGTGGTGATGACTTCCTGATCGGGATCCGGTTTGATGCCGGCATTGTCTCCGGACTGTTCGGCATTGCCCTTTGGTCCGCAGCCGGTCAGTAAAGTCCCCAATATCAATAATAGTGCTAAAGCTAAAGCATATAGCTTTTTCATTGGCATTACCCTCCTCTTGAGGTGCAGATACAAAATACTCCCTAAGCGTTAAAGCTGCTTGTTCATTTCGTGAAGAATCAATGAAACTAGATATGGATGAGATCAGCGAACTCTCTGGTCCTTGAGGCAACATCCGCCGCTCCGAAGACTGCAGAGCCTGCGACCAGTATGTCCGCGCCGTTGGCGATGAGGCTCATGGCGTTGTCCAGGTTTACGCCGCCGTCCACTTCGATGGCAAAGTTCAGGCCGCTTTCATCCCTCATCTCGGACAGCTGCGCTATCTTTTCCATGGCGACAGGTATGAATTTCTGTCCGCCGAAGCCCGGATTGACTGACATTATAAGAACCAGATCCAGATCGTCCAGGATGTAATCCAGCGCGCCGAGGGGCGTTGCGGGATTGAGCGCCACTCCGGCCTTGATCCCGAAGCTGTGGATCAGCTGAACTGTTCTGTGAAGATGCACGCAGGCTTCCTGATGCACCACAATAAACTCGGTCTGGGGTGTTACAAAATCAGGTATCCTCTCATCCGGCCGCTCTATCATAAGATGAACATCCAGAGGAAGTGAAGTCTTTCCCACAAGACTCTTTATAACAGGCGCCCCGAATGTGATGTTGGGAACAAAGTGACCATCCATAACGTCGCAGTGGACCAGATCGGCGCCTCCTGCCTCTATCTTAGCCACCGATTCCGCCAGCACGGAAAAATCTGCTGATAAAATAGATGGCGCAAGTCTTGTCATTTGTTTTTCCCCCTTGTGTTTTATCGATTTCCAGGCTGACATACTATCCCTCTCAGTATTTTCTGCTGTCTTTTATCTCCTGCATCATGGCCTTGTAGCTTTCGTAGCGGCTGCGGCTGATGCGTCCGTCCTTTACCGCTGCACGAACAGCGCAGTCCGGCTCCTTAAGATGCCTGCAGTTGTTGTAATAGCACTGCCCAAGCAGCGCTCTCATTTCAGGAAAAAGCGCGGCCAGCTCATCCTCTTCTATGCCCAGAGCTTCAAAGGAAGTGAAGCCGGGTGTGTCGAAGACAAGAAAGCCGTCCCCTTCAAACAGCTCGGTGTGACGGGTGGTATTTTTCCCCCGGAGGTTTTTCCTGCTTATATCTCCAACCTCGCTCAGCCTGCTGCCAAGGAGAAGGTTTATCAGGGAGGACTTACCCACCCCCGAAGGACCCGCAAGGGCTATCTGCTTACCGTGTATGGCTGATTTAAGAGCCTCGAGCCCGGATCTTTCCGGCTGTCCGGCTTCAAAGGCCGCTGCGCTTACGAATACCATGGGATACAGGTCTTCATAGGTCTTTCTCAGCGGTTCCAGATCCGCCTCATCGGCCAGATCGGTCTTGTTAACGCATATAAGTAGGCTGGTGTGAGCCTTTTCCGCAGCGCAGGCAAAGCTGTCTATGGTCCGGAAGCTCGGAAGAGGATCCTTAGCCGCGATCACCAGCACCATCAGTTCAACATTTGCTGCGGGAGGCCTGTCAAAGCTGTTGAGCCTTGGCAGTATCTCCTCCACCACGCCTACGGGATAGCTTCCGCCGCCCTCCAGATCAGAGCCTGTGTATTCGGGAAGCTCTTCCAGCAGCACTCTGTCTCCGGCCAGCGGAGTTATGCCTTGCTTTCTGAAGGATCCCCTGGCCTTGCATTCGAACACCCTGCTGCCGCTTTTAACATAGTAGAAGCCGCCTACCCCTCTTAGGATAACGCCCTCCATTAATGGACATCTCCGGTCTCGAAATTGACTGTATACTGATATTTAACTTCATTGTCGAAGCGTATGACGACCCGGCCGTTGGGGCCTCTTCCGGAAACGCTTAGCAGTTTGCTGCCTTCGGATTTATGCACGTCCTCGACTATGCTCCTGGGATCGTCAATGCCGTCGCTTACTGTGACCTTGAGCTTGAACTGATCCTGGGCTGCGTGGGTGAGATCCACAGGAATAGCTACGGAATGCAGCTCGTATTTGCTGTTGGGATCCTCCGGCTTGGTCTCGCCCTGGCCGTCTTCCGGCTTTGTGCCGCTGCTTGGGTCTGGATTCACGGCAGGCTTTGTGGGGGTCTCCTCTACAGGAGGCTTCTCCGGCTCAGGCTCTTTACCCATGCTCAGAACTATGTCTACCACCTGGCCCTCAGTAAGGATCTCATCCTTTTCGGGATTCTGCCCGCAGATGCGGCCTTCTTTTATGGTATCGCTGTAATCCTGGCTTACTACGCCAAGGGACAGGCCAAGCTCCTCCAGGAGCTTTTTAGCCTCCTCCTGAGTCATATTGGTCAGATCTGCTTTTATCTCCTTGCCCTTGCTCACCACCAGATCCACGGAGGTCCCGTCGGACATGCTGGAACCTGCTGCGGGATTCTGGCTTATGACCCAGTTGGTCTCTATCTCTTCGTTCGGAACGTACTTTACTTCGCCGATCTTAAAGCCCGCGCTCTCCAGCTTATATCTGGCATTTGCATAGCTTTCATTGACGACGCTGGGCACCGCCTTGACCGCTTCGCCAGCATTTACGGTTACCTTTACGCTCTGGCCTTCCTTAACGGTAGTCCCCTCCGAAGGAGACTGGCTGATTATGGTGTTCAGATCGTAATCCGCGCTCCTTATGGTGTTCTGCTTGCTTATCTTAAGACCCAGCTGAGCCAGCTGCTTTTCGGCTTCGTCGTAGTCCATGCCGATGACCTTCGGGACCTGAACGCTTTCGGGGCCCTTGGCCGTCTCGCTGACATTTTTGATCATTCTGGCAACAAGGCCGCTTACGGGGAAGGCCAGCGCCAGCGCAAGTATCACTCCTATGGCTATCTGTATGAGCAGCTTCTTTTTCTCGTCGCCGCTCTTCTTGCCGTCATCGCCTTCATCTGAGCCCTGGGTATCGTCGCTGTCCTTTGACTTATCGCCGTCGTGTGCTTTCACAAGGGCTGCCGCAGCCGCCGAATCACCGTCCTCAGTTCTTGAACCCACCATTCTGGAGAATTTGATGAAGTTCAGCGCGGTGATCATCTCATCCGCGTTCTTGTAGCGGTTCACCTGAAGCTTGTCGGTAGCCTTCATGATGATCTCTTCCAGATCCTCCGGCACATTGGGATTGATCTGCGAAGGAGGCACCATCTCTTCGTTCATGTGCTTGACTGCCACTTCGACAGCGGTCTCCCCATCGTAAGGGACCTGACCGGTGACCATCTCGTAGAGAACTATGCCAAGGGAATAGATATCCGAACGCTCGTCCACATAGCCGCCTCTGGCCTGCTCCGGGGAGAAATAGTGCACGGAGCCCATTACTGCGCTCTGCTGCTCACCCACAAAGGTATCCTGAGAGACCTGCTTGGCTATGCCGAAATCCGTGATCTTGGCGGTCCCGTCCTTGGTTATCATTATATTGTGGGGCTTCACATCCCTGTGAATGAGCTGGTGCTTATGAGCCGTTGACAGTGCCGACGCCACTTCCTTGGCTATCTTTACAGCCCTCCGGGGCTCCAGAGCGCCTTCTCTTGCAATGATAGTGGAAAGAGGCTCGCCCTCGATCAGCTCCATAACGATATAATAGATATTCCCCTGCTTTCCTACATCGTAGATGTTTACGATGTTCGGGTGCACTATGCTGGCAGCCAGCTGGGATTCATTTTTGAAGCTTTCTATGAAGAGACTGTCCTTGGTGTATTCGGGACGTAGTATCTTGATGGCCACCAGACGGTTGAGCAGCCTGTCCCTGGACTTGAAGACCACGGCCATTCCGCCCTCACCTATCTTTTCAAGCAGCTCATATCTTCCTGCTAATATCCTGTTTGCCATAACTGCCTCCTAGGAGATCCTGACACAAACGACCGAAATATTGTCTTTTCCGCCGTTTTTGTTTGCTTCGTCGACCAGCTGTTTGGTCAGGCGATGCATTGTTTTATACCTGCTGCAGAGATCTGCCATGCGGTCCTCCTCCACCTCCGAGTAGAGTCCGTCGCTGCAGAGCAGAACTGTATCTGCCGGGTAAAGCTTGAAGGAGAAGAAGTCCGGCTGAGCCTTTTCCTCTCCGCCCAAAGCCCTTGTTATCTGGTTTCTGTCGGGGCTGGTCTTTGCATCCTCCTCGCTGAGGACGCCGGAACGGACCAGCTCCATCACCACGCTGTGATCCTGACTTATCTGCCGCATCACTGCATCCCTTATCAGATAGCAGCGGCTGTCTCCGATATTGACCACGAACGCGGTATCTTCCCTGATATACAGCAGCACGCAGGTGGTGGCCATGCCGTAGCGCCTTCCGGGCTTCTGGGCCTCGCTGTAGATGCGGCTGTTGGCAAGAGTCATGCATTCCTCGAAGTATTTCTTCAGAGCCTTGTCTCCCTTAACACTCTCCGGAGGATTGTTCTGCGCGTATTCAGCTATAGTTTCCACCGCCATGCGGCTCGCCACCTCACCGGAGTTATGCCCTCCGACGCCATCGGCTACTATGTAAAGCTGATGCTTCGGCAGTACGAAGACCGAGTCCTCATTGCTCCTTCTGAGCATGCCTCTGTCAGTTTTAAATCCTACACTAATCATTCTCTGATCCTTTTTATCAATGCCATATAGAATCCGTCAGGGCCGTCGGTGCTTGTAAAGAGCTGTTTTTCATCTGCCAGCTCAAAGGCCTCGTGAGTCTCAAGAAAGCGTTTTACTATCTCCGTATTTTCCGCCGGATCCACTGTGCATGTGGAATAGAGCAGCTGTCCGCCCTTTTTCAGACAGCGGGCTCCGTTATCCAGTATTTTCTGCTGAATCGCCGGAAGTTCGTCAAATTCTTCCGGTTTTTCCTTTAGTTTTATTTCAGGCTTCTGACGAAGCGTGCCAAGGCCCGAGCACGGCACGTCTGCAAGCACTCTGTCGGCGCTGTTCCAAAGCTCCGGCATCGCTGCCGACGCATCCAAGGCCTTTGCCTTTATGCTTTTTATGCCCAGCCTTTTTGCCTGAGCCTCTATAAGCTTTACCCTTTCGGGGTAAATATCAAAAGCAAGTATGGTGCCTTCATCGCCCATGGCTTCTGCTATGGCACAGGCTTTGCCGCCCGGAGCTGCGCATAGGTCGATGACCGTATGTCCTGGGCCCGGATCCAGCAGGCTTGCAGCCATCTGCGAGGCTTCCCCCTGTACGGAAAAATATCCGTCCCGGAAGAGCTCAGTGTCTAGAAGTCCGCTGCCTCTGAGATTTAAAGCTGTAGCTGAAGTATCAGGCTCTTCGGTCTCAAAACCCATAGCATTGAGCTTGTCTGCCAGCTCCTTCCTGCTGTTTTTAAGCAGATTGGCGCGTATTACAAGAGGCGCGGGTGAAAGAGATGCATTAAGAAGCTCCTCTGTCTTTTCGTTCCCATAAGCCCTGAGCCACAGCTCTGCTATCCATGGCTTTACCGAATACTCTATGCTGAGCCTTCGTATGAGCTTTTTAGCTGCCGCTTCCGGCTCTGCTTCGCCATCCTTAGGCAGCGAGGGCAGTCTCAGCTTTTTTTCATCCCTTATGAAGCTTCTTACCACCGCATTTACAAGCGCTTTCTGCGATGAGGCGAACCTTGCCGCAAGTCCGGTGCTGCTGTCAGCCGCTGCGTAATCCGGCACGCTGTCCATATAGAGCAGCTGATAAAAAGCCATGCGCAGTATTATTCTCGCTGCTATAGATATAGACGGTTTTTTCAGATAAAAGTCAATATTATAGTCGAGAAGCAGCTGATTCCTTAGCACGCCGTAGACAAGTTCACGCACAAAAGCCGGAGAATCTGCACTCTCCTTAGAAAATAGCTTTCCTATCGCCAGATTGGACCAGCTTCCGTTTTCAGTTTCCTTAAGGGCCAGATAGGCCAGCTTCCTATCCTTGTCCATATAGCTCCAAATTATATTTTAACAGAGCTTAGTGCCAATTTCAATTTTATTGCCTAAAAGAAAGGCGGAAACATCCATGGCCTTCTTGCCCGGCAGCTGTATATTGGTGAAGAGCACTGCATCGCTTTCACCGCAGGCTACTGCAAGGCCTATTTTGTCAGCTCTGAGTATGGTGCCGGGCTCAGCCTCCGCCATGCCCTTTAGCTCCGCCTTTTCAGCATCGGAAAGCAGTCTCGCCTTATGGACCTTCATAACTCTGTCTCCGAGGCTGCAGAAGGCCGAAGGCCAGCTGTTCATGGCCTTGACGCGGCAGTAGACAGCCTTTGCGCTCTCGCTGAAATCTATCCTGCCGTCTTCCTTTTCTATTCTGGGCGCATAGCTTGCCAGCGCATCATCCTGCGGAATGCGGTCAGCGGTGCCCGCTTCTATAAGAGGCAGCTGCTGAAGGAGCAGCTCTGCGCCAAGCTCCGCCAGCTCTATAAAAAGATCGTCAGAACTCTTGTCATCCGCAGAAGTGGAAGCCTTTGCGATCATGTCGCCCGCATCGAGAACCTCTTCCATATACATAAGAGTGACGCCGATCTCTTCCCTGCCATCCAGTATGGCTCTTTGTATAGGCGCAGCGCCTCTGTAGTCCGGAAGCAGCGATCCGTGAATGTTTACGCAGCCAAAGCGCGGTATTTCAAGTATTTCCTTCGGAAGCAGCATACCGTAGGCTGCTACCACTATCAGGTCCGGAGCCAGAGTCTTTATGCGCTCTGTCAGCTCTTTGTTGCGCTTAAGACGCACTGGGGTCTCCACCTCCAGTCCCAGCTCCAGAGCCTTTGCCTTGACCGGGCAGGCCTGCATCTTCTTGCCCCTGTCCCTTGGCATATCAGGCTTGGCAAGCACCAGCGGGATGCTGTGTCCTGCTGCCGCCAGAGCTTCCAGAGCGGGTACTGCAAACTCCGGAGTGCCCATATATACTATCTTCATTCTTCTGTTTTTTCCTCTTCAGCAGCCTCTGCTTCTTCGTCTTCGAACTCATCGGCCTCGGTGCTGCGCATTTCTTCAGCCTTGGAATCGTAAAGTATCCCGTCCAGATGATCGAGCTCGTGGCAGAAAGCCCTTGCCAGCAGCTCCGTGCCCTCGTAAGTTACTGTTTCACCGTTGCGGTCCAGAGCTTCCACCTTTACCCATGCAGGTCTGTGGACCCTTCCGGCCATTCCGGGAACGGAAAGACAGGCTTCCTCCTCGAACTGATCGCCCTCCTGATCCACGATCCTGGGATTTACCAGTTCGTAGAGCTTATCCTCCAGCTCTATTACAACTATTCTGCGCAGTATTCCAACCTGAGGCGCAGCCAGCCCTATGCCAAAGGCATGCCTCATGGTCTCCACCATATCGTCGATGATCTCTCTCACATGATCGTTAACGTCTTTTACTTCCTTTGCGGTCTTTCCCAGCACAGGATCTCCCTCAATTACTATATTTCTGAGTGCCATTCTTTCTCCTCACATGAATGAATATGGATTGATATCTATGCTTATGAGCTCGGGTGCACCCTCGCCCCTTGCAAATTCCCTTTTAAGCTCGCCTATCTTCTCCGCAGCCGCCTGCCTCAGGGCAGCCGGAGCTTTAACGAGTATCTGATAGCGGTACATGCCGCCGAGCTTAAGCCTTGTGGTAGCCGCAGGTCCAAGAACAGCGCATTTTCCGTCGAAGACCGTCCTGAGCCTCTCCGCCCATTTCAGCGCGGCAGCTTCTGCTTTCTCAGCATCCGGATCAGCGGCTATAAGCTGGAAGATGTAGCTGAAGGGCGGGTAGGATACTGCCCTTCGTATCTCAAGCTCGTGATTATAGAATTCTTTGTAATCGTGCCTTGCAGCGGCTCTGATCACGGCATTCTCAGGGTCATAGCTCTGTATTATTACCAGTCCCTGTTCGCTGCCCCGGCCGCTTCGTCCTGCAGCCTGGGTCATAAGCTGAAAGCTTCTCTCGCCGCTTCTGAAATCCGGTATGTTAAGGCTCGTGTCTGCGCTGATAATGCCTACCAGCCCCACATTGTCGAAATCAAGACCCTTGGCCACCAGCTGGGTGCCGATCAGTATGTCAGTCTTTTTCTTTTCGAAGCGCTTAAGTATGGCCTCAAGAGCGCCTTTCCTGCTGACGGCATCCAGGTCCACGCGCTCCGTGCGGGCTTCGGGAAATAGCTCGTTCACTTTTTCCTCCACCTGCTGGGTCCCAACGCCGTACATGCCTATTATCCTGCTGCCGCAGTCGGGACACACTTTGGGGAGAGGCACGCTGCGTCCGCAGTAGTGGCATACGCAGCGACCTATGTCCTTGTGATAGGGCATGGCTATGCCGCATTCCGGACAGCTGACCACAAAGCCGCATTCCCTGCAGGATACGTGGTTGGAATAGCCCCGGCGGTTAAGAAACAGTATGATCTGCTTCTTTTCCTTAAGGCAGCGGTCCATTTCATCCACCAATGGCTTGGAAAACGGGCTGCGGTTTCCGGCCTTGACCTCCAGGGTCATATCCGCTATCTCCACTCTGGGCAGCGGATTCAGATTGTAGCGGGCGGGAAGCTCTATGCGTTTGAAAATGCCCTGCTGGGACCTGTAGTAGTCCTGAACCGAAGGGGTGGCGCTTCCAAGTATAAGCACCGCCTTCTGGGTCTGAGCTCTTCTTACAGCCAGCTCTATGGCATCGTATTTGGGGCTCTTGTCGCTCTTATAGCTGGTCTCGTGTTCCTCGTCCACAACTATAAGGCCTATATTGTCCATAGGGGCGAAAACAGCGGATCTGGCGCCAATCACCAGCTTCGCCTCCCCTGTCATTATCCTCTTGTATTCCGCATCCTTCTGAGCGGGGGTCAGTCTGCTGTGGAGCACCGCTATGCCGGCCTTGCCGAAGCGGTCCACAAAGCGCTGCACGGTCTGGGGCGTGAGCGATATCTCCGGGACCAGAACTATGCCCTGACGCCCTTTGGCCAGTGTCTTCTCCATGGAGCGGAGATAGATCTCAGTCTTTCCGGAACCGGTGACGCCGTGAAGCAGGTAGATGCTGTGTTCCCGGCTATCCAGCGCAGCTTCTATCTCCGAAACTGCTTTTTTCTGAGCATCCGTAAGCTCCTTAGGCTCCTCCGGACGCTCCTCTATATCCGCAAAGGGGTCCTTGCTCCTGCCGTTTCTTGAGCTGAAGCTCGGGAGGAAGCAGTTCACTGCCTCTATGTATCTGCAGAGGTAGCGCCTGTGCATCCACAGAGCTGTAGACATAGCCTCCTCGCTGAGACTGAACTCCGTGTCCAGCCCGGCAATGCGCTTGATCTTATTCTCCGGGATACCCTCAGGGGGCTCATCCAGCACCTGGGCCACATATCCGTCGATCAGTTTTTTTCTTGAACCGAAGCTCACCTTTACTCTGCTTCCCACCGCCGCGCCTTCAGTATCGCAGGCATAGGTGTAAAGCTCGTCAGTTGAGTTCGTGTTGCTGTCCACTATCACATTCAGATACTTCATTGGCGGGACTCTCTTTCTCTGCGCTTTGCCTCAGCTTCCAGCCGAGAATAAACGCAGCCACAGTAATCCTGCCTGTAAAGGCCATACTCCTTCGAAAGAAGTATCGAGCGGTGGTATCCGTCTTTTTTCTTGTAATTGCCCGCAAGAAACTCAACTCCGTACTCCTTTTCCAGCTCTCTGCCCAGCTGGCAGATCACATCGTAATTCTTATATGGACTGACAGACATCGTGGTGTCGAAGCAGTCAAAGCCCTGCTCCGCAGCCATGCGGGCAGTCTCCCTCAGACGCAGCTCAAAGCACTTCCTGCATCTGGCTCCACCCTCGGGCTCCTGCTCCAGGCCTCTTACATATTCAAAGAAGGTCTGAGGATCGTATTCTCCCTCTGTCAGCTCAACGTGAGGTCTGCCCGCCTCCTCGCTCTCCCGCAGGAAGCGCTTCTGCTCCGCGAGCCTCAGCGCATATTCCTCAGGATCTGTGATGTTAGGGTTATAGTACAGAATGCGCACGCGAAAAGCCTCCAGCCGTTCCAGCACCGCCGTGGAACAGGGTCCGCAGCAGGAGTGGAGCAGCAGGCTTTTCTTCTGGCTGTCATCGTTTTCAATTGTATCAATAGTTTTTTCAGCCATTGTACAAGATGCCTTTTTAGTGATATTATAATATTTGATTGCAGGGCAAAACTGCCCCTGAAGGCTATCCGATATAGTATACCACAAAGGCCGTCAATTTAGAATGATCAATAAGCATCTGTAAAGATATCGTAAGGAATCAATAAAATGTACTACTATTCCACCTCAGTCAATTATCTGCTGATAGCAGCGGCTGTAATTCCTGCCCTCTACCTGCTGCGCTTCATCTACAAGCACGACAGTCTGGAGCGGGAGCCCGTCATGCTGCTGATCTCACTTGTGGTCTTCGGCGTTATCTCCACGGAGATAGCTCTGATACTGGAGCGGGCGGGATTTTTCGTCCTCGATGCAGTGCTTCCCGAATACAGCCTCCCTTACCTGTTCATTAGCAATTTCCTGATAGTAGGAGTGGCAGAGGAGCTGGCAAAATACGTGCTCCTGAAGCTCAGGACTTGGAAAAGCCCACACTTCAACTGCAGCTTCGACGGCGTCGTATATGCCACCTTCGTCTCACTTGGATTTGCCCTTTGGGAGAACATAAACTACGTGCTGATGTACGGCTTTGAGACCGCGCTCATAAGAGCGATCACTGCCGTTCCGGGCCATACCTGCTTTGGGATCTTCATGGGCTGCTGGTACGGCGCCGCAAAACGCTGGGACAATGCCGGAGACCACGCCAAAGCATCCCGATACCGCAAGCTCTCCGTAATAATACCTGTGATCCTGCACGGATCCTACGATTTCCTGGCGAGCATTGAAGGAAGCTTCATGGGGCTCAGCTTCTACCCCTTCGTGATTGGGATGTTCATCGCATCTTATCTGATGGTCAAGCGGCTTTCCCAGACCGACAAATTCATAGGAAACAGCTTCCATACCTTCAGTGAAGGCTTTAACGACAACGAACAGGACCAGCCCTAAGGCTTCAGAAGAAATAAAAAACCGTCTCCATGAAGGAAACGGTTTTTTGGTGCCCAGACCCGGAATCGAACCAGGCACACGTAGATTTTCAGTCTACTGCTCTACCTACTGAGCTATCTGGGCATACTATGTTAAATTGGTGGGCCCTCCGGGACTTGAACCCAGAACCTGCCGGTTATG
>JAEEGL012261531.1_pt1 | contig 22001 bp, 30 predicted proteins | sample 9134231 | NCBI WGS metagenome assembly JAEEGL01 (sample SAMN16246548, study PRJNA631951) | gut metagenome | biome: gut microbiome; feature: rumen; material: fiber-attached | host: Bos | place: Iran: Karaj | collected 2018-10 | reverse complement strand
TTTCCGCTGCTGCCTATGCGGGTGGGAATGGTATGACTCCCTGATCCGGGGATGCCCGGAGCGGGAGGAGCGGAAGGTATGCATGTACTGCTGCCGCCTCTGCTCCCGGAGCGCCAGGAGCGGGAGCGGGCTGGAGTGCCGGGCGGCGCAGGGGAGGAAAAAGGCGGGGTAAGCGGGGACCGCTGCGGCGGGGACGGGGGACCCCTCATCAGTCAGCTTCCCCCAGGGGAAGCCAAGCCCTGCGGGGGACGGGGGACCCCTCCACCGCCTGCGGCGGTCCACCTCCCCTTTCAGGGGAGGCCGAGATGCCAGGACCTCGCAATGACAGGAACCCGGGAGCGGGAAGCTCCGCTCCCGGGCTTTGCTTCCGGCCCCGGAGGGTCCGAGGCCGGAAGGAGAGCAGCATATACCTTATATGATCGCGCGCGCGCGCGCGATTCCGAGCTTGTAAGGAATCCTAAGATATGGACCATGGAGGCTGGGACGGATGGGAAAGTACAAAGGCAGATATTTCCTACGGGAACGGGTATATGTCACCGGGCTGTATGCTGAGGTGGACATATACCCGGTGTTCCAGCCGCCGGGAAAACGCAGGTCAAAATGCAAGCCCACCCGGGCGGCCCAGGAGCGGATCAATCAGCGGGACTCGGAGCGGAAGCTGGATCGTTTGGTGAAGGCCAATTTCGGCGCCGGTGATCTGGCGGTGCATCTCACCTTCCGGGGGACTCCGGAGGTGAAGGAAGCCAGGAGCTGCGTGCGGGCATATTTGCGCCGGATCCGGAAGCAGTACCGGCGGGCCGGGACAGAACTCCGGTATGTGTATGTCATCGAGCGGGGGACATCCGGGCGGGTAGACATCCACCTGATCCTCAATGCGGGGCCCATGAGCCGGGACGAGCTGGAAGAGGAGTGGGAAATGGGGATCGCCAATGCCCGGAGGCTCCAGTGGGATGAATCCGGGGTCTCCGCGTTCGTCGCCTATGTGGCCAAACAGGGGAGAAACAAAAAGCGGCGGCGGGAGACCTACCGGCGCTGGAGCGGGTCGAAAAATCTGCTCAGGCCGGAGCCCGCGGAGACCGATGGACAGATGACGATCACGGAGGCCCGGGACCTGGCTGAGGCAATCACGCGCAGGGGGGCGGATCAAATCATCCGGGAAGTCTGGCCGGGGTATGAGCTGGTAGAGGCCAGCGCCACACAAAACACATTCAACCGGGGGCTGTACATTTCTCTGCGCCTGGCACGGCCGGAGTGCTGGGGCGGGAGGCCGCCGACGGCAAGGTACATATCCGGAGAGATCGGGGAGGAGACAGCATGAGCAGGGGAAAGACCTGGCAGGCGGCGGCCAGGAGGGTAATCAAGCAATATCCGCGGCTGCATGAGGAGCTGCGTGACCTGCAGCGCATGAGCATCACGCCCAGACTGACAGGGATGCCGGGAGGCGGCAGCGCCGGCCGTGCTACGGAGGACACGGCGCTGCGGCAGCTGCCGCCGGAGGAGCAGGCGGCCCACGATGCGGTGGAGCATGCCCTGCGCATGACTGAGCTTTTCCGGACGGCGGCCAAACGGCGGCGGCTGGTGGAGCTGGTCTACTGGCGGCAGACCCACACCGTCTATGGAGCCGGCGTGGAGATCGGCGTCAGCGAGGAGACGGCTAAGCGTTGGAACGCTGACTTCCTGCTGTGCGTGGCCGGGTATCTGCGGGCCAGGCCGTGAAAAAGCCGGAGGGGTACACGATGGGACGGGGAAAAAGGCTTATCGTGGTAGCGTGGCCGCGTGCAGCTGAAGGAGGCCCGAGGGCATGAAGGAGTGGGCACGCGGGTTTTACCTCAGCCCGGAGTGGAGGGCGACGCGGGAAGCCTATGCGGCGTCCCGCGGCTGGCTGTGCGAGGACTGCCTGAGCCGTGGCCTGTACGTTCCGGGGAAGGTCGTCCACCACATAAAGCCGTTGACGCAGGAGAATATCCGCGACCCGAAGATCGCGCTGGCGTGGAGCAACTTGCGCCTGGTGTGCCAGGACTGCCACGCCGAAGAGCACCGCCGAAACGACGGCAAACGATACCGGATCATGGCGGACGGGACCGTCGCTCCGAAACCATAGCCCCCCCATTCCAGAAACGGAAATCACCGCCGCCTAACCGGGCGTTGAAGGCACGAAAAACCGGGATAAGCGCGGGTGAGGGGTGTTTTCGGCTGAGATTGTGCGAATTGCACAAATATAACGCAACTTGATCGGAACGGCCCGGAATGGGGCCGGAAACTGGCCAGAGCGGGCCGGAAAGGAGGGCGCACATGGCGCGGAAAAAGAAAGAAACGCGGATCGCGGAGGAATTCAAGAGGCTGGACGATCTTTTCACCCGTCTGCCCGGGAACAAGTACGCCCTGGTCCTTCCGCTGCTGGAAAACGCGGCGTTTATGAAGGTCGAGCTGGAGGATCTGCGGACGGCGATCTCCGCGAACGGATCAACCGAGACCTATCAAAACGGCGCGAACCAGAAGGGACAGAAGGCCAGCGCGGAGCTGCAGGCCTACACCGCCATGATCAAGCAGTACTGCGCGATCTCCGAGCGGCTGGAGAAGATGCTGCCGGCTGAGGTGGCGAAATCGAAGCTCCAGGAGCTGCTGGCCGGATGAACTGGATCTTCCGGTACTATCAGCACATTCACGACGGGACGATCACCGCCGGGAAATGGATTCACCTGCTTTATGCTCGCATCATCCGGGATCTGGAGGAGCGGGCATATTTCTTTGACGCGAAAAAGGCGGAGCGGGCGATCAGGTTCATGGAGACCTTCCTGCACCACTCCAAGGGACGGCTGGCCCCGGGACTGGTGAAGCTGGAGGAATGGCAAAAGGCGCAGCTGAGCTGCATCTTCGGCCTGGTGAACGATAAAGGCCGGCGGCAGTTCCAGGAGGTCTTCGCCGTAGAGGGCCGGAAATGCGGGAAAAGCCTGCTGGCTTCCGGCGTGGCGGAGGACATGGCCTTCGGCCAGGGGGAATATGGCGCGGACGTTTATTTCATCGCCACGAAGCTGGACCAGGCGGATCTGGCATACAGCGCCATGGTACAGAGCATCGAAAACGAGCCGGAGCTGCGGGGCCTGATCAAAAAGCGAAGGACGGATATTTACATCCCGACGACAAACACGACCATCAAAAGGCTGCCCTTTTCCCAAAAGAAAAGCGACGGCCTCAATCCATATCTGACGGTCTGCGATGAGCTGGCGGCCTGGGTGGGCGACGCTGGCCTGAAGCAGTACGAAGTCATGCGCTCCGCCCTGGGAGCCCGGGAGGAGCCGCTGATCCTGTCCATCACCTCCGCGAATTACATCAACGACGGGATCTATGACGAGCTGATGAAGCGCTCCACCGCCTGGCTGCTGGGGACCAGCAAGGAAAAGCGGCTGCTGCCGTTCCTCTATATGATCGACGACCTGGAGAAATGGAACGACCTGACGGAGCTGCAGAAAAGCCTGCCGAATCTGGGCGTCAGCGTCGGCGTTGATTTTCTCCTGGAGCAGATCGCCATTGCGGAAAACTCCGTCAGCGCAAAGGCGGAATTCTTAACGAAATACTGCTGCATCAAACAGAACAGCTCCCAGGCCTGGCTGGACTATGAGACGGTGGACCGGGCCAGCGGGGAAGCCCTGCGGCTGGAGGATTTCCGCAACTGCTACTGCGTGGGCGGGATCGACCTCAGCAAGACCACCGACCTGACCAGCTGCTGCATCGTGATCGAGCGGGCCGGGCAGCTCCACGTTTTCAGCCGATTCTTCATGCCGGAGAACCGGATCGAAAAGGCGACGGCGGAGGACGGCGTGCCGTATGAGGCATACGTCAAGCGCGGGGAGCTGATCCTGAGCGGGGAAAACCATGTGGACTATCACGACGTTTTTGATTTCTTCCGCCGGATGGTGGAGGAGTATCAGATCTACCCGCTGAAGGTGGGCTATGACCGGTACTCCGCGCAGTATCTGGTGGAGGACATGAAGGCCTACGGCTTCCACATGGACGACGTTTATCAGGGCTTTAACCTGACGCCGGTGATCTCCGAGACGGAGGGCGTGCTGCTGGACGGAAAGATGCGGATCGGAGACCAGCAGCTTTTGAAATCCCATATGCTCAACTCCGCCCTGAAGGCGGACGTGGAGGCGCAAAAGACTCGGCTGGTGAAGGTAGCGCCCCGAGCCAGAATCGACGGCATGGCGGCGCTGCTGGACGCAATGACGGTCAGGCAAAAATGGTATGGCGAAATCGGAGACCAGCTCAGGAATGTGAGGGATGAAAGTGGGACTGTTTGACAGACTTTTCGGGAGCCGTCCGAAGCCGACGGGGAAAGAGGAAACGGTGAAGATGCTTACCGGCTATGAGCCGGCGTTTCACCGTTTCGGCGGCGATATATACGAATCCGAGCTTGTACGGGCGGCCATCGGCGCCATTGCCACGCAGATCTCCAAGCTGGCCGTCACCGTGGAGGGCAGCGCGAAGCCCGCGCTGCGGGCAAAGCTCAGGCACGGGCCGAATCAGCTCCAGACCTGGAGCCAGTTTCTTTACCGGCTGGCGACGATCCTTTACGTCCACAACAGCGCCTTTGTGGTCCCCGTCTTCGACGAGCTGGGGGAGATCTCCGGGATCTTCCCGGCGCTGCCAGAGAAGTGCGAGGTTGTGACCTACGGCGACACGCTGTTCCTCCGCTATAAGTTCAGCTGGGGAGAGTGGGCGGCCATCGAATTTGATTCCTGCGGCCTGTTGACCCGGTTCCAATACCGGAGCGATATGTTCGGGGAATCGAACCGCGCCCTGCTGCCCACCATGGAGCTGATTAACATCCAGAACCAGGGCATCCAGGAGGGCGTCAAGAGCGCGGCGACTTACCGCTTCATGGCTACGCTGGCGAACTTTTCGAACGCGGAAGATCTGCGGAAGGAGCGGCAGCGCTTTACGGCGGAGAACTTCGGCAAGGAAGTCAAGAGCCTGGGCCTGCTGCTTTTCCCCAACACGTACAAGGACGTGAAGCAGATCGAGGTCAAACCATTTGTCAGCGACGCGGACACGATGAAGATCGTGAAGGATTCCGTTTTTGAATATTTCGGAGTCAACGAGGCAGTTCTGACGAATACGGCGTACGGGGACGCCTGGGCCGCGTTCTATGAGGGCACGGTGGAACCGTTTGCCATCCAGTTCAGCGAGACCACGACCCGGATGCTGTTCACACTCCGGGAGCAGAGCCAGGGCAACCGGGTCTTTGCCACGGCGAACCGGCTGCAATACATGACCAACGCGGACAAGCTGAACGTCTCCGCCCAAATGCTGGACCGGGGGATTATGAGCATCAACGACGTCCGGGAAATCTGGCAGCTGCCGCCGGTGGAGGGCGGGGACGCCAGGATCATCCGGGGCGAATACTATAACGCCGATCAGAAAGTGAGTGATGACAATGCCGAATAAAGACATCAAGGAAAAGCTGACCGAGGGGCGGCAGTATCGCGCCGTCATGGAAGTGCGGGCGCTGCCCGGCGAGGATGAGGCCAGGATCGTGGAGGGCTACGCCACCACCTTCAACCAGCCTTATGAGCTGTGGCGGGACGGCCCGGATTATATCTTCCTGGAGCAGGTGGACCGGGGCGCTTTCGACAAAACCGACATGAGCGACGTGATCATGCAGTACGATCATGAGGGCAGAGTGTTCGCTCGGACGAACAACGGCACCCTGGAGCTGCGGACGGACGACCACGGCCTGCACATCCGGGCAGACCTGAGCGGGACGGAGATCGGGCGGCAGCTCTACGAGGAGATCAAAGGCGGCTATACCGACAAGATGAGCTTCGGCTTCACCGTGGACAGCGACGAACGCCTGATCACGGAGGAGGCCGGGGTCGTCACGATCCTGCGGACCATCAAGAGCATCGGCAAGCTGTACGACGTTTCCGCCGTCAGCCTGCCTGCCAATAATGCAACCGAAATCTCTGCACGCAGCTGGTGCGACGGAGTGATCCAGCAGCTGACGGAGGAGCGCCGGAAGGCAGAGGAGCGGGAGCGGAAGAAACAGAAAATCAAGATCATGCTCAATCTCTGAGCGGAAAGGAAATGCAAATGGAAATCAAGAACATGACCGTGGATCAGATCGAGGCCCGCAAGGCCGAGATCGCCAAGGAGCTGGAAACCGAGGGCGCAGATCTGGACAAGCTCCAGGAGGAAGTCAAGAGCCTGAATGCCGAGCTGGAGGCCCGCAAGGCCGCCGAGGCCAAGAAGGCCGAAATCCGCAAGGCCGTCGCCAACGGCGCGGGCCAGGTCGTGGCCGCTGCGCCCATTTTCGCCGACGAGAAGCAGCCCCTCGAGGTGCGCAACAGCCCCCAGTATATCGAGGCTTATGCCCGGTATATCAAGACCGGCGATGACCGGGAGGCCCGCGCTCTGCTGACCGAGAACGTCAGTGGCACCCTGCCCGTGCCTGAGTTCATCGACGGCATCATCCGCACGGCCTGGGAGCGGGACGGCATCGTGAGCCGCGTCCGCCGGACCTACTTCCGGGGCAATCTCCGTGTGCCCTTCGAGCTGTCCGCCACCGGCGCCTGGGTGCATACCGAGGGCACCACCGCCGTGACCGAGGAAACCCTGACCCTGGGCATCGTGGAGATGAAGCCCGCCACCGTGAAGAAGTGGATCACCATCTCCGACGAGGCTATGGCCATGGGCGGCGAGGCGTTCCTTCGGTACATCTATGATGAGCTGGCCTATCAGATCGTCAAGAAGCTGGCGGAGCTGATCGTGGCCGACATCACCGGCAGCCCCACAAGCTCCGACGCGGACGAAGTGGGCGTCCCGAAGGTGACGCTGGCCCCCAGCACCACTACCATTGCCACCGCCGCCGCCAACCTGAGCGACGAGGCCCGCGACGTGGTGATCATCATGAACCGGCTGACCGAGGCCGCCTTCATCGAGGCGTATGCCGCCGGGAACTTCGCCGTTGATCCCTTCGCTGGGCTGACGAGGGTCTATACCTCCGCCCTGCCTGCCTACTCCGCCGCCAGCGCCAACGCCGTCTATGCCATCGTGGGCGACCTGCGTGGCGTCCAGGTGAACTATCCCGAAGGGGACGGCGTGGCGGTCAAATATGACGACCTGAGCCTGGCCGAAAAGGATCTGGTGAAGATCGTGGGCCGCCAGTACGCCGCCCATGACGTGACCGGCCCGGGGATGCTGGTGAATGTCGCCAAGCCCTCCGCCGTGACCACCTGATGAGGGTCCGGCTGCTGAAGCCGACCCGACTGATCGTAAACACCGGGGAGATCATCACGGTCTCCCCGGATCAGACCCGGTGGCTGCTGGCCGCCGGGACCGCTGAGATCGTCGAGCCGGAGAAGAAGGAAACGCCTGAAAAGGCGATCGCCAAGACGACGAGGAAGAAATGAGCATGAAGCTGCTGATCGCGGTCCCCACCCTGGACACGGTTCCGGTGGATTTCCTGGAAAGCCTGTCCAAGCTCATTATCCGGCTGAAGGACGACGGAGTAGATTTCGCCCTGAAGATCGAGGCCGGGACGCTGGTTTACTTCGCCAGGGAAAGCCTGACCCGGTACGCTATCGCCAACCGCTTCACTCACGTCCTTTGGCTGGACAGCGACATGGTTTTCACGGACGGGATTGCGGACGATCTGCAATTCTGCGGAAAGAAGATCGTGACCGGGATCGCGCACAGCCGGAGGCCGCCTTACAGCTCATGCCTGTTTACCCAGATCTTCCCCGGCGTGGAGAAGTGGAAGGGGAACGAATACCCCGCCGCGCCCTTCAGGGTGGCGGCCTGCGGCATGGCCGCCTGCCTGGTAGCCGCGGAAGTGCTGGAGGCGGTCCGGGCAAAGTTCGGGAACTGTTTCCAGCCCATGACGGACCCCATCACCTATGGGGAGGATGTGGCGTTCTGCTGGCGGGCGACGCAGTGCGGTTTTGAGATTTGGGCGGACCCTGCCGTCCGCGTGGGTCATGTGGGCCGGACGGTGATCTGGCCGGAGGACTGGAGGGAAAGCCCGTGAAGGTGCTGATCGCCGCCCCGCTGCGGCAGGACGTGCGGATCTTCCGCGAGTATCAAAAGGCCCTGGATGCGCTCAAAATTCCCGAAGGCGTGACCGTTGACCGCTTTTTTGTGATCAACGACTGCCCGGAGGTGATCACGGAGATCCGGGACGCGGACTATTACGTTCTGAACACCGGCGACGTCTACGAGAAGACTGACAAAGACCACCTGTGGAACCGGGATAACCTGAGCAAGATGCACACGCTGCGGAATCTCTGCTGCCGGTATGCGGAGGGGGGCGGATATGACTACCTGTTTTCAGTAGACACCGACCTGATCCTGCACCCGGACACGCTGACGGAGCTGTTGCTGACCGGAAAGGATATCGTTTCGGAGCTTTTCTGGACGAACGGCTGGTGCAACGCCTGGGAGTACGACCAAAGCAGCGGAATGGACCCGCATTGGGTGAAGCCGGGGCTTTACCAGGTGGGCATGACCGGGGCCTGCATCCTGATTTCCCGCCGTGTGCTGGAGGCCGGAGTGGACTATTCCCCGATCCCGAACATCCGCAAGGCCCTGTGGGGAGAAGACCGGCATTTCTGCATTCGGGCAGCCTGCGCGGGTTTCACCATCTGGACGGACAGCCATTGCCCGCCGGAACATCTTTACACCGAGCGGGCCTATCAGAATTTCATGGCGAGGAGGGCCGATTATGCTGAATGAGACCAAAATGGCCCTGAGAATCAAAACCGATATCTATGACGGGGAAATCACCCGGCTGATCGAGGCAGCCGTGGGAGACCTGGGCATCGTGGACGTGGAAGCGGCTGGTGTGAGCCTGACCGTCACCGCCACCACGGAGGGCGAGACCGTCCAGGACAACAGCACGATCACCGACCAGCTGCTGATCCGGGCCATCATCACCTACGTCCGTCTGCATTTCGGCAGCCCGGACGATTATGACAAGCTGGAACGGAGCTATAACGAGCAGAAAGCGCAGCTCATCACGGCCAGCGGTTACGGCCTGCCCGCCGGGGAGGAATCCTGATGGTCCGGGCCGACGTGATTGCCCTGATCGGGGAAACGCCCGGCGCCCATGGCGTTTTTGAGGCGCCGGAGGAAAGACGGAACGAGGTGCCATGTACGGTGCGGAGCGTGGGCTATTCCGAATACTACGCCGCCCGGAGCGCGGGAATCGAGCCGTCTATCGTCTTTGTCCTGGCGCTGGCCGAAGATTACGCCGGGGAGAAGATCGTGGAATGGAACGGCAGCCGGTACCGCGTTGTGCGGACATGGATGCAGGGGGACGGGATCGAGATCACCTGTGAGGCTGCCACCAATGACCGGGAGGCGGCGAGCTGATGGACGAAATCCTTGTGGAGCTGAAAAAGCTGGGCGCTTTTGCGGCATACGCCTGGAGCCACGCCCCGGCGGACAACTATGGCACGATCGCTGCCGACGGGCAGAACGCGCTGCGGGCCGGGGACGCCACGGCGGAGAAGGTCCCGGAGGGGACAATCGACTGGTTCACCCGCTCCCCGGCGTCCACCGTGCCGGGGGAAGTGGAAAGCCTGCTGGACCGGCTGGGGGCGTCCTGGTATCTCAATTCCGTGCAGTATGAGAGCGACACCGGCCTGATCCATTACGAATGGGTGTGGCAGTATGGCTAAGATCAGCATGGAGGGGCTGTACCAGTACGAAAAGCTGTTGCAGGAGTTGGGCGCCGATACGGTGAAGATGGCAAAGTACGCCATCTATCCAGCTGCCGGCGAAGTGCTGGACGCCCTGAAGGCGGCCACGCCCAGGGACACCGGCGATCTCCGGGATAGCGAGATCCTGACCAGATTCGTCACCGACGAAGGCCAGGTCTATACCGCCGTCGTATTCGACGGCTACGACCGGAACGGCGTGCCGAACAGCCTGAAGGCCCGCGCAATTGAGAGCGGCACCAGCCGCATGAAAAAACGCCCTTTCATTCGTCCGACCGTCAACCGCATGAAACAACAGGTGATCGAGCGGATGAACAGAGGCGTAAACGAGTATATCGAAAACCTGATGGAGGGAAAATAACATGGCAAGAATCGGCCTGAGCAAGCCCTATATTGCAACCTATGTCAACACCAATGGGACCGTGACCTATTCCGCCAGGACGGTGCTGGGCAAGTACACCAACATCGACATGAGCCTGGACAGCGCGGATGAAAACATCCTCTACGCGGACAACGGCCCCGCCGAAAGCGATAGCCAGTTCAGCGGCGGGACCGTCACCGTCACCACGGACGACCTGCGGGCTGCGGCCTTCAAGACTGCCCTGGGATTGGTGGAGGAAGCTATCGCTGCGACGATGGCCACCACGACCCCCACGCCCAAGTGGATGGTTTTCAACGACAGCCAGGCGGCGCCCTACTTCGCCCTGGCGGGGATCATCAAGAAGAAGGTGGACGGCGCCTATAAGTGGCAGGCGTTCATTCTGGAAAAAATCCGCTTCCGCAACCCCGACCTGAGCGTGGCGACCCAGGGCGAAACCATCGAATGGCAGACGCCGGAGCTGGAGGCGACGATCCTGCGCAGCGACGCGAGCGGCCATCCCTGGTATCGCATGAGCACCGAGCTGGACAGCGAGGAAGACGCCGTCGCGGCCATCGAGGCTTATCTGGTAGTCGCGGGAGGCTGACGATGAAGATTGTCGAAATCGAAGCCTTGGGGGAAAAGCGCCTCATGTGCTGCAACCTGCGGACCATGAAGGCCATCACGCAGAAATTCGGCGGAAGCGCCGAGATGCGGGAGAAGCTGTCCGGAGCGAATGTAGACGAGACGCTGGAAACGGCAATCTGGCTGATTTCGGCAATGCTGGACGGAGGGTACAGGTACGCCCAGAAAAACGGCGTGCCTTGTGCCCCTCCGCCCACGGAGGACGAGCTGCTGGATTCCTTCGGCTTGGACGATCTTATGGATCTCCAGCGCAAGGCCATGGAGGCCATGACCGCCAGCAGCAAGCCGGATATCAAGGCGGAGGCCGTCGAAAGAAAAAACGGATAAGCCGGGCCGGGCCAACCGACCCGGCCTGGCTTGAGTGGTATGGCCTGCACATCGGCCTGACCTACGACGAGACGCTTGACCTCCCCATGGGGGAGCTGCTGACGCTGATCAATATCGACCAGATCAAGAGCGGGATCGCCAGGGAGAAGAAAGAGGAAACCTTCTGGGACCTCCTGAAAAGGAAGTGACATAAATGGCCGTTGATATCGGGCCGAAAATCGGCATCGAAGGCGAAAGCGAATTCCGCAAACAAATTAAAAACGTAAACGAGCAGATCAAGACCCTGGGGACCGAGATGAAGGTCGTCGAGGAGACCTTCCGGGGGCAGGAGAATGCCACCGAAGCCCTAACGGCAAAATCGCGGGTCCTCAGGGAAGAGATCGTCAAACAGGCTGAAAAGCTGGACCTGCTGACCAAAGGTCTGCAGGAGTCCATAGAGAAGTACGGCGAAACCGACGAGCGGACGCTGAAGTGGCAGCAGTCGGTCAACACGGCTACCGCGCAGCTGGCCAAGATGCAAAACGAGCTGGACACCACTAACAAATCTCTGCAGGGCGAGGCGGAAAGCGCGGATCAGGCGGGAGACGAAACTGAGGAAGCCGGTAAGCAGGCCAAGGAGTCGGAAAGAAATTGGAAGGGCCTTGGGGACACTGTGGCCGCCGTAGGCGCGGCAATGGCTGCAGCAGCAGCCGCAGCGGCGGCTGCAATCGTAGGCGCCGGAAAAGCCCTGGCTGACTTTGCCGCAGGCGGCGCTGCCTATGCGGATAACTTCTTGACCATGGCCACCGTGACGGGCCTGAGTACGGAAAGACTGCAAGAACTGGAGTACGCGTCAGGCCTGGTGGACGTATCCGTGGAGACCATCACCGGCTCCATGACGAAAAACTTTCAGGCTATGCAGAAGGCTGCGAAAGGCAATGGAGAGCTGCTTGCCGCCTATGACGCCCTGGGCGTGGCCGTGACCGACGCGAATGGTGACCTCCGGGACGATGAAGACGTCTATTGGGAACTGATCAACGCCCTGGGCCATGTGGACGATGAGACGCAGCGGGACGTCCTGGCCATGCAGGTCCTGGGCAAATCCGCGAAAGAGCTGAACCCGCTGATCGAGGCCGGAGCGGACCGGATGGACGAGCTGGCCGAGGAAGCCCATAAAGCGGGGGCCGTCCTGGACGACGAAACGCTGGACGCCTTCGGCGCCCTAGACGACCAGCTGTACAAGCTGGACAAAGGCTCACAAGCTGCAAAAAACGCCCTTGGCACCGTCCTTTTGCCCGTGCTGACTGATCTCGCCGGAGACGGAGTGGATCTCTTGGGCGAGTTCAGCCGGGGCGTGTTGGATGCTGACGGGGATATCTCAAAAATCGGGGATGTGATCGCTCAGATCCTGCCGCAGGTCATTGACCGGGTACTGTCCTACTTGCCCCAGCTGGTGGAGCTGGCAAGCACGATCCTCAACACCATCGTGACTGCGCTGATCGGCAACATTGACATCATCATTGATGCAGCCGGGACGCTGCTGCAAGCACTGTTTGACGGGATCATGGACAACCTGCCCAAGATCATCGAGGCCGCAGTGGAGCTGACAACCACTCTTGTGCAGGGGTTGATTGACAATCTCCCGGCAATAGTGGAGGGCGGCATTCAGCTGGTGGTGGCAGTAATCAATGGCATAGCAGAAGCCCTGCCCCAGCTCATCCCTGCCGCTGTGGATGCCGTTCTGACCATTGTAGACGCTCTGATCAACAACATTGACCTGCTCATTGATGCTGCTATTAAGCTCATTATCGGGCTGGCTGAGGGTCTGATCCGGGCGTTACCCCAGTTGCTGGCTAAGGCTCCGGAAATCGTGGCAAAGCTGGGAGCCGCGATTATCGGCGCGGCGGGGCAACTGCTCAGGGCTGCCGGTGAGCTGATCGCCACCATTGGCAGAGGCATTGCAGACGGAGTCTCGTCCCTTGTCCAGTGGGGCCGGGACATCATCAATTCCGTCTGGGAGGGCATCAAGGAGAAGATCTCTGATGCCACCCAATGGGGTAAAGACCTCATTCAGAATTTCAAGGATGGTCTCAGTTCCAAGTGGAACAACCTGAAGCAGGGGATCTCTGACATCGGTCAGGGTATTAAGAATTTCCTTGGGTTCTCTGAACCGAAGGAAGGTCCCTTGTCTGACTTCCACACTTATGCCCCTGATATGATCGACCTGTTTATCAAGGGCCTGAAGCAGGGGCAGAACAGACTCCAGCACCAGCTGGCAGAGACCTTCGATCCTGCCGGACTGACTGCCGGGGTGGCAGACATCACGGTGGGCAACGCCGGAGGGATGGGCGTGACCATCCCCCTGAACATTGACGGACAGCTGCTGACCAAGGTGATCGCCCAGATCCAGTGGCAGCAGGGGACGGCATCTGTCCGTAATTATGGAGCTGCGCTGGCATAAGGAGGACGCATGAGTATCACAATCTATACCTCCGATAGAACAACGCTGAAATATACGCTCAACGCAATACAGGCCTCCAGACTTCACCAGAGTCTGAATGGGGAATGCACCTTTGACTTCAATATGCCGGGGAGACTCATCCCCGGCATTGCCATTGGCGATGAGGTGAGACTGGGGGATCTGTATTTCTCCGTGGTGAGGATCGCAAAACAGACTGGCGCGGCCGGGGTATCCTTCGGGGTGTCCTGCGAACACATCTCTTACGGACTGGCAGACATTGAGCAGCTGGCAGTCCATTATTCCGGCACAGTCTCCACGGTGCTGGGCGAGATCCTGTCCGGGACGGGGTTCACGGTTGGCACGGTGGAGATCTCAGGGGAGTACTCCATCACCATCAATCAGGATACCAATAAGCGGGTGGCCTTGCAGGAGTGGGCCACGGCAACCGGGGCAGAACTGTCCTACTCAGGACGGGCCATCAACTTCGTGGCGAGGGTGGGCAGTTCTACCGCCCGGACGCTTTCTGATGTGGAGAATGTGGCCTCCCTGAATGTGACCCTGGACAATCGAAGCGACACCCAAACCTACTCCATCGCCCTCTCCCGCCTCCAGACGCTGGGACTGGGGGATGCCGTGACTATCCGGTATACATCCCTCAATCTGGATACCACCACAAGAGTCATCGCGCTGGATTATGATCCCTTCCACCCGTGGACTATCAACATGGTGACCGGGGATCATGTCCCTGACTTCACCGGGGCAGTGACCTCTGCGCTGGAGGCCCGGATCAAGGAAGGCCAGCCATATTTCGGTGTGACCATCGACCGGGAAAACGGGATCCGGATAACGAGATCGGACGGGGCAAGCGAGGCCCTGTTCAACTCTGACACCTTTGCCATGCGCGCCCTGATTGACGGCGTGATGAAGGACAGGATCTACTTCGACCCGGCGAAAGGCGATTACATTTTTGACGGCGCGTTGGGTGCCGACGCTGTGTTTACGGATTCCTTGTACGCCGAGACTGGCGATGTTGCAGAGCTTACTGTAGACCGCCTGTCCACCAGTAAGCGCATCAGGCTATATATCCTGTCCGATACTTCTGACGACAACTACATTAAAATTCAAGACCAGTACATACAGTTTATTACAGCCGCCCCTTTGGTGAGCGACATTCTACTGACCGAGGCCGGGGACGCACTCATGACTGAGGACGGGCTGTTTCTGACAGAGGAGGACGCTAATACCTACGCAACTGAACAGGCGACCAACCGCTACGGACAGGGGCTGTACTGGCAGCGTGAGCCTGTGAGCCATACGGCAGACGGGTATCCTCTGGACGAGAACGGGGTGCAAATTTACGCCACTACGGATACAACGGACTGGCCCGTGATGATCTACTCATATGTAGAGCTGGTAAAGGCGAAAGAGGCATTTGAACTGGAGTCCGGGCAGTATGTTCCCATCTTTACCTTCGGGGCTGGAGACGAGACAGGTAGAAACGTGGGGTACATCCACAAGTCCCCGGACGGGCTGGACATCACATACACGCCAACGGCTGGCGGGGAAATCGGCATCAAGGCACGGGCAAGTGGTTATTTGGACCTTTTCGGGCTGCGGAAGACCCTGACAATGGACTTCTCACGCTGGGACGACGGCGTGTTCTCCGAGACCATTGACGGGGACATGGAGGCGGCCTATAGAGTGGAGTTCGACACCCAGGGCCGTCCCGTGAAGATCACGGACGGCAGCGGGCATGAAACGGCGGTGGTGTGGTGAACTACGACAAAAACAGCTTCCTCTCCGGGATAGCCGTTGGACGGCAGCTCAAGGGCTGGGCAACTGGCGTAAACGCCTACAACGATCCATCGGCGACAATCGCCTTTGCAGAGGTCCCGGTGATTCCTTTGCAGGCAGGTGCGGTCCCCGGAGCATTCGGCGGCGAGATCAGAGTCCTGGGCACCTTGCACTTTGGAGAATTGGTGGAGATAGTTGTTTCTGCCACCGTCACCGCCGGAGGCCTGTCTGACGTTATCACCGCAGGAGCAACATTGGAGGTAGAAGAATAATGGCAGGAGTATGGACACTCAACTGGAAGGCCACGAAAAACGCGCTGCTGTGCAGCGACTGGATTGAGGGCCTTTCTGCACCAAGAGACGAGAATGGGAACTATCGTTATACCCTCACTACGACAGTGAACTATCACGGTGGGGCGGGATTGTGGCCAGGTCTTAAACCATTGAACACCTCGGAAATCGTTCTTGGTAGCGGCAGTACCGTGCCAGCGGAGACGGATTATCGCCTGGCAACGCCACTCAGCGGGGTCAGCCACTTGAGCATCGTGAATGAGAAACCAACATGGAGTGCATCTACGGGTGTGGTGTCCAACACGGTAATACTGACGGTGCAGAACACCAACGCGGAAGCTGTGACGGTGCGGGAATGGGGCATCCGTGGATGGTTTGGAACCGCCGAAATCGGCGCTGGATGGTTTCTGTTCTACCGTGCCGTCCTGGACAGTCCCGTTACCATCCAGCCAAACCAATCCGCCACGCTCACCCTCTCTAGGGGTGTGACCCTCACGGACCCGGTGGTATGGCCCGCACAGTAAAGGAGGTAAACAATGCCTAACGAAATCGTGGGGACCAAAATCTCTGACCTGACCGCCGCATCTGCCGCATCGGACAGTGATGTGTTTGCCGGGGTGCAGAGCAATACCACAAAAAAGTTTTCTTTGTCCGTCATCAAGGCGTGGGTAAAGGGCTGGATATCCAAGGCGGATGTGGGGCTGGGGAATGTGGAAAACGAGCGGCAGTATTCATCGGCAAACCCCCAGCCAGCCGACAAGACCACGATCAGCACCGAGACCGCTACAGCTATGAGCGGCATCCTGCAAGGCACAGGCAGCGCAGTAACCGCATTGCCCTTCGATAGTGCCGCAATTGCAAACGACATGACACACGTGCCAAGTTCTGCTGCGGTAAAGAGCGCGATTGACGCATCCGCGAACTATGGCGTATGCGATACCGCTGCCGCCACCCAGACTAAAGCTGTTTCGATTCCGAGCGTCACAGCGCTCTACGAGGGCTTGCGCGTCACAGTCAAATTTGAGAATCAGCAGAATTACAACGGAGCGCCGAAACTGGATGTCAGCGGAACTGGTGCGGTCAGTATTTGTTCCGTTTCAGGAACTCTCGCTTCCCGCTATGAGTGGGGGATAGGCGAGGTAGTTGATTTTGTCTATGACGGGACATACTGGGTCATCGCCGACGGCGGCAAATCGTCTACTACCTATTACGGTGCAACAAAACTTAGTGCGGACCCCACATCAACATCCGCAGGGCTTGCACTAACACCGTCAGCCATTAGCTCTCTTGCCGTCAACTCGATTTGGAGCTACCCGGTCTACTCAAAAACAAGCACCTACGCCGTTGGAGACAGAGTGCGGTACACTACGGGAGTTTATGAGTGTATCACCGCCATCGCAACGGCAGAATCGTGGACGGCGGCGCATTGGCGGCTTATTCCGACACTGCAAGACCAAATCGAACAAGTCGAGACGGACCTGGCGGGGACCCACATTACAGGAACAACCAACTCCACAGGTGCAGTTATTGCCAAAGGGACGTTCTTTTATCTGAATGGCACGCTTGTTCAAGCCCTTGCTCAGATTGCGATCAATGCCACATTCACATCCGGAACAAACTATGAGGCGGTAACGGCTGGCGGGTTAAATTCATTAAAAGCGGATATTGACTCAAGTTCAACATTTTATAGCTTTACTTGTACTTTTGGGCATAAATACAAATTAACTTTTCCGAGTTATGCGACAGTGGCGCGAATTTTCGCCGTCAATGAAGGGTATATTGATATTATTTTTGGTAATGGATGGGCTAATGTAACCGTAAGCGATGCAACAAAACTAAATGCAACATTTAACACCGATGGTGGTTATAGGGACTTTGTAATCGAAAACAAAGCAGTAACGTCGGCTCGAACCACTTATGTCGGTGTTTTAATTCCTAGCAGTACGTCAGTTACATGGACGGACATTACTTAAAGAAAACTTTAACTCATTTCAAAGGAGGACAGCATTATGATCTACGCAATCGTCAAAGTCACGGACGGAAACTACAACATCCACTCTGAGGGCATCGCCAACATCAACAACGCCATCGTGCAGTTCCACCAGCTCTGCGCGGCTCTGTGGAACGACCCCGACACGACCACGGCGTGCGTCATGATCGTTGACACTAATCTCGATACGGTTGCCGGGTATAAGGAGTTCATCAGCCACGTTGAGCTGATGGAAGATGACGAGGGTGAGCATGAGCCTGAATAAAGTGCTTGACACCGCCCGGGGGGAACTGGGCTACACCGAGTCCCCACCCGGGAGCAACCGGACAAAGTACTGGGACGAGTACGACAAAGCGTTCCAGGGCCAGCCCTGGTGTGTGTCCGGCCTGTGGTGGGTGTTCCAGCACGCCGGGGAGGGCAGTGCCTTTTTCGGTGGAGCGAAAACCGCAAGCTGCGGGACTTTGCTCAAATGGTATCAGGAACAGGGGATGATCGTGCCGTTCACCGAGGCGCAAGCGGGAGACATCGTTTTCCTCTCATTACACGGCGGAACGCTCCCGGATCATTGCGGCCTTGTAACTGACCGAACTGGGGTGCTGCTTAAGACGATTGAGTTTAACACCACGCCGGGGAGCGAGGGCAGTCAGGACAACGGCGGTTGCGTTGCCGCCAAAGTGCGCTATCCGTATCAGGTGGTCGCCGTGGCGCGGCCTAAGTACAAGGAGGAGACCGAGCCTGTGGATGACTTCAAGGGCCATTGGGCCGAGGAATCCATCCGCTGGTGCATGGAGCATGGGATAATGACGGGGTATGAGGACGGGACCTTCGCCCCGGACAAGCCAGTCACCCGTGCGGAGCTGGCGGTGGTGGCCCGCAGGATCACGGAGGCGCATAATGATTAGCGCCATTCATTTGCTGTGGATCATCCCGGTGAGCGTGGCGTATGGCGTAATTTTGGCCGCTCTGGTGGCGGCGGGAAGGAGCAACGACAATGAGGACTTTCATTAAGGCTGCGGCCATCAGAGCCGTGCGCACAATCGCGCAGACCGCCATCGCCACCATCGGCACGGCGGCGGTGCTGTCGGAAGTGAACTGGGCGGTGGTGGTATCCGCCTCCGTCCTGGCGGGGGTGCTGAGCATCCTCACCAGCATCGCCACGGGGTTGCCGGAGGTGGATCATGAATGAGCAGGTGACACGGGGCGAGTTCGAGGAGCTTCGCCGCCGGGTGGAGGCCACAGAGGAACGGCTCCACAATGGGGACGTGGCCCTGGCCCTGCTGCGGCAGCGGCTGGACCAGATCGACACCAAGCTGGGGGAGATGGCCCAGACCCTCCAGGAGCTGCGGATGAAGCCCGCCCGGCGTTGGGACAGCATATCACAGCAGGTCCTTACCTGGGTGGTGACGGCGCTGCTGGCCTACATCGCGGTGAAGATCGGGCTGAAGTAAGTTTCCGCAAGTTTCATTGCCATTTTCATTGCCGTTTTGTTGTCAAAATGGCTTTCGGGAGGGTAAATATATTTTCTCAGTCGCAAACATATTTTCGGCCCCCGACGCGCCGGAAACGGCGTGGTTATGCGAAAACCGCTCAGCCATCAGGCTGGGCGGCTTTCTTTGCTTATGGCAGCGGGAGAAGGATTTGAACCCTCACATACGGAGGCAGAGCCCGCTGTGCTACCCTTACACAATCCCGCTAGACACGCTTGTCATTATAACCGGTTTTCCGGATTTGTCAAGGGTCAGAGAAAAATAATTTTTACCGGCAGGGAAGGGGCGGCCTCAGCGTTCAGATGCGCTGCGGGCTTCTTCCTTACGCTGTTGTCTCCGCTTTTTCCGGTACCGGGCCCGGACTACGTTATACCGGACCACCAGGGCAATGTAGATCACCAAAAGACCGAGAATGCCCCAAATGATGTACTTCCAGAAGGGCTTGGAGAAGGTGACCTCCAGCTTGCTCTTGAGCAGAGAGAGGCGGGAGACAGAGATGCCGGTATTGGCCACCAGCTTGTAGGGGCCGTAGACCTTTCCGGAGTCGTCCGTTACGGTCATCTCCCCCAGGACCTGGCCGCGCTCCACGGGAGCCTGGAGGGGCTCTGCGCCTGGCTGTTCGCTGTATATGGTGACCTTCTGTTTATAGTGGTCCTTGATCACCAGATCGTTGGGGAGGAAGAGAGACAGACTGCCATCCGCGCAGACCACGACGGAATCGGCACCCTCGCCCATCTCCACCGGCACCTCATGGATCGGCGCCATGGGGTTGATGATCTCCCTGAGACCATAGTTTTGGCTGAACCACTGGAACAGGGCCTTGGTCTGCACAAAGCTCTGGATATCCATGAAGCCGCTTTCAGACTCCTTGGAGATGCAGCCCATGACGACGGAGACCACATAGGAGTCGTCCGTCTTCATGGCAGAGGCCAGGCAGAAACCGGCTTCATCCGTATAGCTGCTTTTGATGCCGCTGGCATAGGAGTAGTAGTATCGGGTATAATCGGAACGAAGGATGTAATTGGTATTGTTCAGGTATCGGACACCTGATTCCTCCGTGGCGGGGATATCCACGGAGATGGTGTTCACCATGTTCATGAGCTCGCTGTGCTTCACGAAGGCGGAGGCAATGATGGCCATATCCCGCGCTGAGGTCTGCTGTCCCTCATGGGGGAGACCGTGGGTGTTGTAGAACTTGGTGTTCTTGCAGCCCAGCTCCTTGGCCCGGGTATTCATCCGCTCCACGAAGCGGGAGAGGCTGCCCTTGCCCACATAGGTGCCGATGACGTTGCAGGCGTCGCTGCCGGAGCCGATCAGGGCACAATACATCAGGTTCCGCAGGGACATACTTTCCCCGGGAACGATGTTCTGCACGGCGGCATCTGCGGAGATATCCGTATGTACGGCCTCCGTGGCGGTGACGACATCCTCATAATCCAGATCCCCGGCCTCCACCGCCTCGGCGGCCAGCAAAGCGGTCATCATCACCGTGAGTCCGGCGGCGTAAACGGGGTTATCCGCCTTCAGGGAATAGAGCACGTCCCCGCTCTCCGCGTCCATCAGCACGGCGGCTGCTGCTTCGACGTCCGGCGGCACCGTTGCGGCAGCTGCGGGCAAGACGGCAATGGGCTGCAGGAACAATGCCGCAGCCAAAAGCAGAGACGGAAGCAAACGATGAAAAATTTTGTTCATGGCAATCACCAAAAAAAGATGTTCATCTCTTTTAAATATAGCAAAGATGGGACTTGAATTGCAAGAGAAAATATGAGATATTGTATACAATAATGGGAATTTAGACAACTGGGGAGCGCTGCGGGATGTGGGAAGACGGTAGCAAGCGGCTCAAACGGCATTTTTGCATGCTTACGTCGGCCTGTATCCTCTGCTTGGGCGTCTGCCTGTTCCTCTGCCGTATGCTCCTGCGGCAGGGTCCAGGTGCGCCGGAGCTACGGACCGAGGGAACCGTGATCACTGAGTGGAGGCAGGAGGATGCGTCCTCAGGACGGATCGACCTGAATACCGCATCCGCCGCTGAGCTGGAGGCCCTGCCCGGATTGGGCCCGACCCTGGCGGAGCGGATCGTGGAATACCGCAGGATCAACGGCAGGTTTCGCTTCCCCTATGAGATCATGAATATTCCCGGAATCGACGAAAAAACCTATGAGGCCCTGCGGGACAGGCTCGCAGCAGACTGAGAAAAGAGAAAAGGAAGGTGCCGGATGCGCATTTTGGTCGTGGATGACGAGAAGCTGCTCGTCAAGGGGATCAAGTTCAACTTGGAAAATGACGGCTACGAGGTGGAGACCGCTTACGACGGTGCGGAAGCGGTGGAGAAGGTACGCAGCCAAAATATCGATCTTGTCATCATGGACCTGATGATGCCGAAGATGAACGGGCTTGATGCCTGCATGGAGATCCGGACGTTCTCCAAGGTGCCGGTGATCATGCTCACTGCCCGCAGCGAGGATACGGATAAGATCATCGGTTTTGAGTACGGCGCGGACGACTATGTGACGAAGCCCTTCAACATTTTGGAGCTGAAGGCCCGGGTCCGGGCGCTGCTCCGCCGCCGGGGCGTCAGGGACGAAGACGAGAAGGGCGGTATCCTGGAGAGCGGTACCGTGCGCATCGATCCGGAGTGCCGCGTGGCCTATCGGGATGGACAGGAGGTGGAGCTCACCGCCAAGGAGTTCGACCTGGTGGAGCTGCTCATGCGCAATCCCGGAAAGGTGTACAGCCGGGAGAACCTGCTGAAGCTCATCTGGGGCGCGGAGTATCAGGGGGATATCCGCACCGTGGACGTGCACATCCGCAGACTCCGGGAAAAGATGGAAATGGAGCCTGCCTCTCCCAAGAAGATCATGACCAAATGGGGTGTCGGCTATTACTTTAAGGACTAAGTGGAAAAACCTCATGCTGCAATATGGCTTACAGCTGAAATACGCTGTAAG
>JAEEGL011440686.1_pt1 | contig 22001 bp, 17 predicted proteins | sample 9134231 | NCBI WGS metagenome assembly JAEEGL01 (sample SAMN16246548, study PRJNA631951) | gut metagenome | biome: gut microbiome; feature: rumen; material: fiber-attached | host: Bos | place: Iran: Karaj | collected 2018-10 | reverse complement strand
TACACCGGCATCACTGCCTGCGGGCGCTGACAGAGTTCTGTCTACCGATGAGGACGGTGTATTCTCCATTTATCCGGAAGAGACAGTGGCACTGCCTCTGCCCGATATCGACAACACCTACAAGGTGACAGAGCTGGATGATTATTATGCTGCGGATGCCGGAGAGAAAGAAGACTGTGACTGGATCTGCAAGGAACCGGAAGTGTCCGGCAAAGTCGGATCCAGAGGAGCGCTCCTGACGATCACGAACTACTATCGCTGGAAGGATCTGAAGATCAACAAGACCGTTGAGGATCAGGGCGCCACTGATATGAGCGACCAAGTGTTTACTTTTAAGGTCTACGAAGCACAGAGCAGGACCGAGAAGGGCGATCAGATCACAAGCGGCTTTAAGTATCAGGTCCTTGACAAAGATTCTGACACACCGCGTCAGGACAGGTGGATCACACCCGGAGCAGACGGGCTGATCAATGCTGCCTGCGCCGGCAAGGTGATCGTTGTCAGCCGGTTTGAGTCCGGACAGAAGCTGATCGTGGAGGAAGTGCTTTCCGATGAGCTGAAGGATGAATTTGAAGTGGAAAAGGATTCCGCATTTACACAGATGCCGGTGTATTCCAATGCCGGGCGTGTGAGTTTTGTCAATAAATGGCTCTATCGGGATCTGAGCGTGAAGAAAGTATACGTTTCTGAAAACGGGGCGACTAAGGTACCGTTTATGGCTCAGCTGGAGACTTCTTCTGACGGCGAGACCTGGGAAAAGGCTGCTGGTGCGTCGTATATAGTCATAGATTCAGAGGGAAATCCGGATGTGGCAAAAGCCGGCACTACTGACGCTGACGGTATGTTCACCATGTATTCGGATATGACAGTGACCTTTGCCAAACTTGGAAAGGCAGGTCTTAAATGGCGTGTGCGCGAGGTAGTATATGAAGATGCACCGCCTCTGATTCCGGAGATTGATGACACCGAGGAAACCTGGACAGACGCAGATAATGTCGAGCACGGTTTCTCAGAGTATCTGTCCGGCGCGCTCGGTACGAGCGATAAGGCTGAGTTTGTCAACGGCAAGGATGATCTGCTGTTGATCAGAAAACAGTGGGTCGGGGATGATGCGACCGCCAAAAAAGCCATTGATATGCTGGAAGAGATTCATTCTTCGCCATATTCTTATAGTCCTTACTCACTTAGCGCGTATGTCAACGCAGATTTTAACGGCATGCAGGTCAAAGTCGTGGCACAGAGCGATGGTGTCGAGTATTATCAGCAAAGCTGGCCGAGTAATTATCAGATCAATTTCTATAACGGAGACGGCTATATTGTCTTTGCACCGGATTTTACTGATGTCGATGTGGACCACGACAGATACGATTTTGCTTCCATGGAGTATACGCTGACGGAGCAAAACAGCAGCGGTTACCAGGATACAATCATTCCCGGAATGATGTTGGCAGTCATGAGTGGTGATAAAGATCTGGTAGATAAGATGTTCATGGTCAACCCGGGTGTCGAGACGGTCACGGAAACGGGAACGCCGAAGGACAAGCCTGTCGCGACGGTCACCAACCATCTGGCCACTTATCAGTCTGCGGTCCAGAAGAGGGTCTTTGGCATGGATGTGCCTGCAGGCAAGGATCTGGTCCTTCAGGTACAACAGTACAACAACGGAGTCTGGGCTCCGGCCTCCGGGGTTGGTTATACCGTCAGTTCTTACACGAACGCGTACTCTTATGATAATTACGGGCATCATGATTTGAATGCGATTCCGCTGGAGTCAGCTTCGCAGCAAACGACCGGAAGTGACGGTAAGATTCATCTTGTCACACAGGATACTTTCTATGGAACCGAAGTGCAAAGAAGCTACTATGCCTCCTCGTATGCCAACGTGTTTTTTGACAGACAGGTCTATGTCAACCATTTCGGCAATGAGGTAAAAGAAGGTGATTACCGAGTCGTTGAGCTGACCAAAGAGTCAGATGAGGAATGGGGAAAGCTGGCGGAGTATACCACATCGTCACAGTTCTCGGTTTACTCATCCTATCCTTCCGGAAACCTTGACAACGGCCTCTACACAGATTCGAATGCTGAAGCGGGATCCAATACGGCAACGGGATTCGTCAATACCAATCTGAAAGGGACTTTGCGCATAGAAAAAGTTGCTGATCAGGAGACAGACAGACTGTTCACTTTCAAGTTGGAGCGCTATACGCATCTGACGAGCAACGAGGCACCTTTGGAGGTTGGAAGCGACCTTCCCTATACGGTCTATGATTCAAACACCAATGAAGTCATCCGAAAAGGTGTGACTACATCAAGCGGAGAATTTGATCTGCAGGCCGGACAGTATGCCGTGATCGATGTGCCGTTGAATTCGCGTTGGAAGGTGACCGAGCTTGACGCCGCGCCTTACTATGTGGATAAGATCGCTGTCAACAACAAAGTTGTTTCCACAGGCAAGAGCAGCGGCAATGCTTCACTGCGTGGAGACGACGATGAGCTGCTGAAGTCTGATATGATCCGCTTTGATTTTGTCAGTGCTCTCAGAAGCGAACAGCTGAAGGAGGGGAATTTCGCTCCTGTCAGGAATGTGATCTTCGGAAAGACCTCCGATTATCCGGGAGCCCTTCCCGATGACTATGTAGTGATGGACAGCAAGGGGCACGGCACGATCCGCGGATATTTGAAAGCCAATGATTACGGCACAGACTTCTATGTGCTCTCTGATGATCTGATGTACACCAACTACAGCTGTAACGGTATGTTCCGTGATCTAAGCAGACAAGTGGAGACGATCACTTTCAGCAATGTCAGTACATCGAAGACACTCGATATGTCGAATATGTTTTACGGAGAAGGCAATGACTCTACGTTGACAACAATCAACGGTCTTGAAAGCTTTGATACGAGCAATGTTGTCGACATGTATGACATGTTCTACTCCTGCCGGAATCTTACCGGCCTGAATGCTGTTGAGAATTTTGATACAAGAAATGTGCAGAACATGGGAGGCATGTTTATTGATTGTGATCAGGTGACAGAGTTAGATCTCAGCGGATGGGACACATCCAATGTGCAATACATGGGTTCGCTGCTCTCCAGTTGCGACAATCTGACCTATCTGAATTTAGACAACTGGAATCTTAACAGTATTGAAGATGATGACAATGGTATTTATGCACTGTTCCAGCATTGCGGAAAGCTCAAGACAGTGGACATGAACAACTGGGATATCAGCGATCAGACTATACCGGATAATATGGGATTTAGCAGCGGCAGTTATAATGGTGTGGATTCGCTTGAGACCGTCAATGCCAGAAACTGGAAGCTTGACAATGTGGAGGATTTAAGCCGCATATTTGTAGGCTGTACGGCTGAGTCGATCGATGTAAGCGGATGGAATGCTCCAAACGCTTATAGAGCAGATGCCACATTTGCGGGGTGTCCTAATCTGAAGTCTGTGGATCTGAGCTCCTGGGAGACGCCGAATCTTTACATCTTATATCATATGTTTGGTGATTGTACAAGTCTTGAGTCAGTTAATCTGGATGGATTTGATACACAGAATGTATACAATATGGGTTATATGTTCACGGATTGTCCAAACCTGAAATCGGTTGATTTGAGTGTATTGGATACGAGTTCACTGCAGTATGTCCACGGCATGTTCCAGGATTGTACAAACCTTGAAAGTGTTGATATGAGTACTTGGGATCTGACATTATACAATGCGCAGTATATGTTTGATAATTGCGGTAAACTGAAAACGATTTACTGTAATAACAGATGGAAATACGCTGATGATGCTTACTATCAATCGCAGGATGTGTTCACCGGATGCAGTTCACTTTCGGATTGGAGCTTAAACAAGACATCTTCAGAATACGCAAAGCCTGTCGCTGACGGCGGTTACTTTACACCGAAGAACTAGGAGGAGAGAGACATGACTAAGAAAAAATTCAGTTTGATCATAGCTTCGCTGCTGGTCGTGGCCCTGCTGGTACCTTTGGCTGTAAAGACCGGACTGACAGAGGCGGTGACGCGCGGGAGCTCTTCCTCCTCTTCATCATCGGCCAATATCACCTTTTATAATACAAAAGATGATCTGGTCCAACTGCGGGTGACAAAGAAAGTGACGGCTTCGGATGAGTTTCATCTGCCGCCGACCGGAGATGACGCGCCTGCCTTCGATTTCTATCTCTACAAACAGGTGGCCGACAATGTCTGGGAGGTAGCTGAGAACCAGCGCTATACGTTGAAAGATGAGGACGGTCCTCTGTATCTCTATGATGAGTCGGAAGGTTTCACCCACGAGAAGGATGACAACAGACTGCAGCTGAGCATCGCAACGGATGAGTACGGCAAGTTTTCTCTTAAGGACGGGCAGACAGCGATCTTCCCGGAGCTTGCTCAGGGAGACCGCTTCAAAGTGGTTGAGAGAGATATTCTGAGTGGATACGAACTGCAGCCGCCGGCAGATCCCGAAGAGGGACTTACTGCAACGCTGACATCCGAGGGGGCTTCACTCACATTTGAAAACAGATATACGGTCGGCCCGATGCAGGTGCATAAACGGATTTCTTATCCCGATGGATTTGAACAGCCTGAATCACCGGATTTCACCTTCATGATTGAAGCGCCCGCCCAGGAAGATAATCCATGGGCCAACGCCGAGTACACGATATTTGACGAGGAGTCGGGGACCAAAAAGGGGACAGGCGCGACCGATGCGGATGGCAAATTCACGCTGAAGGGTGATACCTATGCTGAGTTTGCCAATGTACCACTCGATGTCGATTATCTGGTGAAAGAATTGCTGGATGACGGTTCATCCTGGCGCGTGGTCGGCAAGGCCGAGAAAGAGGGCACGACCGGAACGGAACCGGGACAGGGGCCGGTGATCACTTTTACCAATATTGAAGCTGCTTTCGGAGTGACCAAGACGATGGTCGGTGCTCTTGAGGTGGAAGAACCGTTCACTTTCCAGGTGACCGATGAGTACGGTCAGGCGATCAACAAGACGCTGACTTACTATCTGTATGACAAGAACAAAAAACTTATAGAGAATCCTAATGCCACAGGAGACGATCCCTATCTTTATCAATGTGGCGCGGACGGTACGTTTACTCTGCATACGCGCGAGACAGCGATCTTTATGGGGCTTGCCAAGGATGAAAAATACGGCGTAAGGGAAACTGACAGCGGCAGTTATATTCAGACGACACCGCGCTCTGCCGAAGGTTATCTGGGTGAGCAGGTGACAGATTCCGTAAACATCCTTCCGTTTGAAAATGATGTTCCGCCTTATGAGACATCTATGTCAGTACAAAAGAAGCTCAGTGATCAGTCGGAAGAGGGCGCAGCTCCAAATATTGAGTATACATTTCGTATTCTCAAGCTTGAGGGAGAAGAGTATGTCCCCGTTCCCAATGCTGCCTACAATATAACAGACGGCACCGGTACCAGAACGCTGAGCGCGGACGCGGACGGCGTCTTTAAGATAGCGGCGTGGGAGACAGCTGACTTTATTGGTCTTGATGACAAGGCAACATACAAGATCGAAGAGATCACTGATGATCTCCCTGAAGGTTACGAAACGCCCGATGATCCGGTAGAAGATATTACTATTGATGGAGAAGTGTCCCCGCAGATGGCGTTCACTAATACATTTACCGGCGAAGAATCGGGAGGTGACAGCGCTTTGGGTATCGCGATCCGCAAAGAAAACAAAAAGGGAGAGCTGCTTGAAGGAGCAGTGCTCCAGCTGATCGCGCCCGGAGAAAACGGCGAGGAAACTGTTGTACATGAATGGACATCTTCATCTGTTCAGGCGGAACCGATCGATGGTATAATGCCCGGTCATTATCTGATCAGGGAGAAGGAGGCGCCGAAGGGCTATGAAGTCGCCGAGGATGTTTCTATAGAGGTTCTTGCGGCAACTGATGGCGAGGATATCCAGACATTCAAGATGGTTGACAAAAAAGATACGACGGTTCCGACCGGTATCAGAATCCTGCGCAGTCCGGTCATGCGTGCTCTGATCGTAATGATCCTGCTGCTGGCTGTAGCTTGTGCATACTATTACGGAAATGTCAAACGACGCCGCAACGGATAAATGACTATATGATCAATAGCGAGATGAAAGGCTGTTTGCGGGAGAACTATGGTTATCCCGCCTGACAGCCTTTTTTCTGTGATAGCGCTAATCCGAGCGCGATTGCAATGAGTACAGAATAGGTCTCCGAGAAAGCCAGTGTGCCTAAAGCTTCAACGAGTTCATATACTATAATGCTCAAAGCTGCCAGTGAAGAACAGGCTTCAACTGCAGACTGCTTATTCCTGATCATATTTTTGAGGATGAGTACAAGCAGCATGATTACCATGGAGAAATAGGCGGCAAAGCCCAACCAGCCGGCTTCCCCGAGTATCACCGGATAGAAGATGTCACAGGCATAGTTGGAGCTGCTCGGGGCCATACCCTGAATGAGGTGCATTCGGTATTTGTAGTAAAGCGGTGAATAGTGGATCTGGGCAAGTCGTGATCCAAAGGTGCCGAAACCGCTTCCGAAAGGGAAGTTTTCGGCAGCGATATCCACACTGTTGGACACGAAAGCGCCGCGGGCCATTTTCTGTGCACCGGAGGAGATGAAGTATTTATAGAACTGCAGAGAACCTATGGCAGCCGTTATACCCGAAGCCGCACACAGAAGTGGTAAGCGGAGCCTTTTGCCACAGAGCACAATAGGAATATACATAACTATAAAGAACACGGCAAACGCCATTAGGCGAAACCGAAGGGTGGCAGCTGTGATAAGAAGCATCAACAAGGTCAATGTCTGATTCATGCGGCTCAACCGGCTGTGATGACCGTCTTCTTTAAGTAAATAGGGATAGAGAATGCATAGCATGGCGGTCAGGAATACACTTCTCGCTCCGAGATTGGACGGATGACCATACCACAGCTGTATACTGCCTATTCCAAAGCGGTAGATCTGTCTCGGCCATATTTTCAGAAGTTCGTCAAGAATACCGGCGACAGCGATAATGGCAGACAATAATGATATATGGATAAAGATGTGTTTTGCGTATCGCCTGAGGGGCAGTCTGGAAAACAGTCCGATATACAGATACAAGGTGAGCCAGAAACGGATGTGCTCGTTCATGGCCTGAAGCGTCACAGACAGTGACTGGTATTGGTGCATCAGATAGCCCATGAGGCCGCTGATGATAAAGATCAGGCCGCAGATCGCATAGGGAGAAGTAAGCAGACGGATCTTTTTTGAGTCTGAAGCACACTCGATCATAAAAAACAACACTGCAAGCAGCGGCATAGCATTGCGGAAAACGGATATGACAGGAATGTCTGCAAGGCTGACTGGTTCTTCAAAGAAGAGAAGCCATACAGACAGTATTGTAAACAGGCAGATTGAGAGTTGGGAACGTCGACTCAGTTTTTTGTTGTCTGTTAATGTGTTCATAACCACATTATATTCTGACCAAATATGAATTGCAATGAAAGGGCAGACAACATGAACGATAAGGTTAAACGCGTGTGGGAGAAATGAACTGGTTAAGACAGCTGCGCGAAAAACTGTGTATCGCTAAAGAAAAGAAACAGGCAGAATACAGGGAGCGCTCTCTGATCAGAAGCATGGATCATGAGAGAGGAGCTCATGTGTTACTGATGATCTTTTCTCTTTACGGCGGCGGAGCGGAGCGCGTAGTCTGTACTCTGGCCAATGAATTTGCCCGCTTCTATCCGGTGACGATTCTTTTCTATGATGATAAAGGCAGGACATATCCTCTTGACTCTCGTATCGAACTGATAAAACTGCCGGAATTTGAATTCAGCGAGGAAGAAGAGCACGAGATGTGGCTGCGCCATGTCCGCTTTATCAAAAGGAACAGACATGTGACAGCATCCATATCTTTCATGTATTTTATGAATCGGCTGAATGTTCTGTCCGGAGGACGGGGTACAGTCATCTGTTCAGAGCGCAATAATCCGATGCGCAAAGAGCCTGAGCACATGGATGATATAAAAAACATCTACAAACGGGCAGACAGGGTCGTCTTTCAGTCGGATACAGTGCGTTCTATGTTTGGCCCTGAGGTGCGCAGGAACAGTGTGATCATTCCGAATCCGGTACGGATTGCTTGTTCGGGTTCAGAAAAAAAGAAAAACAGGATAGTAACATTGGGGAGGCTTCATCCCCAGAAGAATCATGAGTTGTTGATTCGGGCATTTGCACAGGTCTATGCCAAGCATAAGGAATACACTCTGTCAATTTACGGAGACGGGGATCTTAAGAGTTCACTGCAGGATCTGGCAGACAGCCTGGGTGTTGCGCAGTCTGTTCGGTTGCATGGAAATGTTGAGGAAGTACACCGCGATGTTTCCGATGCACAGATATTTGTATTATCCAGCGACTATGAGGGAATGTCCAATGCGCTTCTAGAGTGTATGGCGATGGGGATGGCTTGTATTTCGACTGCCTGTGAGGGTTCTGTCGATGTGATCAGTTCAGGGAGAAACGGCCTGATCGTGCCTGTCGGCGATGAAGAAGCTCTTCGCGATGCCATGCTTACCTTGATTGAAGACAGGAAACTTGCGGACAGATTGGCGCACGAGGCTGCTTTGACAGCAGAAGGATTCAGAGCAGATAAAGTGGCAAAGAAGTGGGTCGCTCTGTTTGATCGCAGTGGCCGCAAGGCGCGAAGGATCTGAAGGGGGAGTACTGTTGAGAAGGCGGGTTTTGTTTTTGGTGACATCCTTATATGGCGGAGGCGCGGAACGCGTTTGCTGTTTGCTGGCTTCTGAGCTGGCTGAGACTTGTGATGTCTTTGTAGCTTATTTAAACGAGACTGAACTCAGCTATCCGCTGGATGAACGATGCCGTACGATACTGATTCCGAACAAGAATTACCGCAGGTGGAATGTGTTTTATCCGCTCATGAAACTGTTTCATGCGGTCTCTTTTTGCAGGAAACTCAAAAAAGAAAACCGCATCGATGCAGCAGTCTCTTTTCTGCTCAGCATGAATACTGTCAATGTCTTATCGCATGACAGGGAGAGAGTGATATGCTCTGAGCGCTGCAACCCGAAAAAATGGGAACCGGAAAAATTCCCGTTAACCCGTTATTTGTATTGGCGTGCAGACCATGTGGTCTTTCAGACAGAGCGTGTTAAAAACCTCTATGGGCGGTATGTGCGCGGACACAGCAGCGTGATTCGCAATCCGGTCGGTCTTACACTGCGGGCGGACAGGGAGCGCTCCAGGCGGATCGTAACGATGGGACGGCTTGTCGAGCAGAAGAACCACGCAATGCTGATCCGGGCTTTTGCCGGGCTTGACTGCATCGTGCCGGGGTATACACTGTGGATTTACGGGGAAGGAGAACTTCTGCCGCAGTTGCGCGCGCTGGCGCAGGAGCAAGGCGTGGAAGAAAAGGTGTTTTTTCCGGGCAACAGACCGGATGTACATGAGCAGATTCAGGATGTCAGGATGTTTGTCCTTTCCAGTCGTTTTGAAGGACTCTCCAATTCTCTTCTTGAGTGCATGAGGATGGGGATCGCCTGCATATCCACGGATTGCGAGGGCTCAGACGAGGTTTTGCGCGACGGTGAGAACGGTCTGCTGGTTCCTGTCGGAGATGAACAGGCGCTTACGAAGGCTATGATAAGGCTCGCAGATGATGACGATCTGTGCGCCAAACTGGGAGCGCAGGCCATGATCGACTCGCAGGCTTTCAGGACAGAGAGGATAATCGGGCAGTGGAAGAAGGTGCTTTTTGAGAGTGCTTCAACGGCTCAGAAAACAGAATAGTTCTTTTGACGAAAGAATATGGAACGGCAGATATCTGGCACCGGTCTTTTATGATGCTCTGGATGAGAGCAAAAACTCTCCTTGTATCAATCCGGATGTCGGAATCTGCTGTAAACGCGGGAATAAAAGAGCAGAACGATTCGATCTTCATTACAGCAGTTGGGAGATATCGGAAGACAATAAGCATCTTTATATTAAAGCCGGTGAAGGACTGGGTAAGATCACAGACTGCGGTTATGACCAGATGGTCTGTGTATACACTCGTCTACCGGCCGGTGAAGACATATTGCTTTCAGCAGAGATAGAAGTGTGTGCATATCTGCGTGCAGGAACGGCAAATGGACAGGAAGGTTTTGGCATCTTCATAAGAGACACTATGGAACCAGACAGGATGACCGGGTATCCGTATTCAAATATGGTCCTTGCCGGAGCCTGTGGCAAACGTACAGGGCTTTTTTATAGGAGCGGGATCACGGCTGCCGGCATAGAGGGAGCGCAGGATATAAACAGGAATAGTTCGCAGACAGACATAGGGACCGTTCCGATCGTCTGTCCGGGTGATAGTTCCTCCGAGAAAAAAGAGCTGAGAACTTATGATATTGCGATAGGAATCCGCAGAGGCAGAGTAGCAGCTTCGCTGAAAGAGACGATCGGTAATGGCGAGGATCATGTATTACCCATGGTTCATGATCTGTGCTCTGCTGATTTATTGTTTGAACGCGAGCCTGCAGCCTGTTATATTGGTTTTATGGCAGCGCGCGGCGCTGATATACGCATCCGGAAAGACAGATTCAGAATGACCAGGGGAGAAAAGATGGGATGAGAGCCTCTTTTGATGTAGTAAAGGCTTTATATGACTGCGCTCCCGGTGATCGTATATGTATCCCTCCCGGGCATTACTGTTTTGAACAAGACCTGAATGTAGGACAAACTGTCAGCGGCAGGGCGGATATGCCCTGCGTGATCTGTGCAGAGGAACCCGGTACTGTCATACTTGATTTTATGCTGAGAATGCATGGGCTCAAACTCTTGGGTGATTACTGGGAGATATCCGGACTTACTGTCATTTGCGGAACGGGCATTACGATACAGGGAAGCCATAATCTGATCCGCGATTGCTGTGCCAGAGATAATCTCGGAACGGGTATCCTGATCGCCCATGAGGACAGGGAATCCTCCGCAGAGGATTGGCCTTCTGATAACCGAGTTGAGGATTGTGTATCGCATGATAACTGCGATCCTTCAGGGGAACATGCTGACGGTTTTGCGTGCAAGATAACTGCCGGGGAAGGTAATGAGTTTGTACGCTGTGAAGCTTATCTCAATGCAGATGACGGATTCGATCTTTTCTGCAAAAACAGAAAGACAGGCGCGGTCATCTTGACCGATTGTGTCAGCAGGCAAAACGGTTATCTTAAGGATGCAACCGGACAATTGATTGCTGCCCGGGGCAACGGCAACGGGTTTAAGCTCGGCGGCAGCGGTATGCCGGTCAGACATCAGGTGATCGGGTGCAGTGCTGAGGGAAACAGACAGTTTGGCTTTACCAGCAATTCCAATCCGTGCATGACTTTGATCCGCTGCAGAGCCCGTGACAATCAGTCGGGCAGTGTCTGTTGCTATTACGCCGGAGCCCGGCACAGAGAAGAGGTAACGATCACTGACTGTCTTTTTGAATGACATCAGATATATTGCATGATGAGAGCTTTATATGAATGACCGAAAACTGAAAGAAAAAAGTATATGTTATTTTGATCAGATAGCAGATGAGGGGGAGATCTTGTCGGAACCTGAGTTGTGCTATCCGGTCATTCTTCAGACGATAGCAGAGCTTTTGTCTGATGAACAGTACCGATCCTGCAGAATTGCGGATATAGGATGCGGAACCGGCACGATGCTTGCAATGATTGCGGAAACTATAGGAGAGAAAGTGCATATGACCGGTGCAGATGTTTCGCGGAAGAGTCTTTTGCAGGCCAGAAAGCGCTGTCCTAAAAGCATAGAGCTTGTTGAGGCTGATGCACAGGAACTTCCTTTTGATAATGAGTCGTTTGACATTCTTGTATGTATGCACAGTCTGCACCACTATCCGCGACCTGAGACGGCGTTGGCAGAGATGTACCGCGTGCTCTCGCCGGAGGGCAAACTCTTGCTGGTAGAAAATGATTATCCGGCGGCTCAGCGCAGATGGATCAATCTGAAACTCTTTCTGCAGCATTACCCATGCGGGGATATCCGTATGTATTCAAGGAAAAGACTGATGGGCTTGGCTGAGGCAGCAGGTTTTTTGCCGGAGCAGGATTCTTCGCTCGGTGATCACTCTCAGTTTCTGTTGTTCGGAAAAGGGAAGTAGTAGAATGCGTGCGCATAGGAGAAAGAGAGTATGACGAAGGAAGAGCATACGCATATTTCATCACGGCATAGATTTTTCAGTCTCGATCTGAAAGAACTGTTGAGTTATAGAGATCTGATCGTATCTTATGCGCGACGTACGTTGGCGGTCAGTTATAAACAGACGATTGCAGGGCCCGTCTGGCTCGTTCTCGGTCCTCTTATCACCTCTGTAGTGTATATGATCGTCTTTGGCAATATCGCGCATTTGGCACCCGAAGGTGTACCTCAGATCCTGTTTTATCTCTACGGAAACGCGATGTGGTCACTGTGTGCAGGGGTTGTTACGCAAAACTCGGATACTTTTACCGTCAATGCAGATGTTTTCGGAAAAGTCTATTTTCCACGTCTTGCGATTCCTCTGTCACATATACTTGTTGCATGGCTGCAGTTCTTGATCCAGTTCGTTCTTGCCGGTCTTATTGCTTTATATGAACAATATCGATACGGGTTTGATCTTACATGGGGCCGGTGGCCACTGATCATTCTGTTGATACTGCAGATCACAGCGCTTGCGTTGGGAATGGCCTTGATCTTTTCCAGTCTTACAGTTCGTTATAAAGATCTGCGACAGCTGATCGGGCACGGAGTGCGTCTGTGGATGTTCCTGACTCCGGTCGTATATCCGCTCACTCAGGTGACAGGCAGGTGGATGCATCTATTGGTGCTTTTAAATCCTATGACTGCGCCGCTGGAATGTATGCGTTGGTGCCTGTGGGGGATGGGCGCGATCCCGGCTTGGAATATCTTTTATTCCGTACTGATCTCACTGCTTGTTTTTGCGGTCGGTTTCGTACTTTTTAAAAGGGCTGAGAGAGATTTTGTGGATATCATATGAAAAGGATCATAGCGGGACTATCATTTATGGGTAAACGTAACAGACAATTCTTTTCTGAAACACAGGAACACGATTCGGATATAGCGATCCGTATCAGTCATGTGAGCAAAGAATACCGGCTCGGTCAGATCGGCGGAGGACATAAGTCACAGAGAAAGCGCTTTATGGCGCTTGATGATATCTGTCTGACAGTTCGAAAAGGAGAGACGGTCGGGATCCTGGGGCGCAATGGTGCAGGCAAGAGTACATTGCTCAAGATCTTATCGCGAATCACGACACCCACTAAGGGAGAGATCGATATATACGGGAGAGTTTCTTCCATGCTTGAAGTCGGCACGGGTTTTCATGCGGAAATGACAGGACGTGAGAATATTTATTTGAATGGTACAATTCTCGGCATGTCTAAAGCGGAGATCGACAGTAAAATAGATGCGATCATAGAGTTTTCTGAGATAGGTCCGTTTATCGATACTCCGGTCAAACGCTATTCGAGCGGTATGTATGTGCGCCTTGCGTTTGCCGTCGCGGCACATTTGACCAATGATATCATGATCATGGACGAGGTATTGGCAGTAGGCGATGTGTTGTTCAGACAGAAGAGTATCGCCAGAATGAAGGAGGAGGCAGAGAGCGGCAAGACGATACTGTATGTCAGCCATAATCTGAACACGATCCGTCAGCTCTGTGATCGTTGTATTGTCTTAAAAGAAGGTAAACTGATCTATTCGGGAGAGACGGAAAAAGCGGTCAGCATATATCTTGATTCGATCCTTGTGGAAGACTTCAGAAGAGATCTGTCCGGTATCCCGCGAAGCAAGAAGCTTTATGACCGGCGGGTCAAGTTGGTTGAGGCCGAGTATGTCGGAAAAGAGAGCATTCAGTTTTCTGATGGTGAAAAGATGCAAATGAGGCTTCGCTGGGAGAATCTGAAAGGATACAGACATCTCAACGTAAGGGTCGAAATATGGACTATAGAGGATGTTCTTCAATCAAGCGCAGTATTGAAAGATATATGTGATGGTGAGCCGGGAGACAGGGAGGAAATGATATTTGAGCTGGACATTTCTTGTTTTGCCCCTGGCACATATAAGACAGTGTTCACTTTCTTTTTGAAAGATGAGGACGGCAGTATTCGCGATGTAGACAGAGTGATCGGCTTATACTTTGAGCGTATCTCACAAGAGAAGGAGCTATGGGATGCCGGGCAGTGGGGGTATATAAGGCTGGACGGTATCCGGAGGATCCGGCTGAATGGATAACAGACGCAGAGTTCGGGATATGAGGCAAAAGCGCCGCAGACAGCTTAAGATCCGGAGGGCACTGGTACTGACAGTGCTCGCGGCTCTGTTGCTCCTGGTGGCTGTGAGCGTGGTCAGATGCGTGGGAAAGAGACACCGCGGCAAGATCGCGGAAAAAGAGACTGAAGATTTCTCCGTGACGCTCCGGTTTGCGGGCGATATCAACTTCGCGGATGATTATTACCCCATGCAGCACTACAGGAAGATCGGTGCGAAGTCAGTCGGGGACGTGATCGATCCTGAATATGTCAAGCTCATGAATGATGCGGATCTGATGTGGATCAACAATGAGTTCTGCTACAGTGACCGTGGCGAGCCGTATCCGGGCAAAGCATATACTTTCCGGGCGGATCCGAAACATGTCAGACTGCTTACGGAGATGGGCGTTGATGTCGCGGGTCTCGCCAACAACCATGTTTTCGACTATCAGGAGGAGGCGCTGCTTGATACCTTTGAGACTTTAAAGGGCGCGGATATCCCCTATGTGGGTGCAGGCAGGGATATCGATGAGGCCGCATCGCCGGTCTATGCAAAAGCAGGACCGCTGAAAGTGGCGTTTGTTGCCGCTGAGCGGGCTGAAAAGCACCAGATCGTCACGAGGGAGGCAACCAAGGATCAAGCCGGTGTCCTGCGCTGTTACGACAATGAGCGCTTTGTCGCCTCGATCAGGGAGGCTGCCGGGCATGCTGACTATGTGATCGCTCTGCCGCATTGGGGTACTGAGCATTCGACCGAGCTGGAGGATGTCCAGGTCGATGGCGCAAAAGAGTATCTGGACGCCGGCGCGGACGCGGTCATCGGAGCGCACCCGCATGTCCTGCAGGGAATCAGTTTCTATGACGGTAAGCCGATCGCCTACAGTCTCGGTAATTTTTGGTTTGACAATTATGATACGATGACCGCCATCTTTGAACTGCGCGTGAGCGGCACGGCATCTATGACAGCGGACGGGAAGACCGGAAAGATCAGTGGTCTTAAGACAGAGCTGATCCTTTATCCCGGCCGTCAGAAGGATATGGAAACGCGCCCCGCGGCAGATGACGCAGAGCGCGATGAGATATTCAAGCATCTGGAAAGCATTTCAGATGGGATCACGATCAGTGATGAAGGTCTGGTTACGCAGCGTTAGTGGCTGCGTGAATATCCCTGATAGAGTATATCAGTGACAGAATTGAGAAAAGCCAGTCCGAGAAGGATCAGTGCAGCACCGATCAGGATGCGGATGCCTTCGGCGATCTTCCCGGCTCCCGGCTTCTTTTTATAGGGAGAGCGGTCACGCCATCCGAAAGAGTTGCCGAGATAGAAAGTCTCCAGGATGAAGACCAGCCACAGGGCAAAATTGCTCGACCAGGAGCGGAAACCGGTGATCAGATTTCCGGCTTTATCATGGTTTTCGATCGTAAAGCAGGCGTAAGTGATAAGGATATACCAAAGGGTGGCGACTATCGCCACCCATTTTTTTCCTGATTTGTATCCGGTGATATTACGGTAGAATGGAAGCTTCTTCCCAGTCTCCTTTGTACCGGACCGTTCCAATTCGTTTTTGGGAGAGTTCATACTATTATTCGGAATCTTTCTTGTCCGCCTGTTTTTCCTTATCCTGCTTCTTGTTTTCTTTCTCCAGTCTGTCTAAAGCGCGTGCAGCAAAATCTTTGCCGCCGACACCGAAGGCGACTGCCACCGCGATCGCGAAAGCTCCGATGATGGCCATGAAGGCAGTCTCAACGAGCGAGCGCGCGATGCCCAACTGATTCAATGTCATGAAGATACCGATCACCCAGACGCCGAAGTATACGATCTTGGCGAGTGTCGGAGAGGAGGCTTTGGTGACAGCCTTTTCAGCGGCATTGGCCGCGAAATAGCAAACCCCGAGGATGATCAATGCGCTCAGGATATTGGGCATATAGTTGATCACCGAGTTGCCGATATTGTTGAGTACTTCGAGGTGCAGCACACCGAAGGACTGCACGATGAAGAAGATCAGGATGACTATGTGGACGATCGTCCCGACGATCTTGGACAGGCTGAAATTGCGTCTTGTAGTGCCCAGGAGCTTCGCGATCTTGTCATCCAGTCCGCCGGCGTCGATCAGGCGGGTGACGATCTGTCCGGCAAATTTAGCGATGACATTGCCGATGACGATGATCAGGATCGTTACGATGATGCTCGGTACATAGTCAAAGATTTTATTGAGCATACTGATCGACGGGCCCGCTATCGCCGGAATGCGCAGTGCGCGCAGTGCCGTGATGATGATCGGGATCAGGATCAGCACATAAATGATATAGGCCAGAGTCGAGGAGAGCTTGCCCTGATCTGTTGTCTCCACACCGGCTTTTTCCTGGATCTTATCGACTTTGAGTCTGCGGAAGATCGGGATCAGGAGCTGGCGAACCAGCTTGGCAAGCATAAAGCCGACCACCAGGATGACGATGCAGGCCAGGATGTTGGGCAGATGATTCCAGAAGGACTCAAACATGCTCGTCAGCGGCTGGGATGCGTTGCGGATACCCAAGAGCGAAAAGATCGCCGGGATAAAGAGCAGGAAGATGATCAGATAGATCAGAGCGCCGATAAATTCGGCGGCATGGCTCTCCTGGTCTTTGGACGGCTCCTTTGCCGTATCAGGAGCCTCTCCGTCGGTCTTGCCGTCGGCCACATCTTTGTAGAGCTGAGATCTCAGCTTGGTCTTTGCCAGCAGCCGCAGAACCAGCGTCTTGACAATGGATGCGACGATAAACGCGCATATCAACAGTAAGATCGCCTCGATAATATTCAAGACAGGGGTCAGTACGGACATTATTTTATCCATCGTTGCCTCCTTTGATAACAATACTATCTATTGATGTTATTTTACCCTTTCAATAGGAGAAATTCAACTGATTGTGTGTTATACTGTATAGGCAGACAAGAGAACAATAATGTTATTCATAATTGAAGGAGGAAACAGTAATGGCTAAATGGGTATGTCAGATTTGTGGTTATGTGCACGAGGGAGATACGCCGCCGGAGGCATGTCCGGTCTGCAAAGCTCCGGCAGAGAAGTTCACCGAGCAGAAGGAAGGTGAGATGGAATGGGCTGCTGAGCATGTGGTAGGCGTAGCCAAGGGCGTGCCGCAGGATATCCTTGACGGCCTGCGCGAGAATTTCAACGGTGAGTGCTCTGAGGTCGGCATGTACCTGGCCATGGCCCGTGTCGCACACCGCGAGGGTTATCCGGAGATCGGCGAGTATTGGAGAAGAGCAGCGCTCGAAGAGGCCGAGCATGCGGCCAAGTTTGCCGAGCTTCTCGGCGAAGTGCTCACAGACAGCACCAAGAAGAACCTCGAGATGCGTGTCGATGCCGAGAACGGCGCGACAGCCGGCAAGACCGCTCTGGCCAAGAGAGCCAAAGAGGAAGGCCTCGACGCCATTCATGATACGGTGCACGAGATGGCCCGCGACGAGGCGCGCCACGGTAAAGCCTTCAAGGGCCTGCTGGACCGCTACTTCGGATAAGTCCAAGGGCAAAGAGAGAGGGAGACAAAAAAACAGCGGGAAACAAGCGAGCTTGTCATCCCGCTGTTTTTTGTTGGCTCCCGCCCGCGGAGCGGACGGGACGGTGCGGAGCATCGCTCCCTCTCATTGCCCTTGGGAGGCTTTGTCGTGATGTGCCGACCGCCTCCATGAGGACGCAGCGCAGCGAAGTCCGAATGGCAGGCTTTGCCTGCGAATGGCATTATCAACATTTCTAATACTTCCTGATCTTTTATCACAAATCAATATTAAACAACCACCCCTCCGAATGCTACACTTAAACCGAAGAGTTTCAGCGAAATAATCGCTTGAGTGTATACACGAAGGGAGATTTGCTATGAGCGACAGAACAGTTGACGCGCGCGGCGATCAGTGCCCGATCCCGGTTGTAAAGACCAAGAAGGCCATCGGCGAAATGGGCAACAAAGGCGTCCTGGAAGTGCTTGTCGACAATGAGACGGCCGTCCAGAATGTCACCAAGATGGGCAAGAAGCAGGGTGCGGAAGTGACCAGCGAGAAGAGGGGCGACAAGGAGTTTGCCCTCACATTAAAGCTTTCCGGCGAGGCGCCGGATGAGGCCGCATTGGCAGCAGAGGAGGAATGCGCAGTGGATGTACGGAGCAATCAGATCGTAGTTATTTCAGACTATAGAATGGGCGGAGGAGACGACGTACTCGGCGAGAAGCTGATGAAGGCGTTTATCTTCGCGGTGACGCAGCAGGAGAGCCTGCCGAAGGCGATGGTCTTCTACAACGGCGGCGCAAAGCTGACGGTCGAAGGCTCCGAATCACTGGAGGATCTCAAGAGTCTGGAAGCGCAGGGCGTTGAGATCGTCACCTGCGGAACCTGCCTCGATTTCTACGGCATCAAGGACAAGCTCGCGGTCGGCGCAGTCACCAACATGTATGACATCGTCGAGCGCATGACGGAGGCGAGCGCGATCATCCGCCCGTCGTGATCACTTGTCATAAGGTTACAAAGGGCTGCCGCTTGTGCGGCAGTCTTTTTTATGTCCTTCTTCTGTAGTATAATGATATTGGCAAAAGATGAGTACTGTAAGCAACACGACAATTGATCGCAGAAAGGAACAGTCATGAAACAGTTCAGAAAACGCAGTTGGGCATTGGCTTTGAGTCTGATCATGGTCATCAGCATGACGGCCTGCGGGTCAGGTGATGATCAGAAGGGCGGCGAAGAACTGCGCACACCCAAGCTTCTCAGTGAGATCAACGAAAAGAAGGGGATCCACATGGATTTCTCTATTGACGAAGGAGAAGAAGGCGATGTGATCGATATGGAGATGTACCGGAAGAAGGACGATATCTATGTCGATTACAACGAGGGAGATGTGCATGTCATCATTATTTCAGACGGAGATACGGCTACGGTCCTCGATCCGTCCACCAAGACGGGCGCGCAGGCCGAGATGGACGACTCGACAGAAGAGGAGATCGAAAACATGACCGAGGATATGGACAATATCCTTGACCTGGACGACGATGACCTCGACTGGAAGAAAGGCACCGCCAAACAGGACGGCATGGAATATGATAGCGAGGAGGTCGAGGAAAAGGGCGCGACGATCAAATTCCTCTACAATGACGACGGCGATCTCGCCTATATCATCAGTGAGAAGGATGATACAGAGTCTGTCATGAAGATCAAGGCCTTTAACAATGAGATCCCGAAGGACGCCTTTGACATACCGGACGGCTACAATATTACCGGCGGCGATTCCAATCCGTCTCCGAAGACTGACGGCAAGACAGATACAAAGCGGCTGCCTTCACCCTCAGGTAAGTATGCGACCTACACGATTAGATCCGGTTATTCTTTTGAATATGACACAGCTTATACAGTCGAAGAGAAGGATGACACGACCAAAGTATTCACCTATAAGAAGGGCCAGGTGCCGGACTTCTGGCTGTTCCTGATGCAGAATGCCAGCGGCATGACGGCCCGCGAGTTGCTCACCGGCGTAGGAAATGAGAAAGTCAAGAATCTGGGCGATAAGCTGGTCAAAGGACCGATTGCCAATACATTTGACGCCGGAGACCGAAAGATCGATGGTATAGAGTGGATCTATAAATCTGATGACGGCACCAAAGAATATGTCGGCGTACAGTATACCGAAGTCATCGGCAATTTCTACTTCATCTGGAACGCGGTCTATGAACCGGGCGACACTGAGACTCCGAAGGCGCTTGAGCATGCGATGAAGACATTCAAGATGCTGGCGACATGATGTGATCATCCTAATGGGAGTGAAATGCAGCGGAATCCGATCAGGATCCCGCTGCATTTTCTTTGAGAGAAAAAGAATTTGAAATAATTAGCACTCACCACTTGACAGTGCTAACAATTGGTGGTATAACATAATTGTCAAGAGAAAAAAAGGGCGCGAAAGCCCCATAAAAGTAAGGTTTGCCGGTCAGGATCTGACGGCAGAAAGGAGTGTGCAAGATGTTAGTACCGAGTATTTTCAATCACAATTTTATGGATGATATGTTTGATGATTTCTTCCCGCGCGTTCCGGCGGCTCCGGCTCGCCCGCAGCTTAACAAGACCGGACTGATGAACACCGATGTCAAGGAGTTTGACGACCGCTATGAGCTCGAGATCGATCTGCCGGGCTACAAGAAGGAAGATGTACAGGCTTCCTTAAAGGACGGTTATATGACGATCACCGCTCAGCACGAAGAGAGCAAAGATGAAAAGGACGACGACGGCAAGTACATCCGCCGTGAGCGTTACAGCGGACATTGCTCCAGGAGCTTCTATGTCGGCGATATCGTAACCGAGGAAGATATTCAGGCGAAGTTTGCAGACGGGATCCTCAAGATCGACATTCCGAAGAAGGAAGCCAAGCCCGAGATCGAAGAACAGAAGATGATCTCGATCGGATAATCATCCGAATGATCGGACCAAAATAGTCTAAACTAAGAAAAAGGTGGTGTTATTTAAGATAATCCTAAATAACACCAACTTTTTTATGATAAACGAGCGAATTTGGTTGGGTGTAATTAGCGTTATGCAAAATTCACCCAACTTTTTAATTGCAACACATCTGTTTTCGGTCAAAATGGTTGGTGTTTTTTACTAACTATGTAATTTTACCCAACCATGTCCTCTTTTGATGCTGTTCGTACATTGATTCAGTTAGTAATGTGAGCGGACTCACTGCAGGAAAGATGACAAGACGCCGATCAGCTCTTGCACATTGATCGGTTTGGTGACATGCGCATTCATGCCGACCTCGCGTTCGTGCTGAATGTCCTCCTGAAAGGCATTGGCGGTCATCGCGATGACCGGGATCCCGGCGAGAGCAGGATCCGAGAGAGCACGGATAGCCGCAGTTGCTTCATAACCGTTCATGTCAGGCATCTGGATATCCATCAGAACGGCGTCGTACTGACCGGGTTCAGATGAGGAGATCATGTCGACAGCGATTCTGCCGTTTCCGGCCACGTCAACATCGAAGCCTTCCTCCTTTAAGATGATCAGTGCGATCTCACGGTTGATTTCATTGTCTTCTGTCAGCAGCAGCCGCTTTCCGACAAATCCTTTCGGAGGATGATGAGGCTCTGCGACAGGATCTGCATCTTTACAAGTATCTTTGCGGACACCTTCGTCCTCGGATATGCCGGCATCTGTATCGGCAGTCGGTGATCCGCTGTCTGCCAGCGGGAAGCAGAGAGTGATGACAAACTCGGAACCGCGGTTTGGCTCCGTGTTGATCTTAATGGTACCGTCCATCATATCGACGATGCTCTTGGTGATCGACATGCCGAGTCCGGTTCCCTGAATGCCGCTGTCTGTCGAGTTGCGCTCACGTTCAAACGCTTCAAATATCTTTTCAGCGAATTCCGGGCTCATACCGATCCCGTCATCCTTGACGCGGAATTCATAGGTTCCGGTAAGGTTCTGTTCATTCCGGCCTGCCCCGGAGGACCGGTCAATTTGAGTCAGTGATACAGACACATGACCGCCTTCCGGCGTGAACTTGTAAGCGTTGCTTACGAGGTTTATCAATACGCGGTTCAGTCTGTGCTCATCACAGACAACGCGTGTGTCTTTCAGGTTTACTCCTTCTACGGTAAAGTCGATATTCTTGTCTTTCATCTGCTGAGAAAACAT
>JAEEGL010807402.1_pt1 | contig 22001 bp, 16 predicted proteins | sample 9134231 | NCBI WGS metagenome assembly JAEEGL01 (sample SAMN16246548, study PRJNA631951) | gut metagenome | biome: gut microbiome; feature: rumen; material: fiber-attached | host: Bos | place: Iran: Karaj | collected 2018-10 | reverse complement strand
TCGTTGAGCGACTTGGCGCGCTCATCGTTCACGAACAGCTTGGTTACATATAAGCCCCTATTCAGCACACCACTCGGCTGCGGCCCCTGCAAGCTGATGCCAGTCCCCGTTGTGCTCTGCACGACGTTGACCCTGCGGATAGCTCGTATGAGCTGGCAGTTCTCGGCGTGATTGTCACAGCCCCCATATAAAACGGCATAGTCATCCGTCTTGGCGGGCAGGTCAAGGATCTTGGCAATGGATTCCGCTACTGTGGTTGCATTCTCGGGCTCAAAGAGATCCACATCGGTGTCAATCTCCACGGTGTTCTCGTTAACACGCACCTCGCAGTGGTCAAACATCTGGTCATAGTTGTCACAGAAACCGGCGATGCGGTTGATGGGCTCGCTGATGCCCTGCAGGGCGTTCTTTAATTCTTTTACTGTCATAATTCGATATGTTTTAATTGATGAATAATCGTTTGCAGCGCCAAATCCCCTCTCCGAAGATTTGACGCTGCAAAATTATATCGAATCAAAAAACCGGCCTACGAAAAAACGTCGGTATCACTTGACAGTCTTTGTCGGAAAAACTGGACAGTCCCTATTTGTCGCAAGATGATTACGGATTATCAGATAATCTTAATCACTGACATTGTCACATAGTTGACCTTGCGGCCCTTGTAGTCGTGCTGTTCGGCCAAAGCCGCCATGCGGCTTGAGCCTTGACTGCCATCAGAGTACCAATGGTACTTTTGCTCACTGATTACCTCATCAAATTCGTCGGTCGTGCCACCAACGTAATGGACACGGAACTTCACATGATAGTTTCTCATCTTCGTTCTTCATTTATTAGTTAAATGCCAACCTCCTTTCAAGCGATTCAGCAACATCTGTTTTATTCCCACAAAAATACATCATATTTGATAATGATGTGCCACAATTCCACTCTTTTTAATCATCATCAAAAGCAGAAAAAGTGTGTTCACTTGCTCCGCGGATTATTTATATTCCTTGAGAGCATACTTGATATCGTGGTCGGTCAAGAAGGTCTTGATCGGGGCAAGGGTGCCGTCGCTGCCTTTTAGTACTGTCTCGAGTGCCTGTTGCAGTCCACTGGCTGTAAAGACGCCCAAGGCGTGGCACAGGGCTGGCACATCGCCAACCGTAATTTCCGCAATCGGGTTGATATCCATATCCTCGGCGGTTTCCTCGTAAAACTCAACGCATTTTTCGCTGATGGTAGCCACCACATGACAGATACAACCCTTGCCGTTCTCCTTGAATGACACCTCATCACCGGCCTCACCAAAACCCTTCGACTGGGCGAGAATCTCCTGAGCAGTCGAGAAGACGATGCGGCCATACTTACTCATGGGCTGCGGGCACTTGTCCATGATACATTGGTGAGTAACAGGATGCATCATCTTCAGCTCATTCATGCCGTAAGAGGTGCGGTCCTTGATGCGCAACATCAATGCCACGAAATCCTCTACAGGCAAATAAACATCAAATGGTATCACTTGCTGGTTCTCGTCCAGCAAGGTACAAGTCAAGGTGAAGTGGGCTGCAGGAGCGATGCGTTTCACTGTTGCGGTTTGGCCATCAAAATGGTTGTACCGGTCACTCCAGTCCACGCGCTGGACTAGCGGACGTTCATCACACTTGTCCAGCAATGCAGTCATTTCATCGGCGGTGAGGTGGCGCCAGCGAGTGACTAGCCTACCATCGGCCGTCTCTACCTCATAGGGGTACACGATGCGCTCATCGTAATCCTTGACAAGTTGTTCAAAGATACGTTGTTCGCGCTGGAGCAGATGTTCGTTTTTCAAGCAAAAGGGCCTTCCGTTAAAAATGTAATTTGTCATCATCGTTCTTAGTAATATGTATTGTGTTGATTTATAGCAAAAATGTGTGTATTTCAAGGAGGCTGTGTCAAAATTCGCCTCATGATTTTTAATCGGCCTGACGGCCGAGAACCTTTAGTTCGGCGAAGCCAAATTAAACAAAATTATTAATAAAATTAAAATAAAAATGCGTTTTATTTAATTTTCATACAAATTTTGTTTCTCGCGCGAAGCGCGACTCAATTTGCAACGAATGAATTATGACACAGTCCCAATTGTTAGGGTGCGTTTACGACTCTGCTTCGGTGTTTTGGCCCGATCTTTCCAACCAATTTTGCATAAGCGAGTTTTCATAGTCATGAATTCCGTTTTCGTCGGCGTCAATCCATAACGAAGTGAGTGCATAGGCCTTCTCGAGTCGTTTAAGCGCCCAATCTGCTACATACAACCTGTAGTTTTCGCAAGCGGGCAGGATGATTCTCCACTTGGAATCACCTTCTTTCTTGATGACCACCTCATCATCCATATACATAAGGCTAAAGACAGACAACTGGCAGTTGCTTGCAGCCACCTCTCCAAGACGTTCCCGATAGTCCTCCATGAGGCGATTTGGGTTGTTCAGCCAATCCCAAATCAAAGCATCTTTTTGGGCTTGATCCGGATTGAGACCTGGCAGCACGTCGAGCTTTCTCCAAAGAAACCTGATTATATCCTGCCACTTATAAGCCAGATACAATTGGCGGTTGCGCCTATAACTTTGCCTGTCGTCGTCAACATAGGCAAAATGGATTTGTTCACGCCAACTGCCAAAGGTCGTGATGGCGGGATCCCAATACTCTATACCGTTGTTATAGTCATCCTTAAGCTCATTAGGTTCCGAGCAATAGGCATACACTTTCTTGCCAGTCTCGTCGGCCAATCTTTTCATAAACAGAAAAGATTCAGTATAATTTCCACAATATACCTTCACGATGGGCTGTGGTATAGCCTTGTAATCCCTAATGATATCCTCATCAGATTTACCTTTCTTGCGCAGGGCTGGTAAATCAACAGATTCCACTTGGCCAGGCTGCAAGTCACTGTCGGCATATAGTTTGATTGGATCCGTCTGAACCGTTTGCCAGTCATTGTAAAAAATCACTAAAGGCTTGTGATGCTCAGTATTGACAAACTCCTCGGCCAGCTGATAGAACAGCTCACGGTCAATCACACGAAGTTTATCCTCGGGCATCAGCATTTCGAAGCGCTCCTTGATTACGCTCTCATCTTCTTTTTCGGCCAGCACGCCGCCATTATTAAGAGCCTCAGACAGCTCCTTAAAGAAGTCACGGCCCAACACTCGCTGCACCTTGGCCAGAAGGTCTGTAGCAATGTGGCTCTTTTTAAAAATTTCATATACTGCTCCCTTACTCCGGTCGATCCTCTTCCCAAGTTCTGGAGCGCTCATACCCTGAGCCCGCATTTCCTTCTCGATCTCGTGTCCAATGTGATATTCTTCCATATTCTCCATAATTTTTTTGTTGAACAAATATAATGTTTTTTTCTGAAAAAAGCAAATAATCAACTCCAATTATTCCTTTTCAAAAAAATGACACTGCAAAAGTAGGACGAATCCTGCGATCCGTCCTACACAATTCCGTCGGTATAACTTGACACTCCCTGTCGGAAAAACTGGACAAGAATCAAATCTAAGGTTGACAAGTTGTCTATTGATAAATCAGTAGCTATTTAAACACTAACCAATAACAATAGATTAAATCTAACCTATATCACTACAACCTAAAAAAGTGGAGAAAAAAAGCTTACTACTTAAAACCTATCTTCTAACTTTGGCTCAATAGATATTCTCCTGTTTTTAAAGAATCTTATTATTGCATCAAAATTTGCATTCTCACCAAAAAACATCCATTGACTTGTAAGATAGAAAACAACACCATTATTATCTTGCATTCTAGTAGGACTCTTTGCTTGAGCTGTTTTAGATACTATCTGCTCCTGTCCATTGTGATTATTCAATCCTTCAAAGCCATAAAGTTCTTTTTCTAAGTTTGAAAAAGTCTTGCCAGGCCGGTTCAGGTATTGTCTAGTTGCTTCTTGAATTGCACCATTCATTGAATAGTTACCAATACCGTCTACCGTAAACTTCATGTTTTTTACAAAATGCAGTATTCGTAAACAAGAATGCTCGCAGTCAATTATGATAGTTCTAAAATCGCTATCAACGTTCAATGCTTTTACAATGTCATAGCCATAACGAGAATATTTAATAACCTCATTGAGATTCATTGAACTTGTCCCGGGGTAAATGATTGCAACATAAAAAATAGGAGCATTAATGCCAAACAATGCAACACGAGAAAAAGCTTTTTTTGCGACTTGATCTGCTCTTGACGTGTCAATTTCAATGACCCAATTAAACGGCTTCACATCACAATATATGTCAACTCTATCATTTGCTGCAGCTCCAACTTTTATGAATTCTTTCTGCCAAGCCAGATTAGGCATTCGCTTTTTTAATTCAGATAGCAATGAATTCTGAAAATTGGAAACAACTTTATTCTTATTCACAGCTGAGCTACTACTATAGTTCGTACAAAAACTTTTGATTACTGCAAGAATAGAATTACACAAATGATCAAAAATCACATTATTGTTTAAAACAGTTTTCTTTGCCATATTTCATTTTTTATTTAGTTAAACATGTTGATTAAAAAACTCATAGGTAAAGGCTATTGCTTTGGGAAAGATATCGTTGGCATGTTGATTGGAATTAGGGAAATCGACAAATTTGCGCGGGCATTCAAGGGTAATCTTGAATGCTGGCTTGGTAAACAATTTCTTTTTTATGATAATTCCGTTCATAAAGGCAATAGATTTACCTGCAAAGTTAATTAAATATGGTGTCATTTCACTAACAAATCAGCACTTTTCTTGCTTTTGAACTAACAATAATACGATTGCTTTTGATACTCATTATGGAGAGGCGGACTGTTTTTTACATTGTGATATGTGGTGGACATGACTATTTATGTAGGATTTTTTGGGGTTATTGTTGGTGGTTGGGGGAAAAAGTAGTACTTTTGCGGCGAAATTTGATGGTAATCGGGGGTGGCCATGGGCTACCGCGATGCAAGGGAATCCGGTGAGAGTCCGGAACTGTACCTGCAGCTGTAATCCCCTCAAACACGGGGTCTGCTTACTGAATGTCACTGGCCTGGAGCAAGGCTGGGAAGGCGAAGCAGACTGGGGAAAGTCAGAAGACCTGCCATTTCAGTTAATAGTTAATAGTTAACAGTTAATAATTGCATCTACAATTATGACTGGAAACTAGGGGCTAGTGACTAAAATTTATAATAGTACGTTCACTCAGGAACAGGTGTGACGGAAAGCAAATGAAGAAAAGAAAAAGACTGACAGCAGCGTTGCTGGCTTTATGCGCGTTTGTAGCTGTCAATGGACAGAATGACATCTGGCGGCAAGATAGTCTGCCCGAGGTGGTTGTAACGGGTACTGGCACTCAGCACCTGCTGAAGGATGTGCCCGTACAGACCGAGGTGATTACGAGCAAGATGCTACGCAACTATGCGGGCAAGAGCATCGAGGACATCCTGGGTGGCCTCACGGCGTCGTTTGCTTTCAACCAGGATGACATGGGTTCGCAGATGCAGCTGAACGGACTAGGCAACTCTTACATTCTGGTTCTGATTGACGGCAAGCGCATCCATGGCGATGTGGGTGGCCAGAACGACCTGTCGTTGATTGACCCGCAGAATATCGAGAAAATCGAGATTGTGAAGGGTGCATCGAGTGCGCTCTACGGCTCGGATGCTATCGCGGGTGTGGTGAACATCATCACCAAGAAGCACCGCGAGGAGGGACTTTTGGTTGAGAACACCACACGCCTGGGCAGCTATGGTGACGTACGTCAGCACAATGGACTGGCGTTGAATTACGGCAAGTTCAGCAGCTATACCAACTTCCAACTGCAACACAGCGATGGATGGCAGAACACCTCGGTTGAGCATGTGGAGGGGTCGGAGCCGCCCATCACCGACTCCCGCAATAAGACCGTGAACCGCCACACCAACTGGCAAATCGCCGAACGGTTGACCTATCAGCCTGTCAAGAATGTGGAACTCTATGCCGACGGCAGCACCTACTGGAAACGCATCTACCGCGTGAGCGGCCGCCATCCCCACTATGACGTGAAGACCTGGGACATGGAGTACCACAACGGTTCGGCATCCATCGGCGGCAAGTGGAGCCGTTCAAAGACCGACTACATCTCGCTGGACGTGGATTGGCACCGCCATGCTTACTATTACTATTACACCGCCACGACGCTCGTCGAGGACTACGAGAAGAGCGCGGGCACTCCCTACTACCCTTACTTCCCGTATCTTCCTGACCAGAAGGAACTGCAGAGCGACCAGCAGCGCACGATGGCTGCGCTGAAGGGGGTCTTCACTTTGCCCTACGAGAACATCCTGAGCACAGGCATGGAATTCCGCTATGACTGGCTCCACGCCCCCACCCGAGTCAAGGGCGGCAAGGCCAGCGACTGGACTGCGGCCGTCTACGTACAGGATGAGTTCAACCTCATCCATAATGTGAACATCACCGCTGGCCTGCGCCTGAATCAGAACGAGCAGTTCGGTACCAAACTGACGCCCAAGGTGTCAGCTATGTGGAAGCCTGGTAACGCCTGGCGATTGCGTGCCACATGGAGCCAAGGCTTCAAGACGCCTGCCATCCGCGAACTGTTCTACCGCTATGTGCGCCAGATGAGCGGCACCTACCTGTACCTGGGCAACACCGACCTCAAGCCGCAGTCAAGCAACTATTTCTCGCTGAGCGGCGAATATGGCTGGCGCGGCCTGAACGTGACCGTCTCAGGTTATTATAATAAGGTGAAGGACATGATTGCCCTGGTAACCATTCCCAACTATCAGGCCCCTGATGAGTACATTATCCAGTATGACCCCGTCAAGACCCGCCAATATCAAAACATTGAGGACGCCAAGACCTATGGCGTTGACGTGAACGTCAATTACCAGTGGCGTGAGTTTGCCTTCGGCCTAGGCTATAGTTACCTGGACACCGATGCCAACCAATATGACACCAACCACGACAAGATGCATAAAGTCACCATCGACGGTATGGCCCACCACAAGGGCAACTGGTTTACCACCTGGGGTCACCGCTTCTCGGCCGACTACCGCTTGGGCGTGGGCGTCTATGGCCGCATGTCGAGCACTCGCTATTACCAGGACGACGGCAATGGCAAGGGCTACCAGACGTGGCGCCTGTCCACCACCCATGACCTGGGGCACTTCAAGGCGACCACCTGGCGCATCGAGGCCGGTGTGGACAACATCTTCAACTACTGCGACCGAACTCCTCACGGGCTGCACCTGGGCACGACGACCCCTGGTCGCACCGGCTATGTGTCGCTGACCATCCGCTTCAATCAAGGAAAGAAACTTTCTAATAAGTATAAGTCTAACTATAAACAACAAAACAATGATGAAGATTAAATCTTTATTGATTGCCATGATGGCAATCTGTCTGACCATGGGTTTCACATCTTGCAATGATGACAAGGACGATCCCATCGAGAACAACTACACCATTTACCAGAAAGCCGTAACACAGACCGTTAAGGCCCAAAAGAAGAGCGACAAGGTGATCCTGTTGGTTGCCTTCGGTTCGACCTGGGAGCAGGCTTACAACGCATTTGATGCCACTGTTGAAGCCTACAAGAAGGAATTCCCCGGTTATGACGTGTTCCTGTCCTTCTCCTCAGCCATCTGCATCAACCGTGCAGCAGCCGGTGAGAACGTAGATCCCCGCAACTTCTATGCACCTCCCTTCTGGCTCAACGCCTTTGCCGAGGTTGAGTACATGGAAATCGTCGTACAATCGCTGCAGGTTATTCCCGGTGAGGAATACACCCGTGTGATCAACTACATCAAGGACTTTGCCAACAACGCCAACGGTGACATCAACGACAAGTATCTGTCAATCGTTGACCTCAAGTTGGGTGTGCCCCTGTTGCAGGATGCCGAGAGCGATGTGAACCTCGTTGCCAGCGAGCTGAACAAACTCTACAAGGACAAGGCCAATGAGGGCGTTGTTGCCTTTATGGGTCACGGTAACCCCGACAGCTATGATACCTATAAGGCCAACGTACGTTACACTCAGCTCGAGGAGGCCTTGCAGTACTTCAGCAAGAATTACTTTGTGGGTACTGTTGACATGATGGACAACTTCAAGACCGACGTGTATGAGCGTATGGTTGCCGCCGGTATCACCAGCGGTAAGGTATATTGCCACCCCCTGATGTCGATCGACGGCGACCACGGCCACAACGACATGGCTGGTGACGATGATGACAACTGGGACGGCACCAAGTTCACCCCCAACGATGAGGGCGAGGTTGAGGACACCTCCTGGAAGATGTACTTCCAGCACCTGGGTTATGAGTGCAACAACTCGACCATGATCGAGAAGGGTCTGTTGGAGCTCCCCACCATCCGTCAAGTGTGGATGAACCACACCCGTGACGCCATCAACGGTGATCCCCTCGATTTCTATCACAGCAAGAATCCCGAGTAAATTCGGCGACAAGGTCCTTAGGGTCTTTAACGTCCTTAAGGACCTTAAAAAAAGAGAATTAAGAAGTGATTAAGAGGATTATATTAATTACTGTGGCACTCCTCACGGGGAGTGCCGCATTTTCCCAAATCCACAAGATGGAACGTAGCGACTCGTCGATGACGGGCCGCTCTTATACCTTAAATCCCGTGGTTGTGACTGGATCGGGTCACCACCAGCGCCTGAAATCCACCGCCACCCCCGTCCATGTGCTCAGCCGCCAGGAAATCAAGGAGCAAGGCATCACCACCTTTGACGGCGCCTTGACGCGCATGATGCCGCAGGTGTCGATGGCCCCCAACTCGATGGGCACCTTCCTGAGGCTCAACGGACTTGGCAACAAGTACATCCTTATCCTGATTAACGGCCAGAAGTTGACGGGTGACATCTCTAACAATGTTGACCTGAACCGCATCAACATGGCACGCGTGAAGCGCATCGAGGTGCTTGACGGTGCGGCCTCATCGCTCTATGGCTCAGACGCCATTGCCGGTGTCATCAACATTATCACCGACCAGCCCACGCAGCAACTGGTATCCCTCGGCAGCGATACGCGTGTGTCGGGCCACGGCCAACTGACAGAGAACATCACACTGGACATCTACAAGAACGGATTCGGCTCCTATACCTCATTCTCACGAGACCGCGCTGACAGTTACCGCATCAACGATGTGGAATATGTCAAGGGCTCGGAAACCGAGACTCAGCCGACCATTGCCCCCTTCTTCACGGGCTATCGCGCTAACCTCGTTGGCCAAAAGTTCACCTATGCCCCGAACGAGCACTTGGCGTTGAATGCGGGCATCGACTATTCCTACAAGATTACCGACCGTCCCGAAACCCGCAAGGACATCACGGGCGGTACCGACTACGAGATGCGCTACAAGGGCCTGCGCTGGAACGTGGGCGGTATCTACAAGTTCACGAGCCGCAACTCGTTGCAAGCCGACTTCACTGTTGACCGTTTCCGCTATGGCAAACAGTATGATGTCATCACCAAGACCTACGCCATCGGCGACTATGTGCAGTCCAAGAAGCAGCGCTCAATGGAAGGTCAACTGAAGGCCATCTTGGGTTTAATGAAAAACTCAACAACTATCCTGGGCGCTGACTGGCGCAAGGATTATCTGACCGCCACCTCGGGCGACATCAACCAGAACGCCTATACGGCAGCCGCCTTTGCCCAGCACGAAATGACCTTTTTTGACCGACTCACCGCTACGGTAGGCCTGCGCCTGACCTATCACGAGACCTTCAACTGGCACCTCACGCCCAAGGCCACGCTGATGTATGCTCCAGGCAACTTCCGCCTACGTGCCACCTATTCGGCAGGCTTCCGTGCTCCCGGTCTTGACGAACTGTATTACCACTACTTCTCGGTCAACCGCGGCAAGGCACAGATCATCTTCGGCAATAAAGATCTTAAGCCCGAGAAGAGCAACTATTTCTCGCTCAACGCCGAGTACCGCAGCAATATCCTTGCCGTAAGTGTGACGGGATATTTGAACCGCATCAACGACATGGTCATCAGGGATAATATCGACGTGGATGCCACCTCACTAGCGATGCTACGAGCCGAATTTCCCGAAATGACCGATGACCAAGTCCAGAAACTCGAGCGTTACTCGCTGTATAAAAACAGCGACAAGGGTGACGTCAAGGGCGTGCAGGTCAACGTTTCGGCCAACCTGTTCAGGGGTTTCAACCTGTCGGCCAACTACGTTTATACCTATGCCCGCACCTGTAGCGGTGACCAATGGACACCGCTGGAGCGCAGCATCCGCCATGCCGCCACTGTTGCCGCCAACTATTTCCACAGCTGGGGCAACTACGGCCTGAACGTGAACGTCAATGGCAGGTTGCAGTCCAAGACCTACTATCCCGACTATGAGGATGCCCCAGGCTACGGTGTCTGGAACCTGAACACAAGCCACTCGTTTGACGGGTTGAAGCATTTATATTTGGAGCCGAGCATCGGTATTGACAACATCTTTGACAAGGTGGACCGCCGCATCGACTCCTCCAACCGCAAGTATGCCCTGTATTCCCCGGGACGCATGTTAGTGGTTGGCCTGAAATTGAAAATCAAGTAACCTTATATTGTAATCATTATGGAGGATTGTCGTGAGACAGTACCTCCATTTTATTATTTTTGCTAAATTTGCGACTGATATGGGTAAGATAATCGTAGCAGGCATTGGGCCTGGCAGTAAAGAAGACATCACACCTGCCGTACTTGACGCAGTACGGTCGGCAGATGCTATTGTGGGGTATAAATACTATTTCCAGTTTATCGAAAAGTATGTCCAGGATGGGTGCGAATGCATCGACACGGGCATGAAGAAGGAACGCGAACGTGCCGAGCAGGCCTTTGAACTGGCCGAGCAAGGCAAGACCGTCGTGGTTATTTCATCGGGCGATGCCGGTATCTACGGCATGACGCCGCTCATCTATGAGATGAAACGAGAGCGCAATTCTGATGTGGAAATTGAATCCATGCCCGGCATCTCAGCCTTCCAGAAAGCAGCCTCGCTGTTGGGTGCTCCCATCGGCCATGACCTGTGCATCATTTCGCTGAGTGACCTGATGACCCCATGGGAAGCGATTGAACGCCGCATCAAGGCAGCCGCCGTGGGCGACTTCGTCACGGCCATCTATAACCCCAAGTCCAACGGTCGCTACTGGCAACTGTACCGCTTGGTGGAACTGTTCCTGCAGCAACGGTCAGCAGAAACGCCTGTCGGCTATGTCAGGCAGGCAGGGCGTGATGAGCAGGAAATCAAAGTTACGACACTTGGTGAGTTTGACCCCGAGGACGTGGATATGTTCACTGTGATTCTTATCGGCAATTCGCAGTCCTACATCTACTCCCCCTCCACCGCCCTCACGGGCACCTCCCCCCAGACGGGGGAGGAGTCAAGGCGAATTATCACGCCGCGCGGCTACTACCGCGAGCGCATCGATGAAGCCATCAAGCCTGGCCAGCAGATTATGATAGAGTCGTTCCGTACCATTGAGAGCGAACTCCGCAATAAAGATATCCCTCTTGACCACAAGTGGGCACTGCTGCATGCCATCCACACGACTGCCGACTTTGAGATGGAACGGATTCTCTATACCGACGACCATGCGGTGGAAATGCTATATAACAAGGTTGCAAACGGAGAGTTAAAGACCATTGTGACTGATGTGACGATGGTGACCAGCGGCATCCGCAAGGGAGCATTGGCACGGTTGGGCGTGGAAGCCAAGTGCTACTTGAGCGACCCTCGGGTTGCCGAGATGGCTGCGGCTCAGGGCATCACGCGCACCCAGGCTGGCATCCGTCTCGCCGTTGAGGAGCATCCCGATGCGCTTTTCGCCTTCGGCAATGCGCCGACAGCATTGATGGAATTGTGTGACCTCATCCGCAAGGGCAAGGCTCATCCTGCCGGCATCATCGCCGCGCCAGTGGGCTTTGTACATGTGCGCGAGTCCAAACACATGGTCAAGCCGTTCAAAGCTATTCCCAAAATCATCGTCGAGGGGCGCAAGGGCGGCAGCAACTTGGCAGCAACCCTGTGCAATGCCATCTTGACCTTTGACGACGCTGAACAACTCAAACCGGGTCGAGACCTTTGAGGAGTTAACAGTTAATAGAGAATAGTTAATAGTTAGTGGCATATGCCGTTCAATATAGGAATCAATGAAGTTTTACGTTATAGGCATCAGTGACGCGCCACGGCCTTATTTTCCGCCGGAGGTGATCAGTCTCATCTGCAAAGGGCGCATTTTCTCGGGCGGCAAGCGTCACTACGGGCTCGTCGCACCTTATCTGCCCGAAGGTTCCAAGTGGATTGACATCACTACGCCCCTGGATGCAGTTTTTGAGCAATACCACGATGAGGTGATTGTATTTGCCAGCGGAGACCCGCTGTTTTTCGGCTTTGCCAACACCATCAAGCGCAAGATGCCTGATGCCGAGATTGTGCTATTCCCATCCTTCAACTCGCTGCAACTGCTGGCGCACCGCCTAGTGATGCCCTATCACGATATGCGCATCGTCTCGCTGACGGGACGCCCTTGGCCTGAGTTTGATCGGGCACTGATTGAACGGGCTTGCAAAATCGGCGTGTTGACTGACCGGGAGCACACACCCGCCGCCATCGCACGCAGGATGCAGGAATACGGCTATGACGGGTATCAAATGCATGTAGGCGAGCATTTGGGCAATCCCAAAGAGGAACGCATCACGACACTGTCGCTCGAAGAGGCTGCCGAACATGAGTTTGACTATCCGAATTGTTTGATTCTGTGCGGCCACGCCAAGGCGAGGCCCTACGGCATACCCGAGAGTGAGTTTGCCTTGCTTGATGGTAGGGAGAAGATGATTACCAAGGCGCCGATTCGTCTATTGACATTACAAGCGCTTGACCTGCCACAGAAGACTGTCCTGTGGGACATCGGCTTCTGTACAGGTAGCGTGTCGATTGAGGCGCGGTTACAGTTCCCGCACCTGCACGTTGAAGCCTTTGAGATCAGGCCCGAGTGCGAGGCATTGATTCAGGAGAACAGCCGACGATTCGGTGCTCCCGACATCAATTGGCACATCGGGGATTTCCTTGAAGCCAATCTCGATGCCCTACCCAGCCCTGATGCCGTATTCATAGGCGGCCATGGCGGTCACCTCAAGGAAATCATGGCTCGTGTGCTGACTGTCTTGACCGATGACGGCTGCATCGTGATGAACAGCGTCACCTCGCCCATGGTGAATACCGACAGCCATCAACTGTTTAACGAGGCGTGTACCGAGTTGGGCTTGACACAAGAGCCACCTACACGCATTATCCTAAACGACAACAATCCAATCGAAATACTGAAATGCAAAAGATAGCCATCATCCCAGTGAGCGACGAGGGACGCCATCTAGCCGACACCCTCCAGCAAGAGTTCCAAGCCCTAGTCATCAGACGCGCCGAGGTGGCCAAGCGATGGAAGGACTTTGACGCCTTCATCTTTATTGGCGCGATGGGCATTTGTGTACGCACGATAGCATCGCTCATCGAAGACAAGCATACCGACCCAGCCGTTATCTGCGTTGATAGTATGGGTAAACATGCTGTTTCAGTTTTGTCGGGCCATGTGGGCGGAGCCAATGAGTTGACGCGCCGTGTGGCTTCTGCCTTGGGGGCCGATCCCGTGATTACCACCCAAAGCGACAATGCGGGACTGTGGGCGCTGGATACGCTGGAAGAACGCTTCAACTGGCCAGTGGCCAGCGAAGATGACATGAACGCCTGCATCTTCGCCTTTGTCAACCGCAAGCCCACCGCCCTGCTGATGGAAGTGCGTGACGAGGGTACCGACTATTTGGAAAAGACCCTTCCTGAGCATGTCACCATCATCAACGACATCAGCGAGGCCGACCCCAAGAAATACAGACTCCTCATCATGGTCACGCCATTCCGCCGCTATGCGCCTGAGGGCATGTTGTCATTGCACTTTGTACCCATGGTCGGCACAATCGGCTTCGGGTTGGCGCATCATCCCGAGGATTACAAATTTATCTATGACCAGATGGACGAGGTGCTTGCCCAACGGGGCATTCTGCCCTGTGCTTGCCGTTACTGCACGATAGACGTAAAGGCCGATGAACCGTTTGTCAAGCTGTTGAAAGAAGGGTATAACGAGGAGATTGAGTTCTTCACCGCCGAGCAGTTGGCAGCCGTTGAGGTGCCCAACCCCAGTGACACGGTCGCTAAACATGTGGGCACGCCAAGCGTCTGTGAGGCAGCTGCCATCCTTGGCTCCAACCATGGCAAACTGATTGTGCCGAAGATTAAAGGCAAGTATTTCACGGTGGCATTAGCCATTGACCATCAATACCTGCGACATCAGCAAGGCCACATCGAGATAGTGGGAGCCGGCCCTGGTGACCCCGATTTGGTATCTGTCAGAGGCCGCAAGATGCTGGAACGAGCCGACCTGATTCTGTATGCGGGTTCGTTGGTGCCGCGAGAACTGACTTTGTGTGCCAAACCAGGTGCCGTTGTTCGCAGTTCAGCAAGCATGAATCTGGAAGAGCAATGCGCGTTGATGAAGGAATTCTATGACCAGGGAAAATTCATCGTACGCCTACATACGGGCGACCCGTGCATCTTCGGGGCAATACAGGAGCAGATGGCCTTCTTTGACCAGCATGGGATGCATTATCACATCACGCCGGGCATCTCGTCATTCCTTGCTGCCGCAGCCGAACTGAGAAGCCAATTCACTATTCCCGAGCGCACCCAAACTATCATTCTGACGCGTGGCGAGGGCCGCACCCCCATGCCCGAGAAAGAGCAGTTGCACCTGTTGGCCAAGAGCCAAAGCACAATGTGCATCTTCTTGAGTGCCGCCATTGTGGATGATGTGCAGCGGGAACTGCTTACGGAATATCCCGAAGACACGCCCGTTGCCGCTTGCTACCACCTCACTTGGCCCGACCAGCGCATCTATCGAGGTGTGCTGAAAGACTTGGCCAAGATTGTCCACGACAATAACCTCACGTTGACCACGATGCTTGTCGTGGGTGAGGCCATCGACAACCGCAAGGGCCTTTCGGAATTATATAACAAACATTTTACTCACCTGTTCCGCAAAGGGAGCTGATGAATGGCGGTGTATCATAATCCATTCGTTGCATTTCATGTCGCGCTTCGCGCGAGAAATTAAACAAAATTATTAATAAAATTAGATATTAATATTATCGTTATTATTTTTTATAAAAATTTTTGTTTAATTTCTCGGCCGTAGGCCGATTAAAATTCCAGCAAAGGAAATTATGACACAGTCTCCAAGAAATAGGCGATACATTTTGAGACGCAAAATTTTGCGTCTCTACAAATAGAAAACTGAAAAGTGATTCTGGTATTCGGTGGAACGACAGAGGGCCGCATGGCGGCTAAGGTGCTCGAAGAATCGGGCGCCACTTACTGCTATTCTACCCGCAGCGATACACAGGACATCCAACTCGTGCACGGCCACCATGTCACTGGTGCGATGGAGGTGCCCGAGATGGTCGCATTTTGCCATGAACATGACATCCGCCTGATTGTTGACGCTGCCCATCCGTTTGCCGTCAATCTGCACCGCAATGTCGTTGACCTTGCCAGGCAAATCGGAGTGCCGATTATTCGTTATGACCGCATCTACCCACCTCATGACGAGAAGCTCGTCTGGTGCAAGGATTATGACGATGCCATGTGCCAACTGAAAATGAATGGCGTTAATCGACTGTTGGCTCTCACGGGAGTCAATACAATTAGTCGTCTGCAGGCATACTGGCAAGACCATGAATGCTGGTTCCGCATTCTGAAGCGTGATGAATCGCTGGCATTGGTGCAGAAAGCAGGATTTCCCTCAGACCACCTCGTTTACTACGAAAAAGACGATACGGCATCGTTGATGGATCAGCTGCATCCTCAGGCCATCATCACCAAGGAAAGCGGCATGAGCGGCGGCTTTGATGAGAAAATCCAGGCTGCACGACAAGCGGGCATCAAAGTCTTTGTCGTTGAACGACCTGAATATCCATCCTCGCCTGATGTGGTGCTTGAGTACGTCAACGGTCCTCATGGCCTGCGGCGGATGGTGGAACGGCTGTTGCCGGATTTTTATCCGTTGCACAGCGGCTTGACAACGGGCACCTGTGCCACGGCTGCAGCCATTGCGGCGACCCGACGCCTAACCACAGGTGAGATGCCCGATAAGGTACCAGTTGTTCTTCCTGATGGAGAGACCATCTTTGTGCCCGTGAGTTATGGCGATGGCTACGCATCAGTTTATAAGCAGTCTGGTGATGACCCTGATGTGACCAACGGTATTGAGATACAGGTAAGCGTCAAGCCAAGCGACCATTTTGAGATATTAGGTGGAGAAGGAGTCGGCAGGTTCACCGTGCCAGGCTTTGATTTTCCACCAGGCGAGCCTGCCATCAACAAGGCGCCGCGCCAGATGCTGCGCGACAATATCAAGCAGAACGTCAGCATCACCATCAGTGTGCCGCAAGGTGCAGAGATTGCCCGCCGCACCTTTAATCCGCGCCTGGGCATTGAGGGCGGTATTAGCATCATCGGCGTTTCGGGCATCGTCAAGCCATTCAGTGAGGAAGCATTTGTGGCGAGCATCCGCAAGTGCATGCAGGTTGCTAAGGCATCGGGTAGCGATCGGGTGGTCATCAACAGTGGCGGCAAGAGTGAGCGCTTTGTAAAAGCGCAATACACCGACTTGCCACAGCAGGCCTTTGTGGAATATGGGAACTATATTGGGGAGACGTTGGCCATCGCCAATGAACTTGGCATCAAGAATGTCACCATGGGCGTGATGCTGGGTAAGGCGGTGAAACTAGCTGCCGGTAACCTTGACACGCACAGCCGTCACACCACGATGGACAAGGAATTTGTCACCGCCATGCTACACGAAGCAGACATAGACCTTGACATCAGTGACCTCACCCTCGCCCGCGAGTTGTGGGACAGGATTCCTGCCGACAAGTTACAGAACTTTGCCACCGTTGTCATCAATCATTGCACACATTACTGCGCCCCATTATTGCCCAAAGGAATGCTTACTGTCCTTCTAATTGATGACAATGGGAAGATTTATTACTCGTAGGAGGTCTTGCGGCGGCGGTAGAGGACGTAGATGATGATGGGGGCACCGATGAGGGCGGTGACGCTGTTGACGGGCAATTGGGGCTATTACATTAAGATTTCTCTGTAACCGATTTGATATTTCCAGAAAAAGTTATATCTTTGTCATTGTAAAATAAATGACATTAATGTTATGCCAAAGATATTTGAATACTTCGGATTTATCTTCTATTTCTACTCTAACGAGCATGAGCCCATTCATGTGCATGTGATTCATGGTGGGAAAGAGAGTATCTTTGATCTCATTATGATGGATGGGGCATTGAGTGATATTCGGGTGAGAGAGAAGAAGGGTGCTGAAGCTCTATCGGAAAAGGAAAAACGAACAGCAAAAGATTTTATCCAGAAGTATCACAAAAACATCATCAATAAATGGGTGAAATTCTTTGTGTTAAAACAAGCTGTGCGAAGCACTAACATCAAGAAAAAATTATAAACAATACGATTATGGAAAGAATCTATATCATAAAGGCAGAAGATGCAGGCAACTTGAGTGTTTGCCTTCATTTCAGTGATAATACTACACAGATTGTGAATATTGGTGACTTCATCCGTAGCCACCCACATCCTCAATACAACAAATATCTTGACCCTCGCAAGTTCAGTCGCTTTTCTCTAGAAGAAGGCAATATTGTTTGGGGAAAAAATTGGGATTTGGTATTCCCCATTGAACAACTCCATGCTGGCAAAATTACAGTCTAGTTTTGGTAAAAACTAGTTTTTATTACTCGTAGGAGGTCTTGCGGCGGCGGTAGAGGACGTAGATGATGATGGGGGCACCGATGAGGGCGGTGACGCTGTTGACGGGCATAGCACCCTCGAAGCCTGGGGCTCTTGCGATGAGGTTGCAGACGAGGGCCAGCAATGAACCACACAATGCGGTGGCGGGCATGAGTTTCCAGTGGTCGCTGGTGCGGAAGATGCCGCGGGCCAGATGGGGCACTGCCATACCGATGAACATGATGGGACCGCAATAGGCGGTGACGATAGCGACCAGCGTGCCTGAGCAAATGATGATCCAAGTGCGGGCACGCTTGACGTTGACGCCCAAGTTGGCGGCATAACGGTCGCCGAGCAACATGGCGTTTAGGGGTTTTACCAGCAGGAAACTCAAGGGCAGCAAGATGCACATGAGCACGACAAAAAGTGTCATTTGGTCGCCCGACACGCGGGAGAATGAACCGAGTCCCCACACCACGAAGGCTTTGACATCTTCCTCGGGACTGAGGAACTTGAGCACACCGATGATGGCGGTGGCCAGATAGCCAATCATCACGCCGATAATCAGCAACGTGACATTTCCCCGAACCTTGCCCGAAATCCACACGATGAGCATCATCACGGCAATGGCACCGATAATAGCAGCCACCGAGACGGCTGCATCGCCCAGATAACCCAACGAACTCAACGCCACACCGCCCAGTTGTCCTGACAGCAGCACGACAAAAGCGACGCCCAGGCTGGCACCGTTGGAAATACCCAAAATGGATGGTCCTGCAAGCGGGTTATGGAAGATGGTCTGCATCATCAAGCCGCTCACGGCAAGGCCCGCACCCGCTACAATGGCGGTGAGCACTTGGGGTAATCGGGAACTGAGGATGATGTTGGTCCAGATTTCGTTTTCACTACCCTGCCCGATAAGGATGCTACAAATGTCACCTACCGGTATCTTGACAGAACCGATGAACAGGTTGACAATCACCATCACAGCAATTGCCACCAGAAGGGCCAACATCAAAGGCAGAGTTCTTCTCATATTCTCTAGTTTTTAGTCTCTAGAGTCTCTAGAATCTCTAGATTATCTAGATGCTCTAGAACATCTAACTCCTAACTATTACAGCAGGAGGCGGTAGAAGGTGGGTTGATAGTCTTTCTCGACCAGTTCGGGGTGGAAGATGGCGACAAAGTCCTTCAGGAGCACATCGGGTTTGACGGGAGCGATCTCGTAGTAGGGCGTCTGCTTCATGTTGCAATAGATGACCTTCTTCTCCTTGAAGGCCTTGAACATCTCGTTGCGAGGCTCCGAAGCCTTCAGGGCCTCGTAGGAGAAGTCGCCCTGGTAACTGTTGAGGATGCGCCAATAGTCAGCATTGGCCGAGAGGGCATACATCTTTTCAAACTCCAGGTCCTCGCCCGATGTCTCGTCATCGTTGATGACATAGTCGGCTCCCGCATCGCGGAAAATCTGAGCCAGGTAATTCTTGCCGCCCACGGCATGCCAGTTGCCGTAGTGCATCTCACCGCTGGTAACGGTGGGGCGCTGCTCTACCTTGGCGGCCTTTTCTTTCAGTTCATTGTATCGGCTCTCGATGCCAGCGAAGATTTCAGCTGCCTCTTTTTCCTTGCCGATAAACATGCCGATGAATTTAATCCACTCGGCCTGTCCCAGCGGGTCAAGTTCCTTGTAGCCCAAGTGGGGCACTAGGGTGATGCCTATTTCCTTGATGGCATCATATCCACCGCGCTTGGAGGGAGAAATGAAGATGACATCAGGATTGGCGGCCATGACCACCTCGGGGTCAAACTCACCTTCCATGCCAATCTTGACGATGCGTCCGTCCTTGACACGTGCCTTGATGTCCTCGTTAAAGAGGTTCTTGGTACCGGTGATACCCTTGACCACGTCGTGGGCGTCAAGGATGGTGAAATTGGACAGTTGCAACGAAGTCATACAGATGGTTCGCTCGATGGGCACCTTGACCTTGACATAGCCCTCGGGAACAACAGTCGCTTCATCATGCACCAATGCAAAATGGTCTTTTTTACCCACGTCAACCAACCTGATGTCGGCAGAGTCACGAACACTGAAACCTGTAGCATACTTCACGGTCACTTCTTCCATGGTATTAGTGCCCGACTTCGCCTGTTTGTCACCCTGTGAAGAGCAGGCGCAAAACAGCACTAAAACTGCAATAAATCCTAAAAATTTCTTCATTCTTTTGTTCATCTGTTTTATGCTACAAAAGTACTACTTTTTTAGGGAACAGATGGCAGTAAACAATGATTATTTTGTACCTTTGCGCTATGGAAAATACGACTGTAAAGACTAGGTGGTATGACAGCGTGTGGGCAGCGTTGATTTTTTTCACAAGGCTGCCGTTCTGGCGTGTATATCAGCCCCCACAGGCGAGTTACAAGACGGTTGTTGAGTTTTGGCCGCTGACTGGTTGGCTCACTGGTGGAGCGATGGCAGCAACACTCTATTTCGGCAGTATGATATTGCCTCATGCCGTAGCTGTGATCGCAGCAATTGCCGTGCGGTTATTGATTACCGGGGCGCTGCACGAGGACGGCCTGGCCGACTTCCTGGACGGATTTGGCGGTGGTGGCGACCGCAACCGTATCCTTGCCATCATGAAGGATTCGCACATCGGCACCTATGGCGTGTTGGGGCTTATCGTCTATATGTTGCTCTTGGGTACAGCACTCTACAGCATGCCTGTGGCAGTGGGTGCACTAACAATCCTGGCTGCCGACCCGTTCTCCAAGATGGTCACGAGCCAATTGGTGTCAATGCTCCCCTACGCACGCCGTGAGGAAGAGGCCAAAAACAAAACCATTTATCGCAAACCCACACTTGCTGCCGGCTTGTTCATGTCGGTGCAAGGCCTATTGCCGATGGTGCTATTGATGTGGCTAACGGGTATCAGTTGGTACCTTGTCCTGTGTATACCGGTTGTGGTGATGTATTTCCTGTATTTGCTTATCTTGCGTAAGATTCGCGGCTACACGGGCGACTGCTGCGGAGCCGTTTGCCTGCTGGTAGAGTTAACAGTGTATCTGGTCGTTTGCTCACAACAACAGTTGATGTAAATAAAACAACAATGAATACAATAAGAACAATGATAAATAACGATAATCAATTTTTGTATTTATTGTACTTATTGTCTTCTTTTTAACAATGGAGATTGTTCTGATTAGACACACGAGCGTTGATGTTCCCAAGGGCACCTGCTACGGGTGGACCGATGTGCCCGTTAGGGAGACCTTTGAGCAAGAAGCCGAGGCAACTCGCCTGTCATTAATGCAGTACTTACCGTTTGACAAGGTGTTCTCTTCGCCCTTGACGCGCGCCCGCAAATTGGCCGCCTATTGCGGTTATCCCGACGCCGAGACCGATGACCGTCTCAAGGAGATGAACATGGGCGAGTGGGAAATGCAGCTGTATGATGAAATCCAGGACCCGCACCTGCAAGAATGGTACGACGATTATATCAACCAACCTACGACAGGCGGCGAAAGTTTCCTGCAACAGTACCAACGGGTGGCAGCGTTCCTTGATGAGCTTAAGGGCAAACCTTACCGGCGCGTGGCCATCTTTGCCCATGCGGGAGTGCTCATCAGCGCAGGCATCCATGCTAGACTCTATTCGTGGGACGATGCTTGGAGTAATCTGCCCGATTACGGAGATTTTATTATTGTAGAGACGCAAAAATTTGTGTCTCCCGAACGAGGCGAATGATATTGAGATGCAAAATCTTGCATCCAAACAAAATATATTTAAATGAGAAAAATCATACTGATTACAGGTGGACAGCGTTCAGGCAAGAGCAACCATGCCGAGCAGTTGGCATTGAGCCTTACCGACAACCCTGTGTATGTCGCTACAGCACACGTTTGGGATGAGGAGTTCCGTGAGCGGGTGCGCCGCCATCAGGAACGCCGGGGTCCGCAGTGGACCAACATAGAAGAGGAGAAATACCTGAGCCGTCACGATTTGACGGGACGCGTAGCAGTGATTGACTGCGTGACATTGTGGCTGACCAATTTTTTCTTTGAGGGCCAGAATCAAAACACACAGCAGACCTTAGCAGCCGCTAAAGAGGAGTTTGACCGCTTCACGG
>JAEEGL014759509.1_pt1 | contig 22002 bp, 13 predicted proteins | sample 9134231 | NCBI WGS metagenome assembly JAEEGL01 (sample SAMN16246548, study PRJNA631951) | gut metagenome | biome: gut microbiome; feature: rumen; material: fiber-attached | host: Bos | place: Iran: Karaj | collected 2018-10 | reverse complement strand
CGAATATTGTCTCCTATCATATTAGCATACTCTTCTGCAAATTTCAAAAAGAATACCAAATGTTCCCTTGCATTAAGCAGCTCCTTGATGATTACTTTAGTCCATACACCTGCTTCTTTGTACTGGCTTGTCTGTTTTATTCTTTCAACGTATCCGCTCATATCGAACGGAACTCTCTGCTCCTCTATTTGAACTTCACCGGCATCACTTATGGTTAATATAGTATACGGAAGAGTATTTTTTATACAATCTAACGGAAGGCCGCAGGAACCGGGATTGATCAGGTAGATTTTCCTGTCCGGCACTTTATAGCTCCACTGAATATGTGAGTGCCCGAAAATGTAAATCCCGTCTGCAAGCGTTGATATTGCCTCGATAAAACCGGTTGTCTCTTCTATTGCATCATGCATCTGCTGCCTGTGATACTCCGGAGTCACTTTCCTATCCCCATATTTTAGTGCCAATGCTCCGGAACGATTGAAGTAGTTCTCAAGATTGCTCACCTTTATAAAATCATCCACATGATGAAGTATATGGATATCCCTGCCATTAATTGAAAAATCAGCTCTGTGGGGAATTGATAAAAGATAGTCCAGATTATCCTTTTTTATATTCCTATAGTTCCAATACGATATCTGCATCTGGCCGTCAGTCCACTTGCTCTGGTCTTTTCCTATCAGATTCTCAAGATACCGTTCTTCGTTCCCACGGATTACTGTTTTGTTCTCAATTTTCCGAAGCGTGCCAATACACTCATCGGGGAACGGTCCGCTCAAGCAATAGTCCCCTGCAAATATAAATTCGGTAATCCCCTTCTGTCTTGCATCATCAAGCACCGCATCAAGTGCAGGCTTATTTCCATGTATATCAGATATAACTGCATATTTCATTTGTTTTTTCCTTATTTTCCGTATTATGTTTTTCAATCAAAGAACCGTTCCTCTGATCGTTCAATAATTCAGATGTACATTACCGGCATATACCATAATAATGATAAACAGCAATGTTGAAGCAACAGTACTTACAATCTGCACGATCCTTACAATATTGTTTTTTACACCGAAAAGCATCACGATACTTGTGATCACACTTATTGCCATAAACAACAGCTCTATATAAAACAAAAACCCTTTATCTGCTGAATATAAACTATCTATAGGGCTGCGGGTATGTTCTCCCATTTCCCCGTCGGGCAGATGGAATCTATCAGTATAAAGATCGATCCTCATCACAAAAAAATACACAAAATTAACTATAACTGAAATTATGTAAAGAATCACTTTAAGCATCTGCTAACTCCTTTTCTTTCAATATCACAGTCGGTCAATCACAGAACCGTCCTCCCTTTGATCGTTCTAAAAAATGGACCACTAACCCCGTCCCCGTGGCTCATACTGCAATGTAGGCGCCTGCCTGGACTTTCCACATTTGGGCGTATTTTCCGTTCATGGATAGCAGTTCTTCGTGTGTTCCCTGCTCTACGATTCGTCCTTTTTCAAGCATGATGATCCTGTCGGCGATCCTGGTAGTTGATAGTCTGTGAGATATGAATATGACTGTTTTATCCCCTGTCGCTTCGATCATGGCATGATTCAACTGGTATTCTGCGATAGGGTCGAGTGCGCTCGAAGGCTCGTCCAGTATCATAAGTCCCGCGTTCTTGTAGAATACTCGGGATATCGCGAGCTTCTGGCTCTCACCGCCTGAAAGGTTTACGCCATCCTTGGAAAACTCTGTGGTGAGGTCCGTATCAAGACCCTTTTTAAATCGGTTGATGCGTTCCATAAGACCGCTTTGTGAAAGTGCATTTCGAATACCGCCTTCCTCAATACCTTCAGCCACGTCCAGCACTACATTTTCTTTTACAGTTCCTGCAAATATCTGGAAATCCTGAAATACGGTACCGATGGTATCACGGTATTTCTTCGCGTCATATTCCCGGATGTCCCTACCGTCGGCCTTTATCACGCCGCCCTTGGTATCGTAAAGCCTCATTAAGAGTTTCACCAGTGTTGTTTTTCCTGCACCGTTATAACCTACAAGTGCGATCTTTTCACCGGGCTTTATATGAAGATCCATATCCTTTATGAGCATGTCTTTGTTCTTTCCGTAAGCAAAGGATACCTTATCAAGTTCGATCTCTTTTGCTTTGTTTTCCGGTGTGAGATTTTCCTTTGATACGATCTTGGGCTCATAGTTCAGGAACTCTCTGATCTTGCTCACATACAGACTAGTCTCGCAGGCAAAAGGATAAGTCTCCGAGAATACTCTCATGCTGTTCTTGAGCCTTCCGAACGAGGCGTACAGGATGGCCACAGTACTGTATGAAATGTCGTGGAGTACCGCTGCCTGATATACGAGATACCCTATGAACAAAACATCTGCAAAAAAGCTGTTGCAGACATATCGTCTCATGAACCCGAAGAACCATTTCTTTAAGGCATATTTCTTCTCGATAGCGTATACTTCGTCATTGGCAGCCTCAAAGCGATCCATAAGGACATCCGAAACACCCGGGTTCAGCCTGATCTCCTTGGCGTAGTCGTTCAGGTAATATATCCTTTTTATATAGTCTCTTTTTCTTGATGACGGTATACTCTCAACCTTCGCTAAATAATTCTGTTTGTTGTAGAGTTGTTCAAAGATCATCGAGAATACAAACGCACCCAGCGCAAACAATATGGCTGTCTTATCCTTGTAAAGGAAATAGATCGCGGTTGATATAAATGCTGCTAGACCGCTTAACGTATCTATCACGAATTTGATGACTCTTTCGATCTGGTCGTCGATCTGCGAAATGGCGAGAACCTGGCTGTTATAGAATTCCGGATCGTCATAGCACTCCAGGTCCATATCTCTGGCCTTTTCATACAGCTTCATCTTGATCTTTTTGCGGACCTTGGGTCTCTCCCTGGGAGCCACATAGTCACTCTGATATACCGTAAAAAGCATTCCGACAGTGATGAGTGCCGCCAGAAGCAGAATGATCCCTGCAACACGGGCAAACGGATAACCAAACTCCGCCGCTTCCAAAACATAGCCGATCAGTACCGTATGCTCAAAGAATATGGAGAGCTGCCCCCTCACGGCGTCCGCCGCCTGATATAGCACAAAAGAAGGTGAAGCTTTGAAGATGAGCTTCAGCATATAGAAATTGTTGGCAAATACCGTCTTTACAGACTGCTTTGTTTTTTGCCTTTCCTCTTTAGGTATGTATTTCATTATGCTATCACCTCCTCATCGTTCTCTATTGCGAGGTAATTCATCGCCTGTTTTTTATACATCGCGGCATAGCTTCCGTTTTTCTCCATGAGTTCCTTGTGGGTTCCCTCTTCGATGAGAGTACCTTTCTCCAGCATAAAGACCTTGTCACAATTCTTTACGGATGAGAGCCTGTGAGAGATAAATAGCATCGTGTGATCCTGCCCTTCGCCGATGATACTGTTGAACAGTTCATACTCGGCTATCGGATCCAGCGCGCTCGAAGGCTCATCAAAGATCTTCATGGGAGCTTCCTTTATAAAAGTCCTGGCTACTGCTACCTTCTGGCTCTCACCGCCCGAGAGAACACAGCCTTTATCGTCAAATTCCTTGGTCATCACCGAGTCGATACCATCATCCAGTTCAAGGATCCGGTTCAGGACATCTGCCTTTTTCAGAGCCTCTCTCACCAGCTCGTCCTCATTTTCGTAATGCCTTCCCATGAGAACGTTTTCCTTTACCGTCATACCGAAGAGCTTAAAATCCTGGAAGGTTGTGGCAAAGATATCCCTGTAGGCCTTCAGGTTATATGTTTTTATATCCTTTCCGTTATAGAGGATCGTTCCGGAATCGGGATCATAGAGCCTTAACATAAGCTTGATGATCGTGGTTTTTCCAGCGCCGTTATGTCCCACAAGCGCTGCAATCTCACCCTTGTTTATCTTGAACGAGAGGTCGTGGATGATCTCCTTGTCCTTGTAGGAAAATGATACATTTTTAAACTCCAGGCTCTTAAAGTCGGCCTCAGGCATCTCACCGTCAAAATCCTCCGGGATCTTTTCCTCGTACTCCAGGAATCCTTTGAGATTATTCAGATACATGCCATTTTTTAATACTTCCATAACATTTTCAAATACCCTGATGAGGATCCATGTCATGGCAACCATCAGGCTCGCCATAATGGTAAGAGCTGCCAAGCTGATACTTCCGGTCACCCTGTTTCTGTAGCTCGCATAGAGCAGCACGCCTTCAAAGATGACCGTGAAGGTAAAGGTAATGCGCCAGAAATTCATATGAGCATTTTTAAATGCGTATTTGTTCGCTACCTTTACGTTGTTCTCTGTAGCATCCCCGTACTGCTTTCTCATAAGCGAGAATACATTTGAGAGCCTGATCTCTTTTGCTCCGTCCGGAAGATACATCATACGGCTCACATAATTGAGCACCTTTTCATTCGGAGCCTGTTCCTTATATCTTTTATAATCATATTTATTCTTGAGGTTTCCAAAGATGAAATTGCCGATCAGGGGTGAAATGATGAAAAGCATCGCATAGTGATCGATCTCATACATCATATAGAAAACAGAAACAGAAGCGGCAGCACCTATGACTGCGCCTATCATCCCTCTGATAACGGCTGTGATCTTCTGCTCCGCTCCATCCATCGCCATTGTATAGCGGTTGTAGAAATCAGGATCCTCATAGCATGACAGCTCCACATTTTTTGCTTTGGCGTAGAGCTTTTTATATATGCCTCCGTAAAGCCTGTTGGTCTTTAACGGATAGACGACGTTATCCACATATCCCGTATAGATTGCCAATATGCAGAATATCAAGCCACATATAAGTATGAAGCTCAATATGCTCGAAAACTCCCTGCCCTCCGACAAGTCGTTTACGATGACCTTCATAAAGACTCCGTCAAAAAATACCCATTCGCTCTGTCCTATGAGCCACATAATGATGGTATGCACGATAAAGCTCGGGCAGATCGCTGCCGCCAGCTTCATGGCAAACCATGAGTTTTTCATCGTAGCTGCAAAAGACAGTTTTTCTTTTTTCTTTTTCTCGTTTTCTTTCATAATTACTCTCTCGATTTTTGGACCATGGGGACGGGGTCAATGTCATTTAATTAACGAAACCGACCTGTACCCCCGGCTCACTTCGGTTGATATAAAAAACCACCTATCCGGAAAAGATAGGTGGCTAGTATTATAATACTATGCTCGTATTCTATGCTTCTCCGTAACCTGTAATTCTACATACACCTCTAAGACCATGGACGTAATTATTGTTCATGGTTTCATAAGTAATGTATGAAGGCTTGGTTACGAATCTGCTCATAAAACATACCTTGTTGCAGGCGTGCTTAACATCAACGCCGTGCCTGCTCCGGTATTGATGATGGTCTGAAATTATCTTTCAAACCATTGTCCTTTTGAAAAATATTGGGTATAGGATACTACTTCTGTTTTCAATTGTCAACCATTTATTTTAAAAAATTGAAATTTTCTGCAAATTCTTATCTTTTAAGGTATTCAACTGCAATGGGAAATTCAAAATATGTATCGGGATAAGGTTCGTTTTCTAAGGTAAAATGCCACCATTCACATTCATAGGGTTTAAAGCCTCCGTTGACCATAAGGCTCTGTAACAGCATGCGGTTTTCATACTGCTCTTCGGTTACTTCCCTGTTATCCGGATGTGAAAGCTCCCCAAAATAATCAAAGGGACTGCCCATATCTATTTCTTTCCCGCTCTGCATATCAAGCAGGGTAAGATCAACCGTACTGCCTCTGCTGTGACTGGACTGCTTTGCTATATAACCCTTTGAAAAAAGCTCTCCCTTTTCAACTTCCGGATAAAAGAACGATTTCATTCTTTGGTCAAGGTCTTCTATTCCCCAAAGGACAAAATGTCTCACTGCCTTTGCAGGTCTGTATGCATCAAATATCTTTAATCTGTAGCCTCTCACAGCCGCCTGATTGCTAACCTCTTTCAAAGCTCTTGCAGCTTCCTTTGTGAGGATAGCATACGGCTCCTCATAACCGTCTATCCTGTCACCAATAAAATTAAAGGTTGAAAAATAACGGATTTCAAGTACCGCTCCCGGTATATGATCGGTAAGCAGTACAAATCCCGATGTATCCATTTCGGCTGCTTTTTTATAATCCATGATAGCCCCCCATCAATGTTTTATCGCCATTTTCATTAATTAATTCTAATACAAAATATGTGACAGGAGCTCTTCCTGCCACATAAAAATGTACCACTTTTATATAGTGTAGTCAAGACAGATTTGTCGGTATATCTGCTGCCGGTAGAACAGTAAATCCTTATCCCACGGTTAAAAAGCATAACCATTAAGCCTATATAGAGATGTAATGTATTCATGTTGCACTCATACTCCCTGCACTATCATTTTCTATCTGTATTGCCAATCGTTTGTCCTACAGTCACATCTATAAGGAATCATCACTCCGTCGTTTTCCTCACGTCAAGCTGTGGAAGTTCTTTTTTCATCTGCCACTTTACCATGTATATCACTTCATTATCATAGGATCAAAGCCTTCCTTATTGACTCTTTTCCGTGAACTACATCGGTAATTGAATTACCGATGTAGTTCACGCAGAAATGCCGTTATAACCGGTATCAGGCAATTGGCCAGGATAATTCCTATGCACAGATACGGAAGTTTTCTGCAGCCCTTTGCCGTTTCCTTCAGGCAGTAGGACAGGTTTTGTGTAATCTTATATTTTCTATCCATAATTATTCCTTTTCTTTTTTGTTAAAAACTTCCTTTATGTCATCCTGAGCGCAGTGAAGAATCTGATGCACTTTAAAACGGTTACGATATGTCCTTCGCTGGAAGTCTTAGTTACTTATTACAATAAAAAAGCCTGTCTTGTGTACACAAAACAGACTACGCAAATAAAACCCTATATAAAAATATAAGCAAATACTCTATGCTTATACAATGTTTAATGTACACCAAAATAAACCTGTGTACCTACAGGCTTTCCGTGTTCATTTAAACCATTGTTATCTTATACACATTACCAGCATTTCCACACGCTTTCCTTTCAGATTTATCAATGTTGCCTTGAGAAAGCTTTCGTCTTTCCCTGCAACATAATGATATTAACATATCGAAGAAATAATGTCAAACAAAATATAAAGGCGGGGCTTGAGCCCCGCCTGAAACAAAGATCGTAAATATCAATCGGAAAACACTTTTAGCATTTTCTTAGAAACCAGATCAGTCAGCCTGTACTGCGCCTGTCTTTCCAAAAAGTTTCTTATAGCTCTTTAATTTTGAAGAAGGAACAGTAAAGGTTATGCCTTTGCCTGATTTACCGGCCTTGGTCCATATGGACTTCCCTATATTCGTGCTTTTAAGCTTTTTGCTGTTGATTATAACATTTTCAAGTGCTGTTGCTTTGTAGAAAGCTTTTGCACCGATAGTTGAAATACCCTTGCCTATAGTAACATTTTTAAGCGAACTACATCCGTAGAAAGCCTTTGAGCCGATAGCTGTAACATATTTACCTATCTTGATCTTCCTGACCTTCTCATTTCCCTTAAATGCACCGGCCGAGATACTCTTTACCTTGTAGGTAATGCCATCGATGGTTACCTTGGAGACTACCGTGTGGCTGCTCTTCTTCTTGATAGGAGCGATATACTCTAAGGTTCCTATCTTGCCGTTAACATTGCCACCCTCTATGATACGGTATGTTGCATTATACTTTGTTGATGAAAGCTTGTCACCTGCAACGGTATATCTGGGAACATCAACATATGCGAGGACGTAAGGTGAATAGGAACCCGTAAGTAATGTTGCTTCAAGATTATTACTTACTGAAACAGGGAGTATTTCAGTCTGTCCATTATCCTTCGGATGGATCATAATGAACTTTCTTAAAGTATCAGGATTGCTGTTCTTCAGATCCTTGTCTATAAGGAAACTAACCGCCATCTTCACGCTTCCAAGATCATGAATCTCGACAGGGGCTTTTTCCCCGACTTTTATCATCAGGGAAAAATCATAAGTTTTGGCGATAACTATCTCCGGTTTTATCTGTGTTTTTCCGGCTTCTTTTCCTGAAAAACTATCAGCTGTAATACCTGCTTTCGAAAGGACATCCGTGAGTTCACTGTTGTCACCCGTTTTGCCTGTAAGCGCTTCTGTAATAGCCATTACACACTTATCAGTTTCTTTTTTCTGATTTTGGTTAAGTTTGGCAGGTGATATGGAAAGAGTGATCTCTACAGACACATTTACAGAATCTGTCATATTAACGGCAGTGAGCAAACTATTTAATAAGTCTTTTTCCTTCTTATTATGTGGATCAAGTTCTAACACAAACTCTACCGGTTTTTCATCTATGTTGCCCACTTTGATTTTTGCTGTGAAGCTGCCTTCCCCCTTATCACTTACTATCTCTACAGGAGCTGTGACAGGCTTTGAATCATCTACAGTAGTAGTTCCGGTTGAAGTACCGGGTGTAATTGTTGATTCCCCTGCATTCGATGATGTAGAACCAGATCCGCCACCTGAGGATGACCCTCCCTGGTTAGTATTATCTGGATTCTCTACCCCCGAAGTTGATCCTCCTGAAGTTGATCCACTTGAAATTGATTCAGTTACAGTAACACTCGTTGTCTCCCATGGACCACCCTCATAATCAGCTACTGAAACGGTATATGTTCCCTCAGCTAATGTCTCCTCAATATTAACAGAGAAAGTTCCTTCTTTTTCTTTGTCATTAAATTGTACTGCAAAGCTTTGAAGAATGATTATGTTGTTGGATTCATCTTTGACTCTTACCATGACGGCTTTTGCCCCGGTAGTTCCCGTTATTTTAACTGAAGATGTTGTTAACGTACATGAACTAATGGTAATCTCATTATCTTTTGCTCTGGCCATAATAGCTGTCGGAAGGAACAGACTTAAAACTATGGTCAGCAGAACGGCAAGTATTGTTTTTTTCATAGCAGTCCCCCTTGGTTACTGATTTTAGATTTGTCTTAGTCAGTGTCACCGCAAAAACCTTTCCTCCGTTTCCACGGCAACATCCTTTAAGCATTAATACCAGGAAATATATCCGTCCCAATATATACCCTTACCTGAGCCAACCTGAGTTCCGCCGAAGTTGTCATCATCGTCCCAGCCGGCATTAAGTACATTGGCATAAAAGCCTTTATGATCTTTATTGCCTTCATCATAGTAATATGTATCTGTTTCATTACCAACCCATAAAGTACCATCAAATTCCTTTACATGAGCAAATCCGATAAGGAATATGGTGGTTGCGACAGAATCTTCAGTCGCGGCAAGTCTGCCGTCAAATCCTCTTTCAACCGTTCTGCCGTCGCTCATGGTCAGTATATCATTGTTTACAGCACTGACTACACGATGTGTTCCATCCTCAAAGGTAAGATAAAGCGAAAGATCGGAACTGTTACCAGTAGGATCATTGGTAGGTGTATAGTAGATACCGTATACCACAATCTGCTCACCTGCGAAACAGTCATAATTAAGTTCGGCTGTCTGATCTGTGTTGTCAGATCCCATTTCCTGCTTATCCGGTTCGTCGCTGTCCATACTAGTATCTCCATGAAGGAACTGATATTGTATTACAAGACCTACACGGTTGATGGTCAGCATTTTGGCACTGTTATCCGAATATGTAATTTTCAAAGGAATGGTAGCATAGAAATTGGAGTTAAAGGTGAGTGTAATATTGTTCATATCATCGGTATTTATATGAACGCCGCCGCTGAGAGTTTCATCTGCAAGCTCTATAGCTTTAATCTCACGTACATTAAGTCCTGTTTCTTTTACTAAAGGTCTCAGATACAGTTTGCTAAGGCCTATGTATGCAACAGCCTCCGCTTTTCCGTCCTCATTTGTGTTCCATACATTATCCGTACCGAAGCCGTTATTGCCGATGCCGCCATATTTCTTTGTTTCGCCTTCTCCTGTCATCATGACATAGGTTTCATTGGCTATCATGATGCGGACCATTGTACCGTAATTTGCAGGATTACTTTCTCTGCTCGGTCCGTCAACCTCATTCAGATAGCGGGTGTAAAAGTTAAATGAATAAATATTTTCGGTGTTCAGTACGGATGCCTCTGAACCCATGCCTCCTGCCACTATTTTTTCAGGATCGATGGATTCTACAACAAGAGGAATGGCATATCCACCTACACCGTCAAATGGTATCTCGTCCGCAATTGCCTTACGGATATAGAAGGTTTCTCCCGTACCGTTATCCTTGTTAAAGTCCGTACAGATAAGGAAATCATCCGGGTCGGGTAGTGTATAAACAGGGAGAGTGCTTACAACTGGATCACCGGTATTCTGGTCATATCCCCATCTGACCTCGTAATCATTTACAGGGATGCTATCTGCTTTTCCTTCCGTATTTATAACATTGATGCTTCCCTGACTGCCGGTCTTTGTTATACGGGATACGAGATCATCTGCATTTCCCAGTCCGAAATTTTCAAAAATAGGCACTTCAATAAATCGGTTGTAAAGCTCGGTAGCCAGATAGGTTTTGATCTCGTCTTCTGTACCGACATAGGCATACAGGTAATCATTAGCAGTATCTATTATTGCCGGATTACCCGAATCGGGGTATCCCAGAGAAATGTCCAGAAAATCTCCTAAATTGAATTCATGTTCAAAAACATTACCTGAGATGCCATCTAATCTTTGAGAATCGGCATCCGGAGTTTCCCACCAGCAAAGCATGGTCTTCAATGAGCCTTCAGGAGGAAAGTAAGTTACCTTAAGATAAAATGGAACTGTTTCATCGGACATACCTATTAACGAGAATGCGAAGCCCTCGCCAACCCCGTCATTATACGGGATTAATGTAGTCGCATCAATATATTCACTCTCAGGAGAGAATTTATACTGGACTTTTACTCTATCTATTTCATTTTCAAAATCATATCCTCCCATACCAAAAAAGAATACGGGATAATGTATATCAAAAGGATATACCCATTTTCCGGCTTCGCTGTCGTATCTGAATTCATATTCTTTGTGCTCGGAGTCTGCAAAGAACCCGGATACATTATCACCAGGCGTCGGAGCAAAGAGCGGAAGGCCTGATATTTTAGCATCGGAACATATCCTAAGATAATGGTCTCCACCTTCTCCTGTTATAGTACCACCTTCCTGAACGGTAAGCGAGCCTTCTACCAGCAGATGACCGCCTTCTAAGATGCTGATGTTACCGTTTTCAGTGACAGTGATGTCATTATACCCTATCCAGAATGGACTGATCCACTGGTTTTCCGGATCTTCGGGATCCTGTTCCGGGAAACCTGCTATCGTCATATTGCCGTTCACAGTCAGATCATAAGACCTACTCCAGATTTGACGTTCAGGGTCCGTATAATAAGGTGTCCCTTCTGCTCCGTAATGTGCCTCAAGCCCTTCTACAGTAATGGCCCCCGCTGTTACGGGGTAGGACCTGAAGCGTTCTTCGGTTGATGCTAAAGTATAATCTCTATATTTAAGGCTGCTGTTACCGGAAAGCTTAAACTCACCGACATTGATCCCTCCTGCGGTTACTTCAGCGTTATCCGCTATTATGATCTTATCCTCATCCTCACCGGTAAGAGTATAGCTTCCGCCGGTTATAAATTTTCCTATTAATTCTTTCCCTGCAGGGGAGCCTGAGCCCTCAACAAGTTCAATATCGGTTGGCTGTTCATCTGAAATTTTTGCATAAATCTTCAAAACTTTAGTCTCATCTGCATGAGCCCGTATTCTTATGCCGTTCATACACGGAACGACCAGTGCGAAGATAAGCAGCATAACACAGAAAATTTTAAAATATCTGCTATTGTTTATCTTCCCGGATATTTCTTTCATAATTTTCATAAAAATCTCCTTTCGCTCATTATTCTTTCAGAAATATTCACTTACCTCCTTTTTGTGATTCTATCATGAATACCCTCAAAATCACAGTCAGTATACGTACAGTTTCAGGTTTTAAGGTGTTTGATTTTGGATAGGTTTGATGTTTTGGGTATTAATCGGGTTGCAAAATGGGGGAATTTAGTATATATTAAGATAGTATTCAGACTAAAAAAATGGTTTTTTCCGATTTTTATGATCCGGAGGTATGATGAAAGTATTAATCTCCAAAAATAAGAATTTCATATTATGCTGTGTCATAATAGCAGTGGTATATCTTTTGGATTCTCTGTTATTTTTTTCACAGTTTTATTTAATGTATGATTTTTTCAGTGAGAAAACAATAAATGCCGTTTCAACAGGTTGGGCATACCTGGCGCAGGGAATCGGTCTAACGCTGTTCATGCTGCTTTATAGATCATGCAGGCAAATTTCCGGCCGCAGGATTTTCCAGATCATACTGTTTTTATCAGAGGTGCCTGTGATCATAGTATCCATTCTGGTACCCGATGAAATAATACTTATGTCAATGATCATTATCCTGAATGTCATAATCGGACTTCACACAGGGTTTACCTTTACACTGGCAGCATCACATGTACCCACATCACGTCTCGGACTGTGCTACGGTCTGGCATATGCTTTCGGTGCCTTCGGAACATGGCTGATATCCTCGATCAGCGGAGGAAAACTGACTTCCTACCGGATCATTTTCATCGACAGCCTGATCATAGCGCTTATAATAGTAGTTATACTTACATACCGAGATGCTGTTCCCGACGAAAGTGAAAATAAAAACGAAAAAACAGACACCGCCATGCCTCTTGCTCCATCGTTTGACACCTCTAAAGGAAGAAAGATCCTGATACTTTTGTGCATAGTGATAGCCATTATGGCTCCTATCTCAAGTATCGGGACCAATAATAATCTGTATGTTGAATACTGTTGTGAGTTTGATCTTTTGGCACAGCGAAGCTTTTATGCGGTGGGACTGATCGCCGCAGGTCTGATCTTTGACAGGAACCGCATGGCCGGCGGGATCTGCACAGTGATAAGTCTGATATATCCCATCGTATTGATCATGATCTACCACGAAAGCGGACTCCTGATGCTGGTCATCGGACTCTCCTATATGCTTCTGGGATTTTTCTCGGTATACCGCGCCGCTTCATTCATGACTATGGCGGCAGAAAGCAAAAAGCTTCATCTCGCACCGCTCGGTCTGGGCATAGCGCGTATCTGTGAATCTGTCTCTGTACTGGCCATCATCGAAACAGGATGCAGTGAACTGGCCTCAGTGATCCTAGTGAGTGTGCTGTTCATACCGCTGGTAATACTGTTTTTCCTGATGCTAAAAGAACAGTATACACCTGTTCCGGTTCCTGTCGAAGCACCAAAAGAACTCTCTGCCGAGGAACGCCGTGCCGCTTTTGCTCTTAAATTTGGGCTTACACGCCGTGAAGAAGAGATATCCGCTTTCTTATCCGAAGGGCATTCAAACGGTGAGATTGCCGAAGCTCTCCAACTCTCGGAGAACACTGTGCGCTTCCATGTGTCTAATATATTAAAGAAAACCGGGATGAAGGACAGAAATGAAGTAAGCAGAGCCTACCGGCAGTAAAAACATTACCGGATGTTCCCGCTGTCATATCCGTCAGAGTTTGAAGCCGGTGCCGATGAACTGGGCTATATCCCTTCCTGTGCCATCAGTAATATCTACGTTTATGATAGTGGATGTCCGGCCGGTTTTTTTAAGAACGGCTTTCGCCTTAAGAACTTTATCCTTGGGCATCCCCAGGAAATTCACACTTACCTGCTGTGCTACTGTCGGACGGTGTATCTGGTTGGACAGAACCGCAAACGCGAAGTCTCCGAGAGTAAATATGACGCCGCCCATAATTCCGCCGTTGGCATTTAAATGGTGCTCATTCAATGTCATGCTGCATCTGACACAGTCTTCCCCGAGTTCATCTATCACCATCCCGTTTTCCGTGGCAAATGTATCGCCCTTAAAATATTCCTGTGCTTCCTGTAAGCTGTTAAATGTACTCATTGTAATATCCCCACTTATTTTGTCAATATCATCTATCATCCTGAAACGCCTTCAGCGTTTACCCGGTAATATATTTTTCTCCCTGCTTTCGTCAAGTGCAAAAAGAAACTTTCTCTGGAATTCATTTCTTACAACATTCAGAGGCTTAAGCTGTGACGCGGACGCTCCCTTCATTATCATAACATCCCTGTAAAGCATATATGTTTCTTTCTGCAGTAGAATGAGGCGCACAGGTGCCAGATGTCCCTCGCCGAAATGCTTGGCAAGTCCATGATTCGATAATATCAGCTGCTCCTGGAGGGTATCCCTGATCTTTGCTTTATCCAGATTTTCAGGCTCTCTGTTAAGCTCCATGAACATTACATATGTCGGAGGTTCGGCATCGGAATCCGGATATATCGAAAAATCAGCAACATCCAGGCCCATGATCTTTGCTGTTTCAAAAACAGCATTTCTGACTGCAGCCTCAGAAGTTTTTTCTCCTCTGATATTTGCCGCAAATCCGGCTCTGTTCCTGAATTCAATGAGCGGAGTTTTGTTGTGAAATCCTTTTACTGTCAATACATCATGCATGTTATAGCGGTACAGGCCGCCAAAGCTGGTTATTATAAGCTCATAACTTTTTCCTTCTTCCAGCTTGTCCATCGTCACACATTTTGCATTTTCATCATCGACATCCAAAAACTCCATAAAGCACCCGTCGGGTGTAAGTACCGATGCAGGGTCATCCATCCTGCATACTGTTGAAAAGAAGCCTTCCGATGCCGATACTCCCAGATAAAATACCTTAACCTCGGGTCCCATGATATTGTTCCGAAGTTTTTCGGTATAAGGAGCAAAATTCGCGCCGCCGGCACTATACATATATTGAAGCTTTTTCCATACCCTTTTTGCCCACGGAGTATCAAATCCCTGGCTAAAAGCCTCCTTCAGCTCTGCTGCCCTTTTTGGATCCGGTTTGATCTTCTTCATGAGTGATTCACGCACATCCTGTGGAAGATCCACGCCTGCATCTATCGTACCGTTTTCTATATCCCTGACCAGCATCTCATGGTTGTTCATGATATACATAAACAGTTCCAAAATAATACTCGAGAATGTAGCCACCACATAGGTCACATTTTTTTCACTTAAGGCGAAGCGGGCATGTATATACCTCGTAACCACTCCGGGTTTGGGCTGTTTTGCCTCTATAGGAGATGTATATATAATAGAAGAAATATTTTTAAATGGTCCGCCCTTTACTGCCACCGAAGAAGCGCAGCCGTAAGTAGCTCCGCTCTCGAGGACTATGGCGGTTCCTTCCATCAGGTTTATTCCCTTGCCCATATTCCAGCCGTATCCGATATTTTTTGATATGACCGCATTCGCCTGAAGAGCATGATATTTCCCGCATATGGATATCTGTTTCTGGGACAACGGAATATATTTTGGCACTCCCAAAGTTCCCGATGTTTTGTTGTAATGCTGTATATGCTCCTTCACCAGCACATTGTCCTCGCCTTTTACCATACGTTCTATATAGGGAGCAAAATGGTCATATTCTCCTATCGGTATCCTTTTCTGATATTCCTCTATCGAGTGGATCTCGGAAAATCCATGTTCTTTTCCGTAAACCGTATCTTTATTCTCTTCCAAAACAGAAAGAAGCAGATTCTTTTGACATTCATAAGGATCCATGGTCATCTTGTCCAGCTTCTTTATAATGCTCTGCCCCACCAAAGACATTATCTTCATCAACTGCCCCATAAAAAACATAATACCACCTCCTCATATAAAACCAGAACCGTCAGTATCCTTTCGCCCGGCTGTATAAAGTCTATTTTGATTTTATCATAATTATCCTTTGTACGCAATAAATTAATTATTTATAAGACAGGGGACGGTTCTCTGTCTTATTTTTCTTTTAGCATTCTCTCAATGATATTCTTCGAGATCCCCGATAACCTGCTCATCTGACGGATCGAAATCCCTTGACTTATCAGTTTTTTCATTTCCTTGGCAAAAATCTCCCGTTCCTTACTTTTTCCAACCTCGGGAGTAAGCGTCCCGAATTTTTCCTTTATCAGATTAATCGCTTGCTGATCAGAGCACCTGGTAAAAGCATTCTGTTCAATATCAAGACATTTGTCATTACATGTCCGGTTTAAATACTCCTTTAGATCTTTGCCAAGAAGACTGCAGGCAAAATCTGTATCTGTTATCCCCTTTGCGTCTTCCAAATACTCCGATGCACTGCTGTATCTGTATTCCGATGGATATTTACATATGCCTGCCACAACCGGATTTTGAAGAATATAGCGTAAAACCGTCATAAAGTAAACATCGCTATCCACCGGTTCGCTCCTGAATCTGTCCTGAAAGAGATGTCCGGTACGATCATACTTTATATTATATCGATAAACAAATGATGTTCCTATATGTTTGAAAACATTTCCAAGATCTGTTGCTTCCCCTGTTTGTATCAGAAGATGAATATGATTGCTCATCAGGCAGTATGCATGCAGTGAAAAACCGCACTCTATCTTATATTTTTTAAGAACTGACAAAAACTGGAGATAATCATCCTCATCATAGAATATCTGCTGTTTGTTTATCCCTCTTAGCATTACATGGTACATGTTACTTTGGCTCTGTATTCTGGCGTGTCTTGGCATGTTTTCCTCTCATGATTTCATAACGGTATAATGCAAGTTATATTTTTTTGTTTCGTAAACTTAACCTTCAGTATAGTAAAAAACAAACAATATGTCAATAAAAACATAAGACAGAGAACCGTCCCCTGTCTTATGATTGATTTTCAGCGGTAATACTGCGCCTGCGCTTCAAACATCCCGGCGTAGATGCCACCAACTATCTTGATCAAGGAGTCATGATTGCCGTACTCGGCTATTTTCCCTTCGGAAAATACCGCTATGGTATCGCAGAACCTGCATGATGAGAGCCTGTGAGAGATATAAAATGCCGTTTTATCCCCGACCAGGGTATGGAACTGCTTATATATCTCATACTCCGCTATAGGGTCAAGCGCTGCTGTCGGCTCGTCCAGGATAACAACAGGTGAATTCTTATAATATGCTCTCGCTATAGCAATCTTCTGCTGCTCTCCGCCGGAAGGTTCTATTCCGGTTTCATCAAAATATTTAAAGAGCATGGTCTTTCTGCTTTTTTCAAGCTTATCCATCATCCCTTTGAGATTTACCATATCGATGACTTTTTCTATTCTCTTTTCCTCTTCTACCGTATAGTAATCTTTATCATCCTCATCTATCAGAGTGATATTCTCCTCTATAGGGAATGCAAAGAGTCTGAAGTCCTGGAAAACAGGAGCAAAAAGAGACATGTATTGATCATAATCATATTCCTTGATATTGATACCGTTTACCAGGATTTCTCCCGAAGTCGGATCATACAGTCTGCAAAGCAGCTTAATAAATGTGGTCTTACCTGCACCGTTAAGCCCTACTATGGATAAGTGCTCTCCGGCTCCTATCTTTATGCTGATATTGTCAAGTACCATTTTATCCGTACCCGGGTATTTGAAAGACACGTTCTTAAACTCTATTTCACGGATTTCTTTATCCACAGCTCTCTCTCCCTTTTCCAGGGCCTCGGGATATTCCATGAAAAGCACAAACTCATAAGCATAATTGCAGCGTTTTAATACTTCCTGAGCATTGTATACCAGCCCGCCCAAAGTATTGTTTAACTCATCCGCCGCCTGTATCATCTGTACAAGTACTCCGAGAGAAAAAACTCCCTTTATCGCAAGAAAACCAACGTAGAGATAAGATCCTATCATCCTTAAAATGTTTGCCACATCGCCGATAAGATAATATTTCATGCAGGTTTCAGCCTGCCACTTCCAATGTTCGTTACTCGCGGCTGAATTTCTGTCCCAGCAGTCCACCATCATTTTCCGGGCATCATACAATCGGATATCCTTACCGTATCTGAAATCAACTATATTCCATCCGTAGTATCCGAACAGTCTGTTGATCTTTGCAAGCTTTTTATATACTTCCAGACCTATTTTGTTGTTTTTAGCCGAAACAAATCCCATTACGATCACATATGCAAGAATGACCAGTAAAAGTATAGGTGCATTGATGCTTATTATCGTTACAAGTCCGAAAACTCTGAGCACATTAGATACGGCTCCGAATATCTGCTCTGCAATGCCGTAAGCACCGCCCGAATACCAATCCATTCCAGTACGGGCTTTTTCAACCTGATCAAGCGCTTCCTTGTCCTCTGTCAGCTGGAAGTCCAGTTCCATGGAATGAAGACCCGTAAGTATGTTAAAGTGATTATCCAGTCTCTGCTGATACTTCATCAGCTGATTGCTGATCCTCTCCTGTAAAACTCCCAGGATAAATTCTCCTCCGACAAGAATGGCAGCCAGAGTTATCAGCGTTTTCAGGTCCCTGTCACCTATAAGCTCATCGATGATCATCGGTGATACTATAACGGGAAGCAGTGCTTTTCCGGCTATAACTATGGATTTCAAAGCCTCAAGAGGAAAGAAAAGCGGGAATTTCTTTGCCGTTATGGAGAATAGCAGCTTTAATACCGGGATTACTTTTTCTCTTGAAGTAAATTCTTTTTTATCTTTTTTTGACATTTTGTACTCCTTTTGTATCTTTACTGATTAACAAAATTATCCATAATACACCTCATCCGGCTGCTTGCAGCCACCTTCCGTCAAGAGGAAGGCTAAAGAGGAAAACTCTTTATTAATGAGTATACTATCTTTAAGGTTCGAGCACAGGAGATATTGAAACTTCAGATGATGGATCAGGTGTTACTTCTTCGTTATAGTATTTCGCCTGGATATTAAACATATTTGCATATTCACCGTTTTTATCCATTAGCTCGTCGAAGGAACCGTATTCTATCATCTCACCTTCCTTAAACATCGCTATATTATCGCAGAATCTCGTAGATGCAAGGCGGTGTGAAATATATACTGCCGACCTCTTGCCTATCATTTTGTCAAACCGTTCGTATAACTGTTGTTCGGCTATGGCGTCAAGCGCAGATGTAGGCTCATCAAGTACAACTACGCCAGCTCCCTTGTAAAGAGCCCTTGCCAGTGCCAGCTTCTGCTTCTCTCCTCCTGACAGATCTATTCCGTCATCTTCCACAATATTTGTTATATATGTATCAATTCCATGCTTAAGTGAAGCAATTTTATCTGCAAGGCCTGCCTCCTCAAGCACCTTTGCTACTTTATCCTTATCCGTATCCGCAGCCGTTTTCATGGAAACATTTTCCGCTATGGGGAAAGCAAACGTTTCTACATCCTGGAATACCGGAGCAAACAATCTGTAATACTCCTCACGATCGTATTTCTTAATATCGACGCCGTTCAGTGTGATGACACCCTCTGTAGGATCGTACAGGCGGAGCAGAAGTTTTATCATGGTGGTTTTTCCCGCACCGTTAAGCCCTACCACCGCCAGCCTTTCACCTGCATTTATTTTCAGGTTAAGATGACGTAATGCATAGTTATCTGCCTTAAGGTATTTATAGCTTACATCCTTAAACTCTATAGTGTAGGCATCTGCCTTCGGAAGGGGGATGGTCTCCTCCTTTTTGATTATGTCAAGTTCCATGAAGGTTCTTAGATCATCTACCCTCAGAGAACATTTCTTATAATCACCGAATTTTATCAAAAGGCCGGGCAGGCTCTGCGAAAAAGCAGTTGATAATGCAAGGAACATTGTAAAGTTTCCTATCGAAAGATCCTTCTTCAGAACCGAATAAAAGAGCACCGCATATACAAGCCCTTTGGCAAGCAGTGTGATCAGATCCGCAAAATATGCGTGTCCGGACCACATATTAAAATGCTTGTCCATTCTTTCCTCTTTTTCACGGAATATCTTCTTCTGCTTATTTACCAGGTATTTGCTAAGCCCAAATAAACGAATATCCTTTGCATACTCAAAATCCTGGGTAACTCTCGACATATACCCGATTTTCCGCCATATCGGCGAGAGCATATCCCAGACTTCTACCTTGTCTTTTTTGACTATTTTTCTGTAATAAAGGAATTGTATGACTGCCAGGAGCACAAGACATATTATCAGCCTCACATCAAGTACTGTAACAGCTACAAACGTAACTATGACCGTGAGTAGATTTTTCCCCAGTTCCGGTATGATATGGAGCATCCCTTCAAAACCGTTTTGGTTGTCATTACACGCCTCCAACGCACGTTCATGCAGATCCAGCACATCCGGTCTTTCCAAAACCTCATAATTGAGTCCCAGCACCCTGTTTACTCTTTCGCTTATCACACGCATACGGATATTGATGTATTTATACCACGTGAGCGAACCTGATATTGTATTACTTATGATAAGGACAGTGGTTATGCCGCCGGCTACCAGCAAAAACATTATAAGATTGTGCCATTTTTCCTCGTTATCCGTTCCGTTTTCTATGATATCCAGCACATACTTTCCAAACACACCCCAGAAATACTGGAGTACAGAAGATGCTACCATGCCTATAGCCGCAAGTACCAGTGCGGACGCACAGTATTTCTTTGCCTTTCCAAGTACATACTTTGTATTGCTCCATATCCCGAATTCTCTATGGAGCGGATTGTCCTTACTTTCTTTATATTCTGCCATTTCGGATCTCCTTTATCATCTCAATTACTTTCTCTCTTTCAAACCATGATTTGGATCTGCTTCCGATCTGCATTGTATATCCATGCGGAGGATACATCAGGCTGTCAACACTCAAAAGCATCACTATAAAAGGTGCTACTCCGCTCTGTTCTATGCTGTATGCCTTTTCAGTACCGTTCGACTTTACCACATTTATGCAGGCTATTATTTTCCCGGATCTGTCAGCTGCTACCATCCGGTCCATTATTTTCTGTACCTTTTCCTCTTCCATCCCCGTTATTTCGGATAGAGTGGAAACCGATACAGCCTCATTCCATTGCTCACTCATAAGGAAGAAAACGATTTCCAATACTCCCGGTTCGCTGAGCGTCCTGAAAAATGCTCTCAATTCCTCCGACAGTTTTATATTACTCATAAATCCATCCTCAGGTTCCTTAACCAGAGCGTAGTATTGTTTTTCAACATTAAGATTAAAATACCCGAAGCCCGCGTTATCAGAAATGATTGAAGCAGTGCGTACTCCCTTTTCCGGAATTCCCCTTTTATAATAGTACTTGTTATTTTTCCAACAGGCTATCTGTCCGGCCCAGGCAATATCGAGAAGTTTTTCAAAATATTCTTTATGGTAACATCCGTTTTCCTGACTTTCTTTTTCGCACAGGGTATATAGTTCGTCGAGAACTATCTGCTCGAAGCTCTTTTTTTCCGACTCCTGACCGTAAAGATAAGAAATCGATACGCCGAAATACTCGGATATTTTAGGAAGGAGATCTCCTTCCGGATAGCTGCCGTTTTCCCATTTTGATACCGCCTGAGGGCTGACTCCCAGATGATTTGCCAACTGTTCCTGTGTAACACCTCTCTTTTTCCTTAACTGCTGAAGATTTGTTGAAAAAACTGTAGTTGTATTTGCCATATTTGTTTCCTCCGTTTCTACTATCATTTGATTTGACAACAGTATAACACCATTTTTAGTTGTGTGCCACATCTATTTTCAACCATAGGTTAACTTTTAATAGAAAAAACTCCAAAATACAACCAAATGTTGATTTTGGAGTTTTGTTATCTAAAATTTAATATATATTTTTTGTTTTTCTCAAGCAATCCTGTCAATCAGAGGGACGGACACTTTAACATTTTTAGTTTCCTTTTCATATATTCTCCAATCTTTACACCGTCAAGATACTTTTAAAAATTCAACGATCTCCCCATCCTCAGTTAAACTCTGAGTATAGGGAGATCGTCAAAGTCACCTCGAAAACGCCTTCAGCGTTTCCTCGGTAACAAAACGATGCTTCGCATCTCATTTCAGTCGGGGCTTGAACCCCGCCTGAAACGAAGATCTCCCCCCACCTTCGCTACGCTAAGAGGTGGGGGATAT
>JAEEGL013513024.1_pt1 | contig 22002 bp, 15 predicted proteins | sample 9134231 | NCBI WGS metagenome assembly JAEEGL01 (sample SAMN16246548, study PRJNA631951) | gut metagenome | biome: gut microbiome; feature: rumen; material: fiber-attached | host: Bos | place: Iran: Karaj | collected 2018-10 | reverse complement strand
CTCCAGGGCGCTCAGCACGGCTGCCTCGATCTTGGAGATGGACTTCTCGATGCAGTGGCACACCTCCTGATAGGTCACGGGGACCTCCAGAGGCAAAGAGTTCACCTGGTTGGGACCGTGGATGATGAAGTCTTCGGGGGCCTCAGCGCCCAGGTCGGTCAATGCCGAGCCGACATTGATTTTGATGGCCTCGGCAGTGCGCTCACCCACGCGCACGTTGTGGGCGCGGCGCATGTGCTCCTGGATGTCCTCGGTCAAGTCGTCACCGGCGGTGCGGATGCTCTTGTTGCTCACGATACCGCCCAGCGAGATGACAGCGATTTCGGTCGTACCGCCACCGATGTCCACAATCATGTTGCCCTCGGGAGCGAGGACGTCAAGACCGATACCCAGTGCTGCAGCCATGGGCTCATAAATCATATAGACGTCGCGGCCACCGGCGTGTTCTGCCGAGTCGCGGACGGCACGGATTTCGACCTCGGTCGAACCCGAGGGGACGCATACTACCATGCGCAGCGAGGGCGAGAACCAGTGGTTCTTGGCGCTCACTTTCTTAATCATGCCGCGAATCATGTGCTCGGCGGCGTTGAAGTCGGCAATTACACCATCGCTCAAGGGGCGAACGGTGCGGATACCCTCATGGACCTTGCCATGCATCTCGCGGGCACGTTCACCCACTGCGATAGGCTTGTTGGTCTTGGAGTCGAGTGCTACGACCGACGGCTCGTCGATGACGATGCGGTCGTTATGGATGATAATGGTGTTGGCTGTTCCTAAATCGACAGCGATTTCTTGAGTGAATGAAAACCATCCCATGATTGTTATCTGTATGTTAGAGTGATAGTTATATAAATCTTAATAAAATACTCGCGTTAATTGGACTGCAAAATTACTTAAATTTCGCCAATTGATTGCTATGTTTTTGTATAGTTTTTTTGAGTATGATATGTTTTGGCTTGACGGGGCAGAGGGGATGTCGTGTTACAGCATTTCTTCAAGCGAGTCCACTGCATGGCGCACGCAATCCTCACAGGAGCACAGCACGCCGCGGTCGCTGCCCACGCCCTTCAGGTCCTTGCATCGGGTGGCTCCACACCGCATCTCAAATTCAGCCCTCAACTGGCTTGCCTGAGGGTTCATGCGGCGGTTGTCAAATTTTAGCAACCCCTGCGCTATTTGGGCGCCGCACAGGGCACCGCACGTCTCTTCCATGCAGCCCATTCCGCTACCGAAACAGGCTCCCATCGCCAGCAGTTTTTCTTCAGGCAACTGCAGTTCGGGAGCGAAGGCCAGCAGCACCGCCTGGCAGCAGTTATGGTCGCGTTTAAACATCACCGCGCGTTCACGGCGCGGCATTCCGTTCATCTCGTTCTGTTCCATGTCTCTTATATATTAATGTGAATTTTGTTCCTGCAAAGGTAGTGTAACCCGGACACAATGCCAAATTCATCTTCAGTTATTTCGCCGTTTCCAGCCATGTGCGGAGCCTATTTAGTCTGAGCGGACCTTGTTTTTCCGCATTTTGGAAGATAAAACTAATAATTCATCCTTTTTTGTAGTTTTATCAACCAAAATTAGCACTTTTTTATACTATCTTTGCACCAATATCAACATAAGTTGATGAAATAAATGACAGACGAACAAAGAACTACATTATTAATTTTTTAAACCATTTAGATTTATGAAAAAGTTATTATTCGGTTTTATCATCGTTGCTGCAGGTGTGTTTGTGACCTCATGCGGCAACAAGAGTGCAGAAACCGCCACAGAGGCTGAACAGACCGAGCAGGTAGCAGAAGAGGCTCCCGCAGCAGAGGCCGAACAGCCGGCATCACTTGCCGACATTGTGGCAAAAGCCAAGGCCGAAGGTGCCAATTGGAGTGCTGACGAGTGGAAGGCACAGTTTAAGACGGCATTGGAGGGCTATAAGTCTTTTGCCGTGGCAATGAACGAGGCCCAGCCCGCAGAGATTGAAGAGGTCACCAAGAAATATGCCGACGTCCCCGCGTTGATGGAGGAATTGGCAGGTCTTGCCAAGCAATCTGAAGGTGGCAAGGTGATCACCGACGAATGGATCCAGACTACCATGCAGGAGCTTGGCATACCCGAGTTGTAAGAGTGACCTAATGATAAGCAAATAAGAAAGCAACCTGTTAATCATTGAGATAATGAAAAAAGTTTATCTATTCGCGATTATGATTGCAGCAGCCATTGCTTTCACAGCTTGTGGCAACAAGACGGCCCAGAACGGCGAAAATGCCGAAGATGCGGCAACAGAACAAACTGCCGAGGCAACCGATGAGGTGAAAGAGGGAAGCAAAGGCCCCTGCACCGTTTCCTGTGAGAAGTTCAGCATCGACATCCCCGAGGGATGGGAGGTTCGTGTCATCAAGGATAACGAAATCAGTGCCGGCCAGGAATATAAAGAGGGTTTGAACTTCGTCTATGACGAGCAAGCCAACTACAAGCAGTCTCAACAGATCGAGATGGACATCAAAGGCATGGAAGAACTTGGAGAAAAGACCCTCGGCAACAACACTTATGCCACATTCCTCTGGAAACAGGAAGCGGGCGACGCCTTCTCTGCCATCCTGAAGATTGGCGACGGTGAGAACGGCATCATCAAGGTAAACACTACCAACGTGAAGACTGCCGACAACGAGGTCGTACTGAAGGTAATGGAATCGCTGAAGCTGAAATAATAGCTTTGCAATCTAAAAGGACTCTCCACGCCCTCGTTTTCGAGGGTGTGGAGTTTTTTTGTGCCGTTGTTTGTCGCCTCATTGGGGGACGTTTCACAAGAGATGACAAGAAAATTTGGCATTGTCTTCGGGTTGGATAAATTCCTCACGCTCGACAATGAAAACAGGCTTTCATTGTTCTCGCTTAATCGGAATTTTGCACTACCTTTGCAGTTTCGATAGAATAATTAACCTGACATATATTTTTGACGATGAAACGACCATTATATTTCCAGAATTCCATGGGCCGATGCATGATGCTGCAGTTACTGTTTTTTGTATCATTTGCAGCCATGGCTCAAGAGGCCTACTCGGTTTTCACCGAGGCCGACAGCACGCTGACGTTTTTCTATGACGACCAGCGCAGTACCCGCACGGGCACTTCCTATTCGTTGGGGTATGTCTGGTCAACGTATAGTGCAGACAGTGTTCCGGAATGGGACGGCGTCAAAAAACAAGTTACCAAGGTGGTGTTTGACACCACATTTGTCGGTGCCCGACCCACCACCACTCGCTATTGGTTTGCGGGGATGTCCTCACTTATCTCCATTTCCGGAATCCACCATTTTATCACCGACTCGGTGACAGACATGAATCATATGTTTAGTGGTTGCTATCATTTACAATCTCTTGACCTGAGCAGTTTCAACACCGAGAATGTGACAAACATGTGTTGTATGTTTGGCGCTTGTAGATCATTGACGTCCCTTAACCTGAGCGGCCTCAACACCTCGAGGGTGAAATACATGGATTGGATGTTCGTTGAATGTGATGCATTGCCATCTCTTGACCTGAGCAGTTTCAACACTTCGAGCGTGACAACCATGGAAAACATGTTCTCACGCTGCGATTCATTGAAGTCCCTTGACTTGAGCAGTTTCAACACCTCGAGTGTGAGAACGATGGAACGCATGTTCTATCAATGCAGTTCATTGACATCTCTTGACTTAAGAGGTTTTGACACCCAGGACGTGACAACCATGGAAGAGATGTTCGCTTATTGCGATTCATTGAAGTCCCTCGACCTGAGCGCTTTCAATACGTCCAATGTGACCAACATGAAAGGCATGTTCGTCTATTGCTTATCGTTACCCTCTCTTGACTTGAGAGGTTTTGACACCCAGGACGTGACAACCATGGAATTGATGTTCTCACGCTGCGATTCATTGACGTCCCTTGACCTGAGCAGTTTCAACACTTCTAAAGTGACGAAAATGAATCGGATGTTTTTTGGCTGTAAATCGTTGCCGGCCATAGATTTGAGCGGTTTCAAGACCGACAGCGTAACAACCATGGCTGCCATGTTTGCTTGGTGTTATTCATTGCCATCCCTTGATCTTAGGTCTTTCAATACCTCGAATGTGACAGTCATGGAAGACATGTTCAATGGTTGCAATCATCTGAAGTCAATATATGTCGGCGACGACTGGTCAACAGATTCTGTGACTAACTCCGAAAAAATGTTCTATGGTTGCACCAGTCTTGTCGGTGAGAAAGGCACAACCTATGATGAGAACCATGTCGATGCTGCTTATGCCCATATCGACGGCGGCCTCTATGGTCCGGGCTACCTGAGTAGAAAAAGGGAGGCTTATGCACTGATTTCCGCCGACCAAACAACGTTGACGTTCTACTACGATGATGAGCGTTCCATCCGCCCAAACTCGTCCTATTTGCTGAATACGGGCGCAGTCAATCCTGGCTGGTCTGCTCATGCAAGGAATGTCAGACATGTGCTGTTAGACAGCACTTTTGTCGCTGCCCGTCCCACTTCCACTTATGGTTGGTTTAGCCAAATGGAAGAGCTTGATACCATCGCAGGAATCAATTATTTAAACACCAGCTCAGTGACCGATATGAGAAGAATGTTTGCTGGTTGTAAATCGTTGAAATCCATTGATTTGAGCAATTTCAATACCGAGAATGTGACAAACATGTGGGCGATGTTCAGTGACTGTGATTCTTTGACTTCGCTTGACCTGAGCGGTTTTAATACTTCAAGAGTAACAAATATGGCGCGCATGTTCTCGGATTGCGATACTTTGATCTCCCTTAACCTGAGAGGCTTCAAGGCAGATAATCTGAAAGACATGGCTGGTATGTTCGCTGGCTGCAAATATTTGACCTCCATTGACTTGAGCGGCTTCAATACCTCGAATGTGAAATACATGGGTTATGTGTTCAGTGGCTGCAAGTCCTTGAATGATATTGATTTGAGCGGTTTCAATACTAGGAATGTGACCGAGATGGAATATATGTTCCAGGGCTGCGAATCCCTGCCATCCCTTGACTTGAGTCGCTTCAACACCTCAAGTGTGGCCGACATGGGAGGCATGTTTGCTGGCTGCAAGCATCTGGAAACAATATTCGCTGGCAAGGGCTGGAGTACAAGTAACGTGACAGAGTCCAGTGAAATGTTTGCTGGCTGCACTAGTCTTGTCGGTGGCAAGGGCACAGTTTATGATGAGAAACATGTGGATGCCACTTATGCCCGTATTGACCGCGGACCAAGCAGTCCTGGCTATCTCACGGGAAAAGTTGATTCACTCAAGGGTGACGTGAACGCTGATGGCGAGGTGAGCATCGCCGATGTGAATTGTGTTATCAGTATCATACTGGGACATCCTGACATCTATGAAGGCCGAGCCGACGTGAACGACGATGGCGAGGTAACTATCGCCGACATCAACGCCGTCATAGCCTACATCCTATAGGCTGTGGCGTATCCCAAGCCTGGCGCCTCTCGGCTTGCACTATTGTTTCCTGGTCGGGGCAATAACCAGTGTGGCTTCACGTTATATATATATAAAGAAATATCAAGTGCGCACTATGAACAAGAGAATGATTTCGCTCATGGCAGCCGCGCTGGCCTTGTTGTCGGCGAGCGGCCAGGTGGAGTTTACTGGATATGGAGAGTATCGTCCCATTGAGATAACCTTATCGGATAACCATACCAGCCTGAACAAGATATATGTCGTGTACGATACCGATGGCGTGAGAATGAGCGTCAACTCATCGACCGGTGAACCGGCGACATGGGAAAGCTATACCTATCGTAACGGTAATCTAGTTATCGAGCCTGTTTCTGATATCCGCTGGAACGGAATGTCAACCACGCTGGATAAGATTATACCCAACACCGGTTACAAGATACAGGAGGGCAACAATGCTCCATACTACTGTTGGGTGGTGAATTATGCCGACTACTATCTGGAACTGAATGACATGTTCATCAACAATGAGTTGCCGTGTAACCTGTTGACGTTTAACATTGACGGTCATGGGGACGCTATCCCTTATTATGACATTGACGGACGACGCCAAGTGTTGGACCGCGAGATTGAACTGGTCTACAATGACTTAACGCTCGTGTGGAGCGACTCGATTCACGGCAGTTGGGAGCAGAAGGAGGTCGTCGAGAACTTCGTTGCTCTGGATCAGGGTGTAGAGATTACGCCTCCGCTGTGCGATACCGAATTCCGACTCAGCGGGGACCGTTTCCTAAGGGAATGGGGTATTGAAGAAGTGGCCATCGAGGATGTCTATTTCTATACCCAGGCCGTGGACTGTAACTCTGTTGCTGTTCTTATAGACCACGAAGGCAAAACGACGAAACTGGAAGGCGGATTAACGGGTGGCTCGGCCCCTGCTCACTTAGTGTTTACCGGCTATCCCTCTGATGCAGTGGTCTATCGTGAGTGGGAAATGGCAACGGATCCCGATTTTGAAAATGTCATCCTGCAGTTTAACCAGGATGAGGTGGATTACACGTTGAGCGATGCGGGCACTTACTATATGCGATACATGGTTGCCAATGCTTCTGGCTCTTGTGAGGCTTATGGTGAAACCTATATTATCTCGGTGAGCGAGAGCGAGTTGGAATGTCCCAACGTGTTCTCCCCTGGCTCGACACCTGGCGTTAACGACGTGTGGAAAGTGCACTATAAGTCTCTCGTAGAGTTCCATTGCTGGATTTTCAACCGCTGGGGTAATCTAGTGTGTGAGTTTACCGATCCGAGTTCTGGTTGGGACGGCACCTATCATGGTAAACTCGTTGATACCGGTGTTTACTTCTACGTAGTAACGGCTACGGGAAGCGATGGTGTGAAATATAAGAAACGTGGTGACATTTCCATCCTGCGCTACAAGAAAGGCGCCGCGGGCACTTCAAGTGATGTCACTGGAGGTACAGGATATTAATGGTATGAAGAAAATCATTGTGATGGCTGCGCTGGTGCTGGCTTGGTCATGCATAGCGCAAGCCCAACTCAAGCGAGAATACAGCAATGCTGGCACATCATCGCCGGTGTTCAGCGTAACGGCAAGTCCTGACATTCCGATGAGCGTGACTTTTGCCGGAGATAAAATCAGTTTTGACCGTTTTGACATGGCCGAGCGCCTGGACCGCGAGTTGACAGGGGTGATTTATGGTCAGACGACGTCAGAACTGTGTTTCAAGCGCGCCAACCGTTATTTCCCGGCATTGTCTAAGATATTAAAGGAACAGGGTGTTCCTCTGGACTTCCTGTATCTTGCAGTGACCGAGAGTTCGATGGATTATAACGCCTATTCCAGCGCCAAGGCCGCCGGATTGTGGCAGCTGTTGGCTGGCACAGGACGGGACTATGGCCTGGAGGTGAGCGACGAGGTGGACGAGCGGTTCGACCCTGAGAAATCGACTGTCGCCGCCTGCAAATATCTTAAAGCCGCCTATAAGAAATATGGGAACTGGCCTACTGTTGCTGCAAGCTATAATGCTGGAATGCAGCGTATTACAAGCGAATTGTCAAAACAGAAAGTGGACAACTCATTTGACCTCTATCTGGTGCAGGAAACGTCAAGATATGTGTTTCGCATCATCGCTTACAAGTTGCTGATGGAGAATCCCAAGCGCTACGGCTACCGTTTTTCGCGCAAGCACTTGTACCAGCCGGTGCCCTATACCACTGTTGACGTTACCGGCAGTGTTGCCAGTTGGGTAGACTGGGCCAAAGACAAGGGCATCACCTACGCCCAGTTGCGTGAGGCCAACCCGTGGATACGCTCGACCAAGTTGACCAATGCCTCGGGTAAGTCCTACAAGGTGCGCGTGCCGAAACAGGGCAATCTGTTGCGCAGCAAGTGTACTTACACCGTTTATAACAAGGACTGGGTCATCGATTAAGTATTCAAGTTGGTAAAGTGTAACACTTTATCAACTTGAAGTTTAGAGTTTAGGGTTTAGAATTTAGAGATGAGAGATGACGGCTCTTGTCAAAGATGATTGGCGGTCTTTCTTTCATCATTAAATAGTTAAGAGTCTGAAAATGAAACTGAACGGGCAAGATATCGAGAGTGTTGAGGTGCTGGGCGCGCGAGTCCATAACCTCAAGAACATCGACGTGGAGATTCCCCACTACAAGTTGACTGTAGTGACGGGATTGAGTGGCAGCGGCAAGTCGTCGCTGGCATTTGACACGGTGTTTGCCGAGGGACAGCGTCGATATCTCGAGACTTTTTCTTCCTATGCCCGCAATATGCTTGGGATGCTGGAGCGTCCCAACGTAGACAAGATTTCAGGCCTGTGCCCCGTCATTTCGATAGGGCAGAAGGGCGTTAACCGCAATCCCCGCAGCACTGTGGGCACCACGACCGAGGTCTATGACTACCTGCGTCTGCTCTATGCCCGTGCAGCCGATGCCTATTCCTATGTGTCGGGTGAGCGCATGGTAAAATATACAGTCGAGAAAATCCTCGGTCTGATACTCAAGCGTTACAATAAGCACAAGGTTTATATCCTCGCGCCGCTGGTCAAGAACCGCAAGGGTCACTACAAGGACCTGTTTGAGAACCTGCGCAAGAAAGGCTACATCAACGTGCGCGTGGACGGCACATTGCGGGAAATCACTTTTGGCATGAAGCTAGACCGCTATGTCAACCACAGTGTGGAACTTGTGGTGGATCGCTTGAAGGTATCAGACAAGGATTGCAAGCGTCTCGCCGACACAGTGGACCTGGCTTTCAAGCAAGGCAACGGCCAGCTGATGGTTCTCGATGATGCCGACGGCAGCGTGGGCTACTACAGCCGTTCGCTCATGGACCCCTCCACGGGATTGTCCTACATGGAACCGGCACCTCACAATTTCTCGTTCAATTCCCCGCTGGGTGCCTGTCCCCGCTGTAAGGGTCTGGGATATGTGAACATCATCGACCGCGACAAAATTATGCCCGACATGACGCAGACCATCCGCGCAGGGGGCATTATGCCGTTGGGAAAATACAAGAATGTGCAGATATTCTGGCAGATTGCCGCAATCTGTGAAAAATACGGGTGTACGCTCGATACGCCGTTGAACGAGTTGCCCGAGGAGGCGCTCAACGACATCTTGAACGGTACTACCGAACGACTGAGCCTGCGCACCGAGACTTTGAGTACAAGCAACTACTTCATGGCTTTTGACGGACTGGTCAAGTATATCGAGATGCAGCAGGATGACACGGCCACCAGCCAGGCCCAGAAGTGGGCGGGACAGTTCTTCTCGCGTGCCGTGTGTCCCGATTGTGAAGGGGCAAGGCTCAACCGTGAGGCGCTCCACTTCAGGCTTAACGGCAAGAACATTGCCCAACTGGCGGCGATGGACATCAGCGAGCTGAGAGACTGGATTCAAGACCTGGAGAATCACGTGACGCCCATGCAATGGGAAATCGCGCGCGAAATCGTCAAGGAAATCGGCTCAAGGCTCGACTTCCTGATTGAGGTGGGACTGGACTATATGTCACTCAACCGCAATTCGGCATCGCTCTCGGGTGGCGAAAGCCAGCGCATCAGGCTCGCTACCCAAATCGGCTCCCATCTGGTGAACGTTCTGTATATCCTTGATGAGCCTTCAATCGGACTCCATCAACGTGATAATCAGCGCCTTATTGACTCATTAAAGACCTTGCGCGACGACAGCAACACAGTCCTGGTTGTTGAGCACGACAAGGAAATGATGCTGCAGGCTGATTATATCATTGACATCGGGCCACTGGCGGGACGCAAGGGCGGCAACGTCGTGTTTGTCGGCACGCCCCAGGAACTCCTGCAGCAGCACACGCTCACGGCCGATTACTTGAATGGCACCCGTGTTATAGAGGTGCCGCAGCAGCGCCGTCTGGGCAATGGCAAGTTTTTGTCGCTCCATGGCTGCCGTGGCAATAACCTGAAAGGGGTCGACGTGACGCTGCCACTAGGGACGTTTATCTGTGTCACTGGCGTGAGCGGCAGCGGTAAATCGACGCTGATCAATGCGACATTGCAACCTATATTGAGCCAACGGCTCTATCGCTCTAATACCGCCCCCTTGCCCTATGACTCGGTGCAGGGGCTGGAGTATATCGATAAGGTGGTGACAGTCGATCAGGCACCGCTAGGACGCACCCCGCGTTCCAATGCAGCGACCTATACCGGAGTGTTCACCGACATCCGCAACCTGTTTGTCAATTTGCCTGAATCCAAAATCAGGGCCTACAAGCCTGGCCGTTTTTCGTTCAACACCAGTGGCGGACGCTGTGAGGTGTGCAACGGCAACGGCTACAACGCGGTGGAGATGAATTTCCTGCCCGACGTGCTCGTCCCTTGTCAGGCGTGTGGCGGCAAGCGCTACAACCGTGAGACCCTCGAAGTCAAGTTCAAGGGCAAATCCATTGCCGACGTGCTCGACATGACCATCAATCAGGCGGTAGAATTCTTTGACGCCATTCCCTCGATACTGCGCAAGATTAAGGTGCTGCAGGATGTGGGACTGGGATACATCAAGCTGGGACAACCCTCAAGCACCCTGTCGGGTGGCGAGTGCCAGCGAGTGAAATTGGCTTGTGAGTTGGCCAAGAAGGATACCGGCAAGACCATTTACATTCTCGACGAACCGACGACTGGTTTGCACTTCGAGGACATCAAGGTGCTGCTCGGTGTGCTCAACCGTCTTGTCGATAAGGGCAACACGGTCATCGTCATCGAGCACAATCTGGATGTGATTAAGTGCGCTGACTATATCATCGACATGGGTCCCGAGGGTGGTCGGGGAGGAGGTCAGGTGGTCGCACAGGGCACCCCCGAGCAGGTCGCCTCCTGCCAGGATTCCATCACCGCACGTTTCCTCAAGTCGGAACTTTAAGCATCATTTTCGTCATCACATCGGGTGGGAAAACAAGGTCCCGTGTCATGTTTTTTGCATGGCGGGATTCAGAGCCGTGTCATGTTTTTTGCATGATAGGGGTTAGATTTTTGTCATGTTTTTTGTTCCCGTTTGAGGAGCGAAGATGTCAGTTTTTTTGCCCTAACGGGTGGGGTAGAAATGGCCTTTTTCAGTTTTTGCACAAATTTTGGGTCAGAAAATTTGAGGTTACCATGAACATTTAACCTTCCCTGGATGCTAAAATTGGGGTACCTGAATCAGAGAAATCGTCTTTTTGGAAGACGTTTTTTTATTGCCTAAATACTTGAAAAGTGGGAGAGAAGCATCAATTCCGATAACTGTTCTGATGAAAAAAAGTGTTCAAAATTTCCGCATTTTGGTCACTTTTTCAGTTTTTGCTCCAAAATTGGGAAAAAAGCGATTTTTGGGCGATTTTTTGTTTTTCCGAATAGGCTGGAGAAGGCTAATTTTAAGCATGAAATATGCGCCAAAACCACCGTAAATACTATATAGTTGTCAAATAATGGAAATATTGTAATAGGTCAAGAATTACTTATTTTTTGATATTTCGGACTGAATTATGGTTCGTTGGAAAATATCGCAAGGAAATCGAGTTGAGCTCCAGAAAAATCAAAGTTGGTATTTTACCAACGGCAGATTCGGCTTTGAAAACAGTGCTTCGTTTGCAATTTTGAATGACGGGGTAGGGATGAAGGATCGCTGTTTTTGACCCCTGGATTGAGTTTGCAATTGTGCGTGGCGCTTAAAAAACCGGAATTTACACCCGTAAAGTTTACAAAATCACCAAAAAATCGCATTAACAATTTTTTACAACAACTACAATTTGCTAAAAATCAGTGAATTACACAAAAAATCTCTAGTATTGCTTGATATATTGTGATGTTTGCTACAGGTCGTGGTTTATTTGGTATAAAACATACTAATAAAACATTGAAAATCAACTTAATACATAATATATATTAAAGTATTAATCGAATTAATTTTATTTGCTTTTGAAACTAGGTAAAAATTGTCATTTTTTGGAAATATTAATTGCAAACTGAAAAATTTTCGTTTTTAAATTTGGTCAATTCAATTATTCGTTTTAAATTTGCAATCCCAAAATTAAAAAACGCAAACAGCGGTTTTTGAGATTGGGAGCGGTTTTGAACCTGTTTCCGAATCGCTATTTTGGGTCAGAAAATTTTTTGTTCTGATATATGGTAACCTCGCGCGCTTGAGCGCCCTTAAAAAAGTGTTCTAAATGGATATTGTATCGAGACTGAAATTATTCATGAACAATGCGGGAATTTCGAGTTCCCAATTTGCAGACACGTGTGACATTCCTCGTCCCACGCTCTCACAGTTGTTGAATGGACGCAACAAGAAAGTGAGTGATGAAGTCATCGGCAAGATCCATCGCGCGTATCCTACATTGAATGTGATGTGGCTCATGTTTGGGGATGGTGAGATGTTACTCAACGGTTCTGACCAGAAGAATGGAGATGACAAAATGTCAGCAACCCAATCGGGCTCCGATTCCCTCTCCGATGACCTGGGACAGCATCGTTCCATCTCGTTCGACGTCGAGGAATCCAATGGTTATGGTTCTTCCTCCAAGCCCACTCAGCGTGCGACCTCAACTCCATCGATGAGTGAGACGTTGCGCAGCTTCATGCGCAACACCGCCGGGCGTGCATCGTCGCGCGGTGGTGATGCATCCGATCCGCGTCGCGTGATCAACATCGTGGTCTTCTACAGTGATGGCCGCTTTGATGAATTCAGTCCAGCCAACAAGTAAAATAAATGATAGTAATAATAATGTTAATTCACTAGTCAGGCTTTGCCGGTCGCGAAACACACTTAATAACAACGACTTTTGCCGCACATTAATATTGATAAAACAAACCATACTTAAATAATAAAAACGAACCATTGCTATCGATGCGGCCGGCAAGCCGACTGTGAGTTAATACCGAAGAGTCAACCTAATGATAAAACAACCATTACAAGTGCAATAATTTGCATCCATTACTAAGCAAGCTATCGGCCCAACGGCGGGAATCCCCCACCATTGGGCCGATAAATTTTTGGCCATATTGCACAAATAAGACATTATTCTTACCTTTGTGAGCAATTGTAACCCTTATATCATAATGATTATGAAGCGTGTCATCCTCCCGATAATCTTGGCTATGTTGGCGCTCGCAGTGAGTGCGCAACTGCCTCAATTCAACAGCGACGACTACGATGGATGGATTTACAACAATCCCAATGTGACCCTTTCGCCCAGTTTCATTGCCAGCGGACGAGTTACCTTTTATGTCAACAGCGAGGGGATGGCTCTCACGCTGACCTCTCCCCTGTTCAACTGCCAGGGCATCGAAAACATTAATGCTGATGTGTTGTGGTACACCAAGTATTTTAAGGACAACAAGTTTGTCTTGGACAAGGCGTCACTGACCCTCGTCATCGAGGACGGGGATGGGTATCCGCTGGACTCGGTCACCTGTGTGCCGACTACTCCCGGTGTGAGCACCCATCAGCTGTCAATGTCCTTACCTGTGCCTCCTGGACTGACCACAGCCCGACTGCGCTTCGTGTCGTGGACGGGCGACGTGGTGAGCAACGGGGCTATCAAGAACGCGGCTTTCACCTCGTCGGGTACCGCTCCAGTGACCACGCCAGGCGATGTTAACGGCAACGGCTATGTTGATATTGCGGATGTCACCATCCTTATCGACTACTTGCTGGATAGCAGCGGCGACATCCTGGAGAATGAAGCTGACGTCGATCAGGACAGCACCGTCAGCATCAACGACGTCACCACTCTCATCGATATATTACTCGGGAGTTGAGGATTAATGCGTGTGCCGCAGGCTGTAGAGCAATACAACAACAAAGCAAAAGACGGGCACAACAAACGACAGGTTGACAGCGGGCAGCACTTGCACATTGCTGTCAATAATCATTGCCTGCAAGGCCGGCAACACACTACCGCCCAAGATGGCCATAATCAATCCTGCCGACCCTAACTCGGTATCTTCCTTCATTCCGCCCAGGGCGATGCCGTAGATGGTGGGGAACATCAGGCTCATGCAGGGCGACACACCCACCAGGCAGCACATGCCCACGCGACCTCCTATGAAAATGACTCCGCACAGCAGCAATAATGCCACTGCGGCAAAGAAGGCCATCAAGCGCCCAGGCTTGATATATTTCATCAGATAGATATTCACAAAGCGCATCAGGCAAAACAGCACCATTGCCACGATGTTGTAGCGCTGGGAGAGCACCTCGGCGGCTTGTTCGCCCATTCCTTCGGCCATAAAGACGCGTGTGCCGTATTGGATGATAAACGTCCAGCAGGTAATCTGTGCGCCCACATAGAAGAACTGCGCCACCACGCCCCAGCAGTAGGGCTTGTTGGCCGCCAACCGCTTGACAGCGGGCCACAACGGCTCATGGCGCTCACGTGCCGACTGGCGCACGGCGGGGATGGGCATAAACAGCATGACCACCAACAGCAACACGAGCACACCTCCCAGCAGGGCATAAGGTTGGATAAGCACGCCCAGGTCGCTCTGCTTCAATGCCTCGAACTGCGCATCATTGAGCACAGCACGCTGGGTGGTGTCGAGCGGCGAGAGCCGTGCCTGGATGAAATTCATTGCTACAAACATGCCCGCCAGCGACCCGATGGGATTGAACGATTGGGCCAGATTCAGGCGCCGCGTGGCAGTCTCGCTGTCGCCCATGAGCAGGATGTAAGGATTGGCAGTCGTTTCAAGGAACGACAAGCCGCAAGTGAGGATGAAATAGGCAATGAGGAACGGAGCAAAGCTGCCCAACACCCTGGCAGGGATGAACAGCAACACACCCAGGGCATATAGCGCCAGACCCATCACAATGCCGCTCTTGAACGAATGGCGGCGGATAAACAGCGCTGCCGGCAATGCCATACAAAAGTAACCGCCATAGAAAGCGACCTGAACCAGCGCACCGTCGGTCACGCTCATGCGGAATATCTTGGAGAAGGCCTTGACCATCGGGTTGGTGATGTCGTTGGCAAAGCCCCACAGGGCAAAGCAGCAGGTCACTACGATGAAGGGCAGCACATAGCTCACGCCCTCGCGGGTCACCAGCAACCTTGATTTCTTTTCTTTATCGGTTATCATTTTGTTTAAAGTTTTTCAAACAACTTGGCTATTTTCAAACAATTTGAACAACATAAAAAAGGGTTGTTCCGGTTGTTTGATTCTTTTTCAATCATTCTTTTATGGTATAAACATCAAAACGACATGAATCCATCTCCGACTTTGATGAAAAAGAGTTAATCGCAAATAAATGATATAATGAAGTTGCAGCATAGATTTTATCTCCCTTGATAATTATAGGTATATTTACTGTCCTTGGAGGGAATTTGTACTCCCATCCTTTCGATTTATTGGTAATTTCAACATAGAAAATATCGGTAATCAAATAAGATAATATATGTTTCTTTTTTTCATAGACATAATTGTTGGTGAAATCAATCATATCTATATTTAAACTAACTACATAAATACAATCTTGCTGACACTTCCAGAGGGCAAATATGGTGTCTTGTATTTCCTGGTCCAGTTCTGTGAATCTTACGGTATAAGGCTCTTTTACAACATGAGAACAAGATCTGTTAAAGACGATTACACCAATAATCAGAATACCAATCACTAACAAAAGCTTTTTCATAAACAAATATGTTATTTCTCCTTGATGATGAGAATGATGCCAAACTAAAATAAATCCAGGATAATTTGCCCTGATGTTTTCACCAGCAGCCTAAATTTGTTGTGATCATCAGTCTCTCTCATTCCTCATTAAACTCTAAACCCTAATTTCTAAACTCTAAACTTCAAGCTTCAAGCCTTCTTGAAGCTTGAATATCCGTTCCATCAGTTGCCATTTGGCCGTCGAGGGTGCAGACGGGTCACAGCCCTGGAACTGGGCCACATAGGCTTCCCACTCGGCTTGACGGGGCAGGGTCGCTAGGCGGGCGTTGTCACGCTCCCAGTCAAAGTCATCAACCGTATCGCATATCATGAACAATCGGTTGCCCAGGATATAAATCTGCATGTCCAGGATACCTACACTGCGGATGCCCGCCTGAATTTCGGGCCACACGTGAGCATGGGCCTCTACATATTTCTCTATCAGCTCGCGGTCATCGCGCAGCTCGAGGGTTTGGCAATATCGTTTCATTGTTTTTTAGTTTATAGTCTTTAAAGTCATTAAGGTCTTTAAGGTCTTTAAAGTCATTAGAGTCTAACTCCTAATTTTCAAAGTAATGGCCCCCTCGGGGAAACTCTCGCGGTCACGGCACACGAGCGCCAGGTAACCGCCACCACCCGCGCCGGGCATCTTCCACGCCAGCACGCCAGGCATAGCGCTGTAGCGGTCGATGTAATCCTGCACACCAGGCTGTATCATCGCGGGGAACATTGCCACCTGGGCGTTGAATGAGGCCTTGTAGGCTGCAGCAAAAGCGTCTAGGTCACATCGCTGGATGGCATCCCAGCAGGACGATGCGGCAGACGCCAGTGCCTCTACCTTCTCTCTGGTAATGTCCTTACCTGCCACCACGCTGCAACCGGGGCGACGTGGGAACATGGGAATCATGCACAGGTGGTCTTCCAGCCAGCCCAGCAAGGTAGGGTCACAAGTATATTCTATCTTCTCGGGCCAATAACTGCCATTATAATAATGTCGGGCAAGACCAGGAACGCAGATACCGATGGCATCCTGGGCACCGCTCACGATGCCGTCGCTGCGCTCGGGGTCATTCTCGAGGCAAAAGACCAGACGTGCCAGCATCTCGGGGTCCATGTTGGGCAACTGTATGGGCCACACGCGCTTGATGGTGTTGCGCGTGCTGGTGGATAGGCCGCATCGCTCACGTATCTCAAAAGTGGGTTCCAGCGAGATGGTCAATGCCCACCCGGGAGCATAGCATGAGACATAGGGCTGGTCAATCCATGTACCCGCCAGGTCCAGGCGTGTGGGCAACTGGCTGGGCAACTTTTTCAGGTCGGTGCTGCTGCGAGCGGCAAGGCCATCGCTTGGGACCCGCTTGAGCACAATGTACTCCATGCCGCGCTCGCGGCACAAGGCGCGTTTCTCCTCGCGGTCACCGTCCTCGTTGACCACAAGGCAGTCGGGCCGCACGATGTCCAGTGTGGGCAGGAAGTCGAGGTAGCCGTCACCCTGGTTGATGTAGGCCTCCTTGACATAGCGGATAGCTCGCACCATGAACAGGCGTTCCTGCTCGCTGTACATCGTCTTGTGCCCTTTCAAGGCCGCGATGGTATTATCACTGCCGATGCCCACATACAGGTCGCCATACTGCGATGCCTGCCTGAAGAACTCCACATGGCCCGAGTGCAGCAGGTCATAGCACCCCGACACAAACACTTTCTTTTTCAGTTCAGCCACTTCGTGTTTTCAATTAGTTTCTAGTGCCACAAAGGTACAACATCCCGTCCACAGGAGCATCATGAAGGGCGGAAAAATACTCTCCGCCCTTCACAATCCAATTCCATATTGTTTAACCAATCCTTTCGTTCCTATTCAGGCACACTCTTGAGTGTCCTGGCGATATCCACATCCGAGACTTGATAGTTCATCAAGTCGCCATTCAGGTATTGTTCATAGGCGCTCATGTCAATGAGGCCATGCCCTGAGAGGTTGAACAAGATGACCTTTTGCTCTCCGGTCTGTTTGCACTTTTCTGCCTCACGGATGACAGCGGCAATGGCATGCCCGGACTCTGGGGCAGGGATGATGCCCTCAGTGCGGGCAAAGAGCATTGCCGCGTCAAAGGACTCCAGTTGCGGGATATCCACACCGCGCATCAGCCCGTCTTTCAGCAACTGGGAAATAATCATGCCGGCACCGTGATAGCGCAGGCCGCCCGCATGGATGTTTGCAGGCTTGAACTTGTGGCCCAACGTGAACATCGGCAACAACGGGGTGTAGCCAGCCTCGTCGGCGAAGTCATAACGGAACTCTCCCCTTGTCAATTTGGGACAACTCTCGGGCTCGGCAGCGATAAACTCGGTCTGCTTGCCGTCCTTCAGATTGTGACGCATGAACGGGAAGGCGATACCGCCGAAGTTGGAGCCGCCACCAAAGCAAGCAATCACCACATCGGGATACTCGCCAGCCAGCGCCATCTGCTTCTCGGCCTCAATGCCAATGATGGTCTGATGCAGTCCCACATGGTTAAGCACCGAACCCAGGGTGTACTTGCAGTTGGGTGTCGTCATCGCCAGTTCCACAGCCTCGGATATGGCTGTTCCCAGCGATCCGGGGTGTTGCGGGTCACGAGTGATGATGTCCTTGCCGGCACGGGTGGACATCGAGGGCGAGCCTGTCACCGCCGCGCCGAAGGTGCGCATGATAGACGAGCGGTAAGGCTTCTGCTGCATGGAGATTTTCACTTGATAGACCGCTGATTCCAATCCGAAGACCGAGGCTGCATAGGCCAGGGCTGCGCCCCACTGGCCCGCACCAGTCTCGGTGGTGACATTAGTCGTTCCCTCCAGCTTGGCATAGTAGCACTGGGCCAGGGCCGAGTTGACCTTGTGTGAGCCCAGCGGGTTGACCGACTCATTCTTGAAATATATGTGAGCTGGCGTCTGCAACACCTCTTCGAGCGCATAAGCGCGAACGAGCGGCGTAGAACGATAGGCCTTGTATTTATCCATGACCTCATCGGGGATGGGGATGAAGTCATGCTCGGTGTCCAGTTCCTGTACACAACACTCGCGCGGAAAGATGTGTGCCAAGTCGTCCACACCCAGGGGTTGCTTGGTGGCAGGGTGGATGAGCGGCATGGGCTTGTTGGGCATGTCGGCCTGGATGTTATACCATGCAGTTGGTAACTCGTTCTCTTGCAGAATAAATCTCTTTTGTTTCATCTTGGTTATGTATTATTATTAATAATGTTTAAAAGGCCTGTCGCGAGAACGACAGACCTTTTATTCTATTTTGTAATCCTAATGATTCCAAATGGTCATGCGACTCACGACTTTTTCAATCTTGAGTTGCACCACCACCAATATGCTGAAAACATTGTCATTAATATATCATATTTATGTTGACGTTGCAAATATATAAACATAATTTGATTGCAACCAAGAAAAATCAGGAAAAAAAGGTCGAAAGACATAAAGAACTACGAGAATCGGTTAAAACAGGTCATCAATTCCGAGTCTGAAACGCGGAGAAAACAATGTAATTGCAGATTTGATTTGGATTTATGCAGATAAAAGCTTAATTTTGTGACCAAGTAACGTGAAAGAAAACAAATAACCAATAATTATAGCAACACGACTATGTACACTCAAGAGAACGGATTCTACATCGCCCACGGGCCCAATGGCCCCATCAGCATCCTGGGCAATATGGCCAATCGACACGGTTTGATTGCCGGAGCAACAGGAACAGGTAAGACGGTGACGCTGCAGGTGATTGCCGAGAGTTTCTGCAAGGCGGGCGTGCCCTGCTTCATGGCCGACATGAAGGGTGACCTGTCAGGCATTAGTCAGCCAGGCAAGCTGTCGGGCTTCATCGAGAAGCGACTGCCTGAGTTCGGCATGAGTCAGGAGGACTTGACCTTTGAGGGCTGCCCCGTGAGATTCTATGACGTCTTTGGCGAACAAGGCATCTCGATGCGTGCCACCATCGGCGAGATGGGACCCGACCTAATGGGACGCATCCTGGGCTTGAACGACACCCAAACGGGCGTGCTCAACATCCTGTACCGCATCCTTGATGAGAAAGGCATACTGCTAGACGATGTCAAGGACCTGCGTTCGGCACTGGACTGGCTGTCGCGTCACGCCAAGGAATATACCTCCCAATATGGCAACGTGGCTCCTGCCAGCATCGGCGCCATCCAGCGTGCCCTGCTGCACCTCGAGAATCAAGGTGGCGACAAATTCTTCGGTCTCCCCTCGTTTGACATCCAGGACTTGTTTGCCACCCGTGATGGCAAGGGCGTGCTGAGCGTGCTCGCCGCCGACAAACTGATGCTGCAGCCCAAGCTTTATTCCACCTTCCTGCTGTGGCTGCTGAGCGAGATTTATAGTACCCTGCCCGAAGTGGGTGACTTGGAGAAGCCCAAACTGGTGTTCTTCTTTGACGAGGCCCACATGCTGTTTGAGGATACAAGCAAGGCCCTTACCGACAAGATTGAGCAGGTCATCCGTCTCATCCGCAGCAAGGGCGTGGGCATCTTCTTCATTTCGCAGCTGCCCACCGACATCCCCGACATCATCCTGGGACAGTTGGGCAACCGCGTTCAACATGCCCTGCGCGCTTACACGCCACGTGACCAGAAAGCCGTCAAAGTGGCTGCCGAGACCTTCCGTGCTAACCCCGACTTCAAGACCGAGGACGCCATCCTCCAGTTGGAGACCGGTGAGGCACTGGTATCGTTCCTGGACGAGAAAGGTGCCCCAAGTGTTGTAGAGCGGGCTAAGATACTCTTCCCGTTGAGCCAAATCGGTGCCATCACCGAGGGTCAACGCCTGGACATCATGAATGCTGCCGGTGACATCAACCGCAAGTACAAGGAAGTGCAGGAGCGAGAGAGCGTCTTTGAGGTCTTCGCCCGTGAAGCCGAAGCCGAGGCTAAAGCCGCCGAAGAAGCCGCCGCAGCCAAGGAGGCCGAGAAGGAGGAGAAGTCCAAGAAGAAAGAGAAAACCGTCTGGAGTAAGGTCTGGAAGTCCATCGTCACTGCTGTGACAGGCACGCTGGCCGCCATCCTGGGCAAAACCGTATCTGACGCCATCACTGGAAAGAAGAGCAAGAACACAAGCGTCAAGGATGCCGCAGGACGAGCCGTGAAGAACGCGACCAGTGCTGCTGGCCGTCAAATCCTGCGCGACATTCTAGGTAACGTCATCAAGTGACGTCATTTCGATAATAATGCTAAAGGCAACAGGGACATTTTTTGGTGTCCCTGTTGTTTTATGTGCTGTTCCGATTTATTGTAAAACCCTCGACTTGCACTACCGTTGCCCTGCGGCGAAGGCAGGCTGCGTCTCGACAATGCAAGAAAAAAGTGTTTTTTTCTTGCCATTGTGCTCGACTTGCACTACCTTTGTCCCAAAGAACTAAAACCATTAATTAACCTGCTTTTCTGCCGTTAGCTATTAGCTGATGGCGAAAGCCTAAAATCTTAAGAGAGAAATAGTGGAAAACGAAATTCTGGCGTTGAACGCCAATCAGGTTGTGGCCTACCTGCAGAAAGAGCCGCACGAGTTCACCAAGGCCGACATCATCCGCTTCATTGAGGAGAACAACATCCGCATGGTCAATTTCATGTACCCCGGCGGTGACGGCAAGTTGAAAACCCTGAATTTTGTCATCAGCAGCAAGGATTATCTGCGCACCATCCTGTCGTGTGGTGAGCGCGTTGACGGTTCGAGCCTGTTCAGCTTTATCCAGGCTAGTTCCAGTGACTTGTATGTGCTGCCTCGATTCAGCACCGCTTTCCTCGACCCGTTCGCCGAGATTCCCACCCTGTGCTTGCTGTGCTCGTTCTTTGACAAGGACGGCAATCCGCTGGAGAGCTCTCCCGAGCAGACACTGCGCAAGGCCGCTCAGGCTTTCCGCGAGGTAACCGGTATGGAATATGAGGCCATGGGTGAGCTGGAGTATTACGTCATCCGTCCTTCGGTGGACTACTATCCCGCCCGCGACCAGCACGGCTACCACGAGTCAATGCCTTATGCCAAAACCAACGACTTCCGCCAGCGTTGCATGGACTACATCGCCAAGGCCGGTGGCCAGATTAAGTACGGTCACAGCGAGGTGGGCAACTTTGAGCAGGACGGCGTGGTCTATGAGCAGAACGAAATCGAGTTCCTGCCCGTTCCCGTGCTCGATGCTGCCGACCAGCTGATGGTTGCCAAGTGGGTCATCAGGAACCTGGCTTTCCGTGCCAACCTGAATGTGACCTTCGCTCCCAAGATTACTACCGGCAAGGCTGGTTCAGGCCTCCACATCCACATGCGCATGATGAAGGATGGCCGCAACATGATGATTAACGATAAGGG
>JAEEGL012028598.1_pt1 | contig 22002 bp, 17 predicted proteins | sample 9134231 | NCBI WGS metagenome assembly JAEEGL01 (sample SAMN16246548, study PRJNA631951) | gut metagenome | biome: gut microbiome; feature: rumen; material: fiber-attached | host: Bos | place: Iran: Karaj | collected 2018-10 | reverse complement strand
TTCGGACACAAGTTCAAGACCAGCGGCAAACCCAAGGAGGTGAACAAGTCGATCAACAAGATGCTCGAGGAAATCAAAGGCAAACCCGAAGAAGACCTGCTCTCGATTCTTGCTATTCGCTCCATGGCCAAGGCCATGTACTCGTCGATAAATGTGGGACACTACGGTCTGGCATTTGACTACTACACTCACTTCACTTCGCCCATTCGCCGCTACCCCGACATGATGGTGCACCGCCTGCTCGACCGCTATGCCGAGGGTGGACGCAGCGTGAACCAGGATTCGCTCGAGGAGGAATGCAAACACACGAGTTCGCAGGAACAGCTGGCTGCCGCTGCCGAGCGTGCCTCAATCAAGTATAAAGAGGTGGAATTCATGGGCGAGCGCTTGGGCGGCGTGTATGATGGCCGCATTTCGGGCGTGACCGAGTGGGGCCTGTATGTGGAACTCGACGAGACGCACTGCGAGGGTCTGATCTCGATTCGCGACCTCGATGACGACTTTTATGAGTTCGACGAGAAGAACTTCTGCGTGCTGGGGCGTCGCACCCACCGCAAGTATCAACTGGGCGACAAGATTACCATTCAGGTGGCCCGTGCCGACCTCATCAAGAAACAACTCGATTTTGCCCTGGTGGACCAGAACAATCCGCCGGGCACGCACCGCATCGACAAGGCACCTATCACCGAGGCAAGCCGCTTTGCGCCCAGCAAGAAGGAGAGCAAGATGGAGCGCCAGCGCGAGGAGTATGAGGGTGGCTATGCTTCGCGCCGTCAGAAACGCGGCAAGCGTGGCAATACCAGCAAGCGCGAAATGCGGGCACAAAAACGCGAGGGCAAGCGCAGCAAGCGCCGCCGCTAAGCATTCACCAACCGGTTAGACTACCGGCTTGGGTTTAAACCATGTTTATTCTTATTATTATTCGTCTTTGACAGAGGCGGATGTGCTGGCTTCGTCGGTGACAACGGGAGCGGCATCGGTTACGGTGGGGGCGGCACCGATGTCGGTCGGCGTGAGGTCGGCCGAGACTTGTGCGGGCTGCACCGAGGTGGTGATGGAATCGTTCTGGGCCGAGACGGCTTCGGCGCCGTCGCCTGCCTGCTTGTCGCAAGCCACCAGTGTGGCGGCAGCGGTGATGAAGAGTGCTATGAGAGTCTTTTTTGTGCGCATAATCAAATAGTGCGGTTAGTTATACGGCTGCAAATATACGCACCTTTCACGACACAGCGGTTAAAATGAAGTGAAAAAGTGATGATTTGGCGTTGAAATCAAAGAATAAGAAGCAGCGCCAGCACGGCATAGATGATGATGACGATGAACACGCAGATAATCACCGACGCCTTGTAGTAGTCCCAGCCCATGAAACCGAAACTTTCCAGAAAATCAACCGACTTCTTGAATGCCCAGTCGCACCACTGGCTGAAGCGCTTGCGGTTGCACCAGATGACCAGCAGGCACACTGCTGCCCAGGCGACTGTGATCCATGGCCAGGTGCCGACGATGAAATCGAGCATTACCGCCCAGGTGAGCGGCACAATCATGTAGTAGACGATGATGTTCACCTCGTTGTAGGTGAGGTGCAGTTTCTGCGCCAGTTTCATCAGGGCTTTAGCTGTGATGTTGAATAATTTCGTAATCATGCAGAGTCGTAAATTAATATTGAGTGGGTGGTAATTGTTCAAGTCGCTTTGTTGAGGCAAAGTTATCGCACTTTTCCGCATCTGCCAAGAATCTGCAACCTTGAATCTCGGGCAAGGGCAAAAAAAAGCTGTTTTCCATCACTGGAAAACAGCTTCAAACTTTTTAGTTTGCTGTCTCGAATCGAGAAAGATTATTTCTTCTCTTCTTCGGGCTTCACTGAAGCGCTAGCTTCGGGAGCAACAGAAGCACTAGCTTCGGGCTTTACAGAAGCGCTGGCGCTAGCCTCGGGAGCAACAGAAGCAGAAGCGTTAGAAACGCTCATCTCAACAGATGCAGAAGCCTGAGATGCAGAAGCAGAAGCAGAAGTCTGGGCATCTTTCTTGCAAGAGAACATAGCTACACTAGCTACAACAGCAAATAATAAAACTAACTTTTTCATTTTCGTAATTTTTTAATAAATAATAAAACAATAATTTTTTTCGTGTTGATTGAAAAACGGTGCAAATTTATATCAAAATTTTTACATGCAAATGTTTTTGTGAAAAAAATTTTCGTCTCAAAAATTCAAAAAACCTGTTTTTTTTGAAAAATAAAGCAAACTATCGTTGTAAGATACTGAAATACAATAAAATACAGTTTGAGGTCCTGAAAAACCTCCAACTGTTAAAGATTGCAAACAAACCACCAAGTTTTATAAAAAGCAGGAAAAATCATGAAAAAACCACTGAAAAGCACAGTAAAATTAGCGGTACAGGAAGCGCTTGATGCTGCGCTTGGGTGTTTTCTCAAATTCCGATGCCATAATCTCGATTTTTGCTACTCGTTCGTAGGGCGCTACGAGCTTGTTGAGCTCGGTGCGCACATTCTCCATGATCTCGGGGAGCTGGTCGTGGGTGACGCCCAGTTGGTCCATGGCCTCGAAGTCGGGATATACGAGTCCCACGAGTTTGCCGTCGCGGTCCACCACCAGGCTCTCGTTCACATAGAGCATGTTGTTGAGTTTGGCCTCGATTTCTTCAGGGTAGATGTTCTGCCCGTTGGCGCTGAGCAGCATGGTCTTGAGACGGCCACGAATGAAGATGGTGCCGTCGGCGGTGAGTGTACCCATATCGCCGGTGTGTAGCCATCCGTCGTCGTGGAGCACCTTGTCGGTTGCCTCGGTGTTGTGGAAATATCCCTTCATCACATTCTCGCCCTTGATGCAAATCTCGCCGGGAATGTTCTCGGGGTCGTCGCTCAGAATCTTGCACTCCATGATGCCTGGCAGAATGCGGCCGGCGCTGTGGAGCACAAACTCGCGCCACGGTGTGTGGCTCACCAGTGGAGCGCACTCGGTCATGCCATAGCCCACAGTGAAGGGGAACTTGATCTTATACAGGAATTCCTCGACCTCGGCATTGAATGGGGCGCCGCCCACAATGATTTCCTCGAAGTTGCCGCCAAAGGCCTCGATGAGTTTCTTGCGAATCTGGTCGTAGATGCGCTTGTCGAGCAGCGGCACAGCCAGTGCCCAGCGCAGCATGCCCTTGCTAATCATGGGCACAATCATCTTGGTGTAGATCTTCTCCAGCACGAGCGGCACGCATATCACGAGGTCGGGCTTGATTTCGTTCATGGCCTTGACCAGAATCTTGGGCGAGGGGATGCGCCCTAATAATATAATGTGTGACCCTACGGCCAGCGGGGTGAGCATGTCGAAGGCGCAACCATAGGCATGAGCCAGCGGCAGGAACGACACATTGCGGGTGCCGCGGCGGTGCAACTGCGAATTGATGCCGTAGACCACATTGCCACACAGGTTGTTGCCCGTGAGCATCACGCCCTTGCTGAAGCCCGTTGTGCCCGAGGTGTAGTTGATGACCATCACTTCCTCGTTAGAGATCTCGGGATAGCGTACATTCAAAGCGGTGAATTCGCAGGGATAGGTCCTGTCGAACTCTTCCTTGGCTCTCAGGAGTGCGCCGTCGAGGTCTTCGTCCTCTTTCTGGGCAAGCATTGCGTTGTTGTCGAGCGACACCACGCCGCGCACGATGAGCAACTGGTCGAAGTCGATGGAATCCCAGATCGATTTGCTCACAAAGAGCAACTTGGCCTCGGAGTGGTTGATGATGTGCTGCACATCGTTGGGGTTGAACTCCTGCAAAATGGGCACAATCACGGCACCATAGGTGATGGTGGCCATGAAAACGGTGACCCACGAGGGCGTGTTCTTGCCAATCAAGGCAATGTGGTCGCCTCGCTCAATGCCGAAGTTCTTATATAATAGATGTATTTTGGCGATTTCGGTAGCAAAAGCGCCATAAGTGAGTGTGAACTTGGTGTTATAGTCGCTTAATGCTGGCAGTTCCCAATTGTCTTGAAAACTCTTTTCGTAGATTTTGATGATGTTTTCTTTCATAGGGCAAGAAAAAATAGCAGTTTCTTTGAATATGATTACAAAGATAATGAAATAATTTTATGTGAACAAATAATCATTGCCGTCACATTGCGTGGCTGATTGGTTCGGTAATTCAGTTGTTAATATACATTAACAAATAGAGCGTACAAGCAAGTGTTTTTTTTCGTACATTTGCATTGCTATGCATCATTGCACATGATTTGTGACAAGCCATGCAATCGGATAAAACATATATTAATATGAGAAAGTATATTATTGCCCTCGTGTTGTCGTTGGTGGCGATGGCTGCCAGCGCTCAGTGTTTCAAGGTGGGTGATATATATTATATAGTGACTTCGCCGGGTTGCGTGAGCGTGACTGGCGAGAACGATCTCGATTGCTATAGTGGCCATGTGGTGATACCCAAAAAGGTGGTGCACGACGACAGGACCTATGTCGTGAATGAGATTGGGCCCACGGCTTTTGCCGGTTGTGACGGCGTCACGGGCATCGATATCCCGTCGAGTGTGCAGATGATAGGCGCGCAGGCCTTCTCGGGCTGTACGGGACTCACGCAAGTGAGGATTCCGTCGTCGGTGCGGCGAATCATGGCAAATGCGTTTGAGCGTTGCTCGCATCTCGAAACAGTGACCTTGAACGAGGGCCTGCAGGAGATTATGAGCGGTGCCTTTGAGGGTTGTGCCATGCTCTCGATTGACCTGCCCAACAGCGTCACCACCATAAGCAGTCGGGCTTTCTATGGATGCTATAACCTTGTTCAACTGAAAATAGGCACAGGCCTGACATCGCTGGGCAGCGAGGCTTTTGCCTCATCGCCATTGCGCACTATGACTTGCCTTGCCACGGTGCCCCCATCGGCTTTGGCCAACTCGTTCAGCATGGTCGCCTACTCGAGTGCGCAGGCATTTTTCCCTGAATCTTCGCTCAATGCCTACAAACTGGTGGCTGGATGGAAGAATTTCCGCAACATCAAGTCGCACGAGGCGCGCGAAATCCACTTTGAGTGCGATACCGTGCGGGCGTTGTGCGTGAAGAGCGGTTTCGACACCAACGACGATGGCAAAATCACCTATGGCGAGGCGGCAGCCGTTACCAGTTTGGGCGTTTGCTTCGGAGATGGTGGATTTGCCGGAGGATTGTACGACGGCGAGGCCATCACCTCGTTCGACGAACTGCAGTATTTCACAGCGATTACCGAAATAACCTCTCGGCAGTTGGCAGGCAACAAGGCGATGAAGTCGATAACCCTGCCGCCGCAACTTGTGCAGATAGGTGCCAGTGCGTTGGCCTATTGCGAGCGCCTGCACTCGATTTTCGTTCCTGCTACGGTGGCCGAAGTGGGCGACAGCGCTTTCTACAACTGCTATGCACTTGAGGAGGTGGACTTGAGTGCGTGTCGGGTGCCGCACATTGGCGACGGCACCTTTGGCCAGTGCCAGAGTCTGACTGAAGTCCGCGACCTGGACAGGGTCACCTTTGTGGGCCGTAGCGCATTCTATAACTGTGGCCATCTTGTGGCCCATGATTTAAGCATGAATCTGCTGAATGTGGGCGACAGCGCTTTCTATAACTGTGCGCAGTTCACGGGCTCGCGATCAAAACCGGGCTATTTCATCTTCCCTGAGTCGATGGCGTGTGTGGGCGATGCCGCATTTGCTGGCAGTGGTGTGGCGCAGTTCATGCTTGCTTGCGACAAGCCCGGGGGCACCGTGTTCGCTCCTTTCTGGAACGAGGGCGCAACGGTGTATGTGCCTTATCAGTTGTATGACTCGATTGCCGCGGAATATGCTCAGAGTTCGGCCCAGTTTGTGTCGGTGTTGTATAACACGACCCGCGCCCATGCATTCAATGCTCCAGTGAGGCTGCAGCAAGTGGGCGATGCAGTGGTGAAAGGTGCCACGGTGACTCGGTCGCCCGCCGATGCCTGCTTGGGCCTGCGTGAGTTGTGGAGTGGAGAAGACCTTGATGCACAGGGCGGCATTGAGATTCCGGCCGGGCTGCCTTTCCTGACGGTTTGCCGTGACCCTTATTGCTTTATGCTTGTAGAGCCGGGCAGCGGTTCACCGGGCTTTGCCTATCCCTATAAATCGACTATGCTTCATAGTGCAGCGCAAGAACCTGCCGATCGTTTCAGTGGCTGTTCGCTCTATGCCTTTAACTCCGACGGTAATTGGGATTTATGTGCCAAGGACCATGTGGGCGGTGTGTATGCAGCGGTGCCTGAACGCGCCGATGCCGTAGCGACGGCGACCCGAGAGTCGCTGTGGGGACCGTTCTGCCAGGTGTCGGTTGGCGGCGTTCTTGTTGATGAAGATCTCCCGTTTGCCGCCCCGGGGGTGACTGGTACCATCAAGGTCGACGACATTGTTTGCACCGATGTTCAGGGCAAGGAGTTTGTCGCCTATCTCACTTTCAGCAATGTGAATGTGGTCGATGTCGCTGACGACAGGCACAGGGCTGGCGTGTGCAGCGAGGGGCAAGCGGTCATCACCTTTAACGGAACTAATGTGGTGGATGTGACCGGAATTGAAGGGAGTGTCGGACTAATGGGGTCGAATACATGGCTTGTGGCTTCGAGGCGCGCCACCTTGAGTCTTGTGGGCAATGCCGTGGGCATGCAGGTCGATGACCTGGCCGTGACGGGACCACTGACTGTTCAGGTTCAGGGCGAGAGGATGGGTCTGCTTGGCGTGGTTTCTTCGCTGCTGACGGTCGATGCCATGAGCACCATCAAGGCAACTGGGGCGCGAGGGTCGGTTGTTGGCTTCCGTGGCATTCAAGCGCTTGACGGGGCCGATTATGTCATCAGCAAGCCTGCAGGGGCGGTGTTTGATGACTACCTGGGTGCCGTGACGCTTGACGGCAAAATTGTGACCAGCGAGGTGATTATTGGTGAAGACTTGGGCCCGCTGGGCGATGTGAACGGCGATGGCCGTGTGAATGTGAGCGATGTGTCGGTGCTGGTAAATATGATTGTGGGCATTGTTCCTGTCGATGCATTGAGGGCCGATGTCGATTGCAATGGCCGTGTGAATGTGAGCGATGTGTCGGCGCTCATCAACCTGATCTTGCAGTAGAGAATAAAATTTTTTTAAGATTTTTGGTAAAAAGTTTGGTGGATTGAAAAAATGGCCTTAACTTTGCAGTCGCAATTGAAAAATTGTGTTGTACGACACGGTGCGTTAGTTCAGTTGGTTAGAATGCCTGCCTGTCACGCAGGAGGTCGCTGGTTCGAGTCCTGTACGCACCGCATTTACATTGAAAGCGAGCAGCCCAAGCGGTTGCTCGCTTTTTTTGTTATAGCATGAATGCATCGAGGCGCGGATGGCAATTGGGGCTACGGAGTTGAGGAGGAAGGGAGTCGCGCTGGTTCCGGTTTTATAATCAGACAATTGATGACAATTAGTTGACAATTTATTGTATTGATGACAATTGTTGCTACGGAGTTAAGGAGTATAGGAGTTGCGCTTTCGTGCTAAATCCGGCGTGAGCCGGCTCTTCGACAAACTTAGTTTGCAACTTTTTGAAAAAATATAACTAGCGACTCGGTGGGGTGCTAATTCGAAAAGTGGCGCCTATCGGCGTCAAACCACGAAGTGCTCGCGACCGAACGGGAGCCCGAAGGGCAAGCGAAGCGCAGCAAAAGCCTCGCAAGCTCGGATGTTTTATAGTCAGACAATTGATGACAATTGATTCATGGGGAATTTGTGGAGTTGTCAAGACGCCGAAAAGTGAGGGCTGGCGGTGAGGCCAGCCCTGCACATGATCTGTCGCTCCGACGGGGCTAATTGATTTAAATTGCCTTGAAACAGGGGCTCACGCCCCTGCCTATTATCTGTCGCCCCTGACGGGGCTTGGCGGGTTAAATGCCTTGCGCTAAACGCAAACACTAAACACTCAACCCTAAACTCGAGCACAGCGAGAGTTTACTTGACGCCGAGGATGATGTTAATGAGTGCGGTGATATCGCTCACATTCACCTTGCCATCACTGTTCACATCGCCTGGCAATCGGGATTCAAGATATTTGGCATAGGCTGATCCTTTATATAGAATGTCTCCATCCTTGTTCAGCATCATTGCCAGTCCGTCATTAAATGGATATTCACAATACTCACAAGTTGTTATTAAGTGAATAGGAAAAAGCAGATCTCCATTACCATCTGGACCTATTCCCTCTATAATTTCTATCCCGTCATTCTTGAAGACCCGTCTCCATTTACCAGCAAGAATCACATCGTTTACATCCTCAAAGAATGGATAATCTGGGTCAGTAAAATATGTATTGTTCATGTCTTCAAAATTATAAAGCAAATCATTCATCAAATAGCCGTGAACAGTAGCATAAATAGCATAAACCGATTTTCCTTCCTCTCTCATATAGGCAACGGGATAGTCTTCGCTTACAGAGTAGAATTTAGCCCCGAGGGACTTGTAGTAGCATTTCAAATAGCTTTTACCGTCTATCACAGTGTCTCCTTGAAGGTATATCTTATAGAAGCCGCTTGTGGTTATATAATTTTCAGCCTCCATATCCCAAGTTCCATCTATAAAGGAATATATCCATTGGCGACCATCTTCGAGCAGGGGAACATACTCGTGTTCGTGTGTCTCGGCTTGCGCCATACCGCTCCAGCATGCCAGAGCCAGCGTGATTGAAATAAATAAATTTTTCATAGTCGTATTGTTTTTATATGTTTATACTAAAATGGTGCTGTCGCCCTTAACCCAAATCGGTCATTAGAATTGGGCTTAACGGACTCCGCATCAGGTTAATTGCAAATATAAATACAAATTCTTAGAAAGTCAATGAAATTGTCGAGATAAAGGTATTTTGTTAACAAATATTACGAAAACTACCATTTACCCCCCCCGTTTGTTAATATTTGTGAATAAATTGATGGATAATTATCGCAAAACCGTAGGAGCGAGGATCACGCGCGTCAGTTGAGTTTTGTGAGGGAGTATTGTAGGGCGTCGTCGTCGGGTGCATCGGCCTGCAGCAGGGTGATGTGTGAGTCCGATTTCTGCTTGATGACGAAGGTGTTGGTCCTTGCGATGCCGGGCATGGTACACTGGAACTGGTCGTCGTCGGGGAAGTTGATGTGCAAGAGGTTGTTGACATCGTCGGCCTCCCAAGTGCCAAACGATTGTTCGTAGTTGTGCAGCGAGTCGTTGGCCGAAACTCTGATGACATTGTTCTGGAACTGCATGAAGTGCGCGCCGCGGTAGGTGGCGACGGGTTCGCCGCTCGCTGCATGGGTGATGGCGTCGACATGCCAAGTGCCGAACCACACACCTATGTCGCCATTGTTGTGGGTGCAAGCCGGCAGTATCAGAGATAAGGCTGCTGCCAGGCAGCATGCGAGAACTATTGTGCGTGAAGTGCGTTTCATTTTCCTAAAGTGAAGTTACCATGATAAGATAGTGAAATCAGAGCACCGAAGTTGTTGCCGTAGAGGGTGCCGCGGTCGAGCCCGAGTTGTGCAGTGAGCGACAGCCCCGGCGCTGCAGCGGGGCTATAGACGGCTTCGGCAAATACCGAGGTGCAGGTGAGCGGCTTGACGCGAGGCAGGAAAGGCGTGCCCCAAGTCTTGCGGAACGAGAGCATCGCCCTGTAGGTGAGCGTGGGGATAATGTTGCCGGTGACTGCCAGGTGAAAACCTCGCAGCAGGTTGTCGGTGAACCGCATGTAGCCATCGGTGTTGTAGATGGGCGACTTGACGAAGGGCGAGCCGACCGACATGCCTCGGATGTGGTAGCCGTTGTAGGTGTAGTTGTTGTAGTAGTCGTCGGCTCCGGTGGCTTTCTTGGTGATGTGGGTGCCCTCGAAGTCGCCAGGAGCCCAGTGGATGGGGCCGCTGTGATTGGAGAGGTCGATGTATTCGATCACTGCGCCATTGATGAAGCCCTTGTGGGGACTGCGGTACTCGATGCCCCACAGGCCGTCGAAGCCGTTGAGCATGCCAATGCCCGAGCCGTCTTCCCAAATTCGCTGGTGGTAACCACGCACGATGTGCCCCGACGGCAGACGGTAGCGCAAGGCTATGTCCCAGCTGCCCAGATGGTTGCCCTCGACAAACTTGTCGCCAGCGCTCTCGCCGCCACTGCCGGCAATGATGGTGCGGAAAAATGCCTTGATGTCGGCCGCTAACTTGATGGTACTCACCAGTTTTCCGTTGGAGTAGGTGTTCATGGAACCGGCAAACTGGCAAGCCGACTGGGCTCCGATGGTAACGGAGAACGGCTTGTCGGGGTTGGTGCGCAGTGCAAACTGCTTGTAGTGTAGCCAGTAGCTGGCCGAGACAAAGTAGTTATAGTAATTGTAGTGGTTGTTGAGCCATTTGCCGTCGGCGGGTTTGTAATAGCCCACTTTGCCCTCGATTTGCAGCCATCCCTTGGTGAGCGGGATGTTCTGGAAGTTGACAAACCCCAGTTCGGCACCGAAGGGCGGCCGTGCATTGCCGCTCATGATGAGGTCGCCGCTCGACAGCTGGTTGTTGACGATGGGCGACTGCGGCTCTTTGGCGCCAACGGTGGCGAGCACGCCACGAAACTTGGCCTGGGCATAGGCCTGCTGCACCCAGAAGCGAGCGGGATGCTGGTTTTCAGGAAAGCAGTGTTCCATCTCGGGGTCGTAGCGGTCGTAGGCAACACTTGAAGCATAGCCTGTCCACAACTCGGCACCGAAGGCATAGGAGAAGCGTCTGGTGGTGTCGAGTTCGTGCCAAAGGGCTCCGTGCGCCATGGCCGAGTGCGACTGCGTGATGGTTCCGCCGCGGTTCGATGCAATATAATAAGGTGCAAATTCACCTGAACTGGCATTGGCCGTCACGCCTGCCTCAAACTCAATCTCGGTTTGAGCCGACAACGCAATCGGAAGCGCTGCTCCGAATAACGCTAACAGGAGTGTTTTCAGGATTTTCATGATAGGTGTTTAAGGTTAAATATCGTGGGGGTTATAGGTTTCGATGTGTCGGCTTTTCTTGTTGTCGGCAATTTCGTCGATCTTGAAAAATATGCCCGTCTCCTCTACATCGCCAAACTCGTGATTGACCGCCGTGCCCACCATGCGCATTGTGGGCGAGAGGCCCATGTAGGCGTTGACCAGCGGCGGAATGTTGATGTTGTTGTTGCGCACAAAGGCGTTGAGTTTGTTATAGTCTTGCTTGAAATCGTGGCCGTTGAAGAAGTTCTCGAGTATCTCGGGCTCGGTTTTGGGCTCGACAGGCTCGATGGGCCAGATGAAGCGGTCGGGGTCGGGGAAGTAGATTTTCAGGAACCGCAGCAGCAGGTCGCGACAGGGCAGGGGATAGGTGGGATACATGGTCATCTTGCCGAAGAGGTACTTGATTTGCGGGTATTTCACAGTGAGTGCCCCCAGCCCGTCCCACAGGTTGTCGAGGGCAAAGATGGCCTTGACACCAGCGCGGGTCGACTGATACTCGGGCCTGACGAACGAGCGGCCCAGTTCGATTGACACGGGCAGATACTCGTTGAGGAAGGTGTCGGAGAAGTGGAACATGTGCGCCATGGCAATGTGTGGCGTTCCGTCGGCCGTGAAGGTCATGTCGTGGCCCAAGAGAAAACGGTAAGCCCCGATGATTTCGCGTGTTTCGGGATTCCACACCAGCAGTTGCTTGCAGGGCGAGGGCATGGTGTCGAACTCGTCGATGTCGCAATCTTTTCCGGTTCCACCTCCCGAAGCGCGGAACGAGATTTCGCGAAGTCGGCCTATTTCGCGCATGGTGTGCGGCGCGCAGTGGGCGTCAACAACATAGATTTCGTTGTTGGCCTTGTTGGTGCGTCGGAGCCAGCGTTCGGGCGTGAGTTCCTGCTCGATGAGTTCGGTTTTGACGGGGTCGATGATTTGTTGTAGCATACCGTTATCGTTATTTGTTGTCAGTCGATTTGAGGGCATAGGCAATATCGCAAATCCGTTGCGCCTCCTGTGCTGGTCTGGAGGCGTTGAGCGAATTCCAAGGGATGGGCGAGCCAAAGTGCACCTTGAAGTTGGAGCCTTTGCATTTAAACATCTCGCCTGGCAAATAGATCATTTCAAAGTTGAACTTGATTCCCAGCCGTTTGCGCCACTTTGCCATGCGGTAGAAGAACTTGGAGTTGTGAGCGTCGAAAAAGACGGGGATGATGTCGCGTTTTGACTTGATGGCCTGGGTGATGATGAACTTTTTCCACTCCAGGTCGTGGATGACACCTTTCTTGCCCATGCGTGAGCAAAGGCCTGCAGGGAAGGTGATCATCTGGTTGTCGCCCTGATACTCCTGCTCGATCATGGCGGCGGCCTGGCGGGCCTGGCGGCCGTGCTTGTTCACGGGCAGCAGTATGGGCTGCAGCGGTTTCACTGCCATGAGCAGGTCGTTGACAATGAAGCGAATGTTGCCGTTGTAGCGGTGCCCGATGGCCGACATGAGCGCCATGCCGTCGAGTCCGCCCAGCGGATGGTTGGAAACAAAGATGAAGCGGCCTTCAGTGGGGATGTTTTCGGTGCCAATGAGCGTGGTCTGCACCTGCAGGTCGTGCAGCGCGCTGTCGGCGGCATCCACACCGGTCTTGGTGCCCATGTTCACGAGAATCTGGTTGAGTTCGTCCTGATGAATGGTGCGTTCGAGTTTTCGCACCGCCCATCGCGGGATGTACTTGTAGTGGCGAGGTGCGCGGGTGCGCAGCACTTCGTCGAGATTGATTTGTATGGGTTTAAAATCACTCATCTGTGAAACCGATGCGACAAATAAACTTCGATTATTATCGTTATCAAATAGCAAAGTTAAAAAATATTGTGCAGAAATGTATGTAAAGAACCGATATTTTTCATCGGAATAGAAGAAAAGTATTAATTTTGCATGTGAAAAACCCGTAAACAGTCGCATTGAACAATGACAGCCGCCCTTTCAAATAGCCGATTGAACCGGGCCAGCAAGTGGCAATTGCTGGTCGAGGTGGTTGCCTTTGGCGTGCTCGGACTGGTGCTCACGCGCTGTTTCGAGTTTGGCGATGCGCTGGCAATCTTGCTGGCGATGACGGTTGCCTACCTGGTGCCCCGCCTCACCTTCATGGCGACGCGCTGCTGGAGCCGTGCGGGCAGCTGGGTGCTGATGGCTGCGAGTCTGATGATCATCAGTTTTGCTGTCCTTAATCTGTGGGACTGGAGTGTGGGAAGCGGCAGCACGCTCGCTGCCCCGTGTATCAATTCAGACGATTCATGCTACTACAACTGGGCATTGCATCACTACGATGGCAGTTGTCCCGAGCCGCCCATGACCTTCAAGGGCCTGCCGGTTACCATCTTGCTGCTATGGAAGGTGCTGGGCGTGAGCGTTGTGTGGCCCATTGCACTGAATGTGATGATGTTGCTGCTCTCGATTGTGGTGACAGGCGCCACCGCGGTGCGCATTGTGGGCGACAGGGTGGAGTCGAGCCGTGGCACCATTGCTCTGATTGCGATGGTCATGACTTCGCTCCTTGGTTTCTATGTGTCACAGGGCATCAGGGTGCAAAAGGAGGCCGGGCTCTATCTGGGCGTCATGCTCATGGCCTATGCGCTTGCCCGCATGACCAAGAAACAGGTCGACGGCAAGATGTGGAAGGACATTGTGTCTTTCACCGCAGGTGCGCTCATCTTGGCGTTTTTCCGCAGCAATATGCTCTACTTCATGGCCATTGGCATTGGAGTGATGCTCATAGGCAACTGGCGCGAGCACTGGCGCTATGGCATGACGCTGCTTGCGGTGTGCGTGGCGGCGTTCACACTGGGTTTCTACTGCTCGAGCTACACCATGTTGCAGCAAATGAATATTGTGACGGGTGGCGGCAGCATGAACGATGTGTTCATGCAGACTCCGTCGCAGTCGTCCTACCGCTCAATCATAGGCAATTATTTCTCTTATCCCGTGTGGAAGCGTGTGCTTATGCTGCCGGTGACGGCCGCAGTACAGTATGTGATTCCGTTCCCGTGGGTCTATGAATTTCATCCTCAGGTCGATAGCTGGCTGCCTCGCGTGCGCATCATGTGGTATGTGGTGGGCGGCATTGTGCTGTATTACTACCTGTTCATTGGCTGGCGCAAGGGCCGTGGCGTGGGCGCATGGGGATTGCTGCCTGCCGTGTGCTACCTGGGCGTGTGCTACATAGTGGGCGGTTCGGTGAGCCGTTATGTGCTACCGTTCCAACCCATGTTTGTGGTGCTTGCCACATTTGTGCTCTGCAAGTTGCGCGACGGCTTGTGGCGGCACTCGTTCCGTGGCTGGATGGTGGGCTACGCCATTGTGCTGATAGCGGTGCTGCTGCTGTGCTACAACCTGCAGCTGGCTTACCTTGACCGCATGGAAGAATATTACGATAGCATCAGAAAGCTTCGCGGCCACTAATCGGCCCCCTGGCCCCCTGAAGGGGGAATTGTGCCCTCCTCAGATTCCATACAGAATGCACAGAACGACACGCGGTTCTTTTTAATCAATCAATTGATGACAATTGGTTGACAACTCATTGATTGATGCCAATTTTTTGCTAAGGAGTTGAGGATGATTGGAGTTGGCTTCGCTCGGTTTAACAACAAATCTATTATTAGGTGCTGTATCGATAAAATAGCAGAGCAGCTTCGAGAAATGGAGCTGCCCTGTGTGACTGTGAGATGAAAGAGAGGGGTTAGGCTTCTCCTTCCTGGTAGACGACGGTGCCGATGGGTTCGCCGCTGATGACTTTCTTGAGGTTGCCCACAACATCCATGTTGAACACATGGATGGGCAGGTTGTTCTCCTTGCACATGATGGTGGCTGTCATGTCCATAACCTTGAGGTTGCGGCGATAAATCTCGTCGTAAGAGATGCGGTCGAACTTGGTGGCTGTGGGGTCTTTCTCGGGGTCGGCGGTGTAGATGCCGTCGACGCGTGTGCCCTTGAGCATGACATCGGCCTCGACCTCAATGCCTCGCAGTGCCGAGCCCGAGTCGGTGGTGAAGAAGGGGTTGCCGGTGCCGCACGACATGATCACGACCTTGCCCTGCTCCATGGCTTCGATGGCGCGCCACTTGCTGTACTGCTCGCCAAAGGGGAACATGTTGATGGCGGTGAGCACCACTGCCTTCTGGCCGCGGTCTTCAAGTCCTGACGCAAGTGCGAGCGAGTTGATGACGGTGGCGAGCATGCCCATCTGGTCGCCTTTCACGCGGTCGAAGCCCTGTGCGGCGCCCTTGAGCCCGCGGAAGATGTTGCCACCGCCAATGACGATGGCTACCTGCACGCCTGCTTGAGCGATTTCCTGAATTTGTTGGGCATATTCGTCAACGCGTTTGGGGTCGATGCCATAGCCTTGTTCACCTGCGAGCGATTCGCCGCTGAGCTTGAGTAAGATTCGTTTGTAGATTGTTTTCATATTCATTTATAGGTTTTAGTTAATAATCGTGGCTGTGATAGCACAAAAATAGTGCTTTTGCGGGAAATTAGCAAAAAAAAGACTTGCAGACCCCTGAATAGGAATCTGCAAGCCAAAGATGATTATGAGAAAATTGTATTATTATTTAGCCTGTTCAACGAGTGCCTTGGCGCGTTCGAGATACTTGTCGATATTCACATTAAAGAGTTGTGCAGCCTGGGGGTACTCGTCCTTGAGCAGCTGATAGGCCTCAAGTTCGCCCTTGTAGTTCTTGGTAGCGTGGAGCACGCGTGCCTTCTTGAGAATGAACTCGGGGGCATATTCCTTGTTGTCCTTGCAGATGCTGATGGCATCGTCGAAAGCCGAGATGGCTTTGTCGTACTTCTTGAGGTTCACATAGCAGTCACCGAGGAGCGACTTGGCAGCAGGACCAGTGAGGTTGCCTTCAGCATCGCACTTCTCGAGCAGGTCGGCAGCTTTTTGATAGTTTTGAGTTGCCTTCTTGGCATCGGTCTCTTGCAGAGCCTGCTGATAGAGCAGGATGGCAGCCATGTGTGCAGCACGGTCGGCCGAAGCGTAGCTTGAGTTGTTGGCGATGGCCTGGTATTGCTTGAGGGCATCTTCGTTCTTGCCTTGGTCAAAGAGTGCCATGTCGGCTTTGCTGGTAGCAATGCGGTCGTTCTCCTTGGCAGGTTTCATGATGAGATAAACATAGGCAAGCACTGCCAGTATGATGGCGGCCACGATGCCTAAAGCCCAATAGATATACTTCTTGTTTTTTTCAAATTTTTGCTCAAGCGAGGTGAGTGAATCGTTCACTCCCTCCAGTGTGGTGCGAGCATTTCCTTTTTCTTTCTTAGCCATAGAATTATGTTGTTCTAAATTATTTTTTTTCGTTTCAGCGTGCAAAATTAATAGTTATTCTGAAATTTAGAAAACAAAATGCAGACTATTTTTAGAAAAATGACCGAAAAAAGTGCTCAAGCACTTGTTTTGAGGTTGAATAAATGGTAACTTTGCGTGAAAAATTATAGTCTGATGGTCTCATGAAAAAAGGTTGGGTCATAATCTTCACGGCATTGTGCGCTTGCGCCTGTGGTCGCAGCGGTGATGCTCAGTCGGGTGATGCATCTCAGGCATCGGGCAGCGCGTCGGATGCTTCGGCCGACTCGCTCGAGTCGCGCATCGAGTCGCTGACCGTGGAGATGGAAGATTATATCAAGGAGTATGAAAATAGTCCCAGCGAAGAGACCTTTAATCGTGCCATGGCGCTGAACGACAGCCTGGAACGCATCGACACCACCAGCCAAGGGCATTTCTACAACAAGCTGTTACGCTCGCAGCTGCTTGCCAAGGCCGGCAAGGTGAAGGAGGCCATGCGCTTGCAGGAGTCGCTCTTGAGCAAGGATCCCGACGACTTGGCTCGGCTCCAGTTCTATGCTGGCAAATTCTGGCTTGAGGAAAAGACCGATTCCATGCAATACTATGCCCATCGTGCCATAGCCGTGTGTGACAAGGAACTTGCTGCAGCGGCAAACGACCCGCAGGTGCGCGAGCAGGTGCTGCTGAGCAAACTCTCGATTTACCAGATGCTTAACGACCGTGTGCGTGCCCGCGAGGTGAGCGACCAACTGCACACGCAGCAGCTGGGCGACCCCACAGCGTTGACCGACGAAGAGTTTAACGAGGAGTTTGACGAGGCACGCGAAGAACTCAACAAACTGGCTGTTGCGTGGCGCAACGACGATGATGAGGGCCACCAGCAAACGCATGGCGCTCATCAGCAACCCTCAAAATAGTTAAATAGTATTTATTTAGTAAACTTTAGTTCTTAAATATATATAGTTAATAAATTAATTATATTATCTTTGTAAGTTAAATGAAGCAATGGTGCTTCGTGACTGAAAAACAATTGAGAACTAAACGATTCATGCTATGAATTTATCCTGTCCGCACTGTGGCAAGAATGTGAGCATATCGCCAGAGGAACTGGCGGTAACTGGTGGCGTTGTGATTTGTCCGCAATGCCTGGCACAGTTTGTCGCCGAGGGTGTGGACTTGCCCAAGATAGAGCGGAACGATCCTGTTCCTGTGGGAAGTGAAGAGCATGATAATCGCGGAACGGAGCGTTTTTGCTATGGGTGTGGCAAGGAGCTGCCCGACCATCAGGGACTGCGTTTCTGCCCCTTCTGTGGTGTGCCGCTGCTCGCTAACGAGCAGTCGCAGCCTGCCAGGGAGTCGATTGTTGCTACTGTTGCCCGACAGCCTCGCACAACGGCTTCGGCCAAGGCGTCGGGTTCAAAATCGTTGTCGAAATTGTCCTCATCGTCCTCATCGAACACCAATGCTTACCGATATGTCCCCAATGTGTACTCAAAAGAGCTGCCTCCCGAACCGCCCTCGTTGCGCTTCAAGATTCTGGCCTATTCGATAATTATGGTGCTGTTGGCAATCTTAGGGTTCATCATTTATAAGGGAAGCCAACTTTAAATAATTTTTTAGATAACGATATATCATTAACTATGAACAACCGATATTGTGTGATCATGTGCGGTGGTGTGGGTAGCCGCTTCTGGCCCTACAGCCGCTCGAGCAAACCTAAACAGTTTATCGATTTCCTGGGCACTGGCAAGAGCCTGCTGCAACTCACCGTTGAGCGGCTCAAAGGCATTGTGCCTGTCGAGAATATCATCATGCTCACTAATGAGCAGTATGCCGGGCTCATCGAGGAGCAACTGCCCGAAATAGGCAAGAACCAGATTCTGCTCGAGCCCGCCCGTCGCAACACGGCGCCCTGCAATGCCTGGGCGGCCTATCACATCAAGGCGATGAATCCCGACGCCGTGATCATGGTGGCGCCGAGCGATCATCTCATACTCAACACCGAAGCCTTCAGAGCGAGTGTGTTGAGGGCCTATGAGTTTGTGGAGTCGCGCGATGCACTGCTCACCTTTGGCGTGAAACCTAACAGGCCCGAAACAGGCTATGGCTATATACAGCTGGGCGACCAGATCGATGCCCACTTCTCGCGTGTGAAGACCTTCACCGAAAAACCCGACCTGAATCTTGCCAAGGTATTTTTGCAGAGTGGTGAGTTTTACTGGAACTCGGGCATGTTCTTCTGGCATGTCGACTCGATTTTGCGTGCCGTGCGCGAGCTTGTGCCCGACATGGCGGCGCGTTTCGAGGCAGGTCAGGCTGTGTTTGGCACACCTGCCGAGCAGGACTTCATCAACGGGATGTATGCCTCTTGTGCTAATGTGTCGATCGACTATGCCATCATGGAGAAGGCGATTAATGTGTGCGTTGAGCGTGTTGACTTCGGCTGGACCGACCTGGGCACCTGGGGAGCCCTGTACGATGTGTCGGACAAAAACGAAGACGGAAATGTGACGCAGAATTGCCAGGCGATGCTCTTTAATAGCCGTGACAATGTGATAGCCTTGAAGGGCGACAAACTCATTGTGGCCTCGGGATTGAACAATTATATCATTGCCGATGCCGACGATGTGCTGCTCATTGTGCCCAAAGACGAGGAGCAGAAAATCCGCCAATATGTGAACGAGGTGAAACTCAAATACGGCGATAAATTCCTGTAAAAATACACTGGGTGCAGCCGCATAGCCCTGATGAGTGCCAAGTGACTTGAAAAAAGTGGTTTTATGCCTGATTTTTTTGGTTTTTTAAGGCTCAGAAACTTGTGGTATTGCTACTATTTTTGTATTTTTGTATGTTTTATTGAATGCATCCCCGAGCAGGGTTGAGAAGCAGCGAAAAAGGGTCGTTTGGCCCCAAAAAATAAAGAAATTAATCTACAAATATGTCAGACGAAATAAAAGAACAAGAAGAGAAACAGTATTCGGCGCATAACATACAAGTGCTTGAAGGCCTTGAGGCCGTGCGCAAGCGCCCATCCATGTATATTGGCGACACCCATGTCAAGGGTCTGCACCATTTGGTGTCGGAGGTTGTCGATAACAGTATCGACGAGGCCTTGGCCGGATTTTGCAACGATATACAGGTAACCATTCACGAAGACAACTCGATCTCGGTGCGCGACAATGGCCGCGGTATTCCCGTTGACGAACACGAGAAACTGCACAAGTCGGCGCTCGAGGTGGTCATGACCGTGCTCCATGCCGGTGGCAAGTTCGACAAGGGCTCCTATAAGGTGTCGGGCGGCTTGCACGGTGTGGGTGTGAGTTGCGTGAATGCATTGAGCGACTACTTGCGTGCCGAAGTGTATCGCGACGGCAAGATTTATATGCAGGAATATGCCTATGGCAAGCCCACCAGCGAGGTGAAGGTGATAGGCGAGAGCAGCGACCATGGTACCATGGTGCTCTTCCATCCCGATGCCAAGATATTCCAGACCACCGAATACCAGTTTGATATTCTCGCAACCCGACTCCGTGACCTCGCCTACCTGAATGCCGGCGTGCACCTGTCGCTGTGCGACCTGCGCAACAAGGACGAGCATGGTGAGCCCCGCTGTGAGCAGTACTACTCCGAGACGGGTCTCGACGAGTTTGTGCGCTACATTGATGCAGCTAAGGAACCGCTCATCAAGGATGTGATTCACATCACAAGCAACAAGGGCGGCATTCCCGTTGAGGTGGCTATGACCTACAACACATCGTTCAACGAGAATATCTATTCGTTTGTCAATAACATCAACACGATAGAGGGTGGTACACACCTCACTGGCTTCCGCCGCGGTCTGGGTGCTACGCTCAAGAAATATGCCGAGGAGAGCAAGATGCTCGACAAGGTGAAGGTGGAAATCAAGCCCGAGGACTTCCGTCAGGGCATCACCGCTGTAATTTCGGTGAAGGTGCTTGAACCTCAGTTCGAAGGACAGACCAAGACCAAGCTTGGCAATACCGAGGCCATTGGCGCCGTTGAGACCAGCGTGCGCGAGGCTTTGGGCATCTATCTCGAGGAGCATCCGGCTCAGGCCAAGACCATCGTCGAGAAGATTGTGCTTGCCGCTACAGCACGCCATGCCGCCGAGAGTGCCCGCCTCAAGGTGCAGCGCAAGTCTCCGCTCACAGGCGGCGGACTTCCTGGCAAACTTGCCGACTGCTCGAGCAAGGATCCCGCCAAGAGTGAGCTCTTCCTGGTCGAGGGTGACTCGGCAGGCGGATCGGCCAAGCAGGGTCGTGACCGCACCTTCCAGGCTATTCTGCCACTGCGAGGCAAAATCCTGAATGTGGAGAAAGCGATGGACCACAAGGTGTTTGAGAGTGAATCGGTGGTCAACATCTTCCGTGCTTTGGGCGTGACCATCGGCACCGAAGAGGATCCCAAGGAGGCCAACCTGAGCAAGTTGCGTTATCATCGCATCATCATCATGACCGATGCCGATGTGGATGGTGCTCACATTGCAACGCTGCTCATGACCTTCTTCTTCCGCCGCATGCGTCCCATCATCGAGAACGGCTACCTGTATATCGCCAATCCGCCGCTCTACCGCTGCATTAAGGGTAATGTGAGCGAGTATTGCTGGGACGAGGTGCAGGTGCGTCAGTTCATCGACAAGTATGCTGCCGGCGAAGAGAAGAATGTGCGCAAACAGCGATTCAAAGGTTTGGGTGAAATGAATCCCGAGCAGCTTTGGGAAACCACTATGGATCCCGAGAACCGCATGCTGCGCCGTGTGAACATCAGCGATGCCGCCGAGGCCGACCGCATCTTCTCGATGCTCATGGGAGAGGATGTGGCTCCCCGCAAGAAGTTTATCGAGGAAAACGCCACCTACGCAACTATCGACACGTAATAAAACAATCAATTATATTTTTGCCAACCGCCGCATGAGCCTGTGCCCGTGCGGCGGTTGTTTTTTGGGAATGGGGTATGGGGAGTGGGGAATGAGGAATGAGGAGTAGGGGTGAAGGCTACCTGCTATATGCTGGTTGCTAACTGCTGGTAACTGGGTATAAGAACAAAAGCGCTAAGCAAAGCTTAACGCTTGAATGGGTAGCCCATAGCAGAGTCGAACTGCTCTTTTAAGAATGAAAATCTTACGTACTAACCGATATACGAATGGGCCTTGAAAAAAGTGTATCTCACCACCCCTCAGTGGGCAGTAGAGCTACACACCGAAATATAGAGTCGCCTTCGTTTTTAAGCAGCGTTAACTTTGTTAGCGTGCTTAGCCAGTTTCGACTTCAGGTTAGCGGCTTTATTCTTGCTGATGATACCCTTGCCGGCGAGTTTGTCGAGCATAGCGGTAACTTTCTTCAGATCTTCGTTAACGGCGGCTTTGTCCTCGTTGTTGCGAAGTTTGCGCACTGCATTGCGCATAGTCTTTGAATAATAGCGGTTGCGAAGCCTTCTGGCCTCAGACTGGCGGATTCTCTTAATAGCTGATTTATGGTTTGCCATAATTTACTTTTTATTTTTTATATGTCATTAATTATCAGTAGCCCATAGCAGAGTCGAACTGCTCTTTTAAGAATGAAAATCTTACGTACTAACCGATATACGAATGGGCCGTTTTGTGCAGATGTGCGCAAAAGCGAATGCAAATATAGGAACGATTTTTTAATTGACAAAATTTCAATGCCCAAAATC
>JAEEGL010743819.1_pt1 | contig 22002 bp, 25 predicted proteins | sample 9134231 | NCBI WGS metagenome assembly JAEEGL01 (sample SAMN16246548, study PRJNA631951) | gut metagenome | biome: gut microbiome; feature: rumen; material: fiber-attached | host: Bos | place: Iran: Karaj | collected 2018-10 | reverse complement strand
CTCAGTATCAAATGCTATGACATCAGAAGATCAAGTATATTGCTTTTCAGCATTAATTATGTATAAGTAATTCAAAAGGAGTAGAATAGTATGAAACCAGTTGTAATAGAAATGATAGAAATGTTTCAAACATATGAAGTTGACTGGCTGGGTTATCCAATAACTGAAGAAAATATGCTAACATTTCATCATGTTGAAAAAAAAGCAGATGGAGGATTATTTGTTTTAGAAAATGGTGCATTACTAACTCTAGATGCCCATGAAGAATTAAATACTATAGAAAATAAAGACTATAAAGTATATATGTTATTAACTAATCTTTTTAAAAAGTTAAATGAAAGTAAAAAACCTCCAACTGAAGAATATTGGCATGAATTAAGAGAAATACTTTCTCAATATAAAACAAGACCTGCTCCAGTTAAATTATATAAAAGAATTATTTAAAAACAAAAAGGACATTAAGTCCTTTTTAGTTTATTTTATCTAATTTATCCATTATTTCTTTTAACATTATTTCATTTTTATTATTTTTAGGAAAATAATATTTATTATTTTTAATCTTATCAGGCAAATATTGCTGAGATACATAACTATTTTTATAATTATGTGGATATTTATAATCGGGTGAACTAGTTTTAATATGAGAAGGTGTCTCATAACTAGCACCATTTTCTATATCTGCTAAAGCCTTGTCTATAGCTATAATACTAGAATTACTTTTTGGAGATAACGCTAGTTCAATAACTACTTCAGATAAAGGAATTCTAGCTTCTGGTATCCCTAAATTGATAGCAGCCTCAATAGCAGCCATTACTTTAGGTCCCATACTAGGATTAGCTAGTCCAATATCCTCATAAACTATTACAGATAATCTTCTACAAATAGCATCTAAATCTCCTCCGGCTAATAGTCTTGCCAAATAGTATACAGAAGCATGCACATCACTACCACGAATACTTTTTTGTAAGGCACTCAGTAAATCATAATAAGTATCGCTATCTTTATCATGATATATATTAGGTCTACTACTAATATTAGAAATAGTATCTACTGTTATTATATGATCACTAGTATTATAATAAGCCATCTCAAGTAAGTTATATGCACTTCTCAAATCAGTTCCCGATAGTCCCACTATATAATTAATAGCATCTTTATCAATCTTAATATCAGGTAAGTATTCACCTTTTATTGCCTTTTTAATAGCTTTCTTTATATCATCACTATCTAGTTCATTTAATTTAAATATTTGACATCTACTTCTAATAGCAGGATTAATACTATGATATGGGTTAGAAGTAGTCATACCAATAAGTATTACCAAACCACTTTCAAGGTAAGGTAGTAATAAATCTTGCTTATCTTTATTTAGTCTATGTATCTCATCCATAACTAAGACCATACCATTATTCATCTTAGCTTCTTCAATAAATATATCAAAATCCTTTTTATTATTAATGGTAGCATTTAAAATACGATATTTATAATGCAGCTCATTAATTAAAGCAAGTGCTATAGAAGTTTTACCAATACCTGGTCTACCATATAGTATCATTGAAAATAATTTCTTATTTAAAACCAAATTACTAAGTATTTTATTCTTACCAATTAAATGATCTTGACCTATAACATCAGATAATTTCTGTGGTCTAAGTTTAATAGCTAAAGGTTCATTCATTATTACCACCTATACATTAATTATATAAAAAATAAGTATTCTTTGCAATAAATATATGGTATAATTTAATTGTAAGTAAAGGAAGTATGATATGAAGAAGTTAGATGAAAATATTATTTTAGAAAGCTTTATTATTCTTTATAATAGATTTCCAGATTTAAATAGAGAATGTGATAAAAACTTAATACAAGATACTATGTATATACTAAGTTATTTTAATGTATATTTATATGAACACGCTCTAGAAGGAGAATATCCTCAATATACTATTACAGAAGATGGCAATATATACTCTAGTCTAATTGATAAAATAATTAACAAATTATCTAAGACACAATATAAATACCCAATAACTAAAATTATAAGAAATGAAGAAGAAATAAAATTAGCCAAAGATATGTTATATTTTTTTCATAAAGAACATAAAAACATAAGATTACATGATATTGTTTTAATTGATTATTATATTAAAAATAAAAAAGATATAGACAATATATCAAAAGAAGATTTAAATGATGTAATTGAATTCTTAAATTATATTAAGACAGATAATAAAAGAGAATATCATAGAAAAAGAGTTAAGTAATGAAAGAAAAAGAGTTAAGTTCTAAAAATAAAGAAATATTAGATAAATATCAAGTATATTTATATACTATTAAATTCTTATCAGATAATAGTGTTATGTCTTATATATTAGATATATATAAATATTTAGAGTATATAAATAAAGATTATGATAAAACTGATAACAATGATATATATAATTATTTAAAATATTTATCACAAAATAAATATAGTATTTATAGTGTAGCTAGAAAAATATCATCAATCAAATCATTTTATAAATACTTAAACGAAGAAGATATATATATAGTTAACATAAATATAGAAAGTCCTAAATACTATAAAAAATTACCAGAAATATTATCTATTGAAGAAGTAGATAAATTACTAAATATAAACTTAAATACTGCTTATGATTACCGTAATAAAGCTATGTTAGAATTAATGTATGCTACAGGACTAAGAGTATCTGAATTAGTGAGTTTAACTAATCTCAATATTGATTTTGATACTAATACAGTAAGATGTTATGGAAAGGGTAACAAAGAAAGAATAGTTCCTATAGGAGAGATGGCTACTAAGTACTTAAAAATGTACTTGGATAATTACCGTGATTCATTAAAAAAGAAAAGACTATGTGATAATCTATTTTTAAATAATCATGGTAATAAATTAACTAGACAGGGATTCTTTATAATTTTAAAGAATATTGCTATAGAGAATGGTATAGAAAAAAATATTACACCACATATGTTACGTCATTCATTTGCCACTCATCTACTTAATAATGGAGCAGATTTACGTAGTATTCAACTAATGTTAGGACATAATAACATATCTACTACTCAAATATATACTAATGTAGATAATGCTACCTTAATGGAAAATTATGAATTATTCCATCCAAGAGATTGAAAGGAGAAAATATGGAAATAAATAAAAATATCTTTAGAGAATATGATATTAGAGGAGTATATGACACAGAATTAAATGAGAAATTAGCCTATCTGATTGGTATCTCATATGGTACAAAATTACAAGAATTTGGTAAGAATACTACAGTTTTAGGATATGATAATAGATTATCATCCGAGTCACTTGCAAATTCTATGTTAAATGGCTTATTAGATTCAGGAATCGATGTTAAATTTTTAGGATTAGTGACCACTCCGATGTGTTATTTTGCTAGTGACTATTTAAATACTAAAGCAAGTATGATGATAACTGCTAGTCACAATCCGAAAGAATATAATGGATTTAAATTCTCTTATAATGGTATTCATAATGCATATGGAGAATCTGTCTATGAAATATATAATATGATTACTAATAAAAAATATATTAAAAAAGATAATAGGGGAACTGTAGAAAAATATGATATAAAAGATGCGTATATAAATCTACTACTAGATAAAATAAATCTAGGTAATAATAAATTAAAAGTAATATATGATTGTGGTAATGGAACAACTTCAATAGTAGCCAACGAAGTATTCTCTAAACTTGATATTAATATGACAGGTATATGTAATACATCAGATGGTAATTTTCCAATTCATCATCCAGATCCATGTGTTGAAGATAATTTAAAATTGTTAAAAGAAAAAGTATTATCAGAACATGCTGACTTAGGTATCGGATTTGACGGTGATGGAGATAGGTTAGGGGTAATATCTGAAACAGGAGAATTTATTCCTATGGATAAATATATGATTATTATGTGGAGAGACCTATATAACAAAGTAGATAATAAAAAAGCACTGTTTGATGTTAAATGTACTAAAGCCTTAGAAGATGAACTAATTAAATTAGGTATTGAACCTACAATATATAGAACTGGTAATTCTTATACCAAAGCCAAAAGTTATGAAGGAAATTATCCACTAGGCGGAGAATTATCAGGACATATCTATTTTAGAGACAAATGGCCCGGATATGATGATGGTATATATGCAGGCCTTCGCCTAATTGAATTATTAAGCCATAGTAATAAGAAAGCAAGTGAACTATTAAATGGTATTAACAATTATTACTCAACGCCAGAACTAAAAGAAGCAGTCCTAGATAACACTAAATTTCAAATAGTAGATAAAATTAAGGAATATGTTATAAATAAAGGATATAAATATATTGATATAGATGGTATAAGAGCCAATTTTGATGATGGGTGGGCACTTGTTAGAGCATCAAACACAGGTCCAAACATAACAATGCGCTTTGAAGCTAAAACAAAAGAACGATTAGAAAATATTCAGAAAGAATTTACTGAACTTCTTCATAAAGAAATTAATGAGCTAAAATAGCTCATTTTTTAATAGAGGAGGGAAGTATTATATTATATACGCCTATAGATAAATAGTAAATCATTTGTTCGTATTTAGAATAATTTAGAAATATAAAATTAATCTACACATTAATATTATATAAAATATATTAATAGTGAGGTTGTAGTGGTTAGTGTTAAATAATATATACTATATATACCAGTTGAGTAAAAAAGATAAGAACTTAACATAATATTAATTATAGGAAATAGCATATTATGGCAATTTAGACTTATAAATTATAGTAATTAAAAGCAATTATTATTAAATAATTTATCCACTATATTAAGTAATATTAAACAATATAAACATAATATACAATAATTAATAAAAATTTAATATTCAATATTTTATAATTATAATATGATATATAATTAATATCAAATTTGCGTCATAGATGGTTAACTAATCACTTGAACATATCTCAATGCAAATTTTATTTTTTAATTATCATATTAATAATATAAATAGTGATATATAGAAAACACAAATTTGCATCGTAGATAGATAATCAATCACCTAAAATTGACTCAATGCAAATTTATATTTTAGAATAATTTAGAATAATATTTATAACAAATAAAAAAGTAGGGGACTTCCCTACTTAGATTTTATTAATAAGTTCCTCTAGATTGAATTTCTGCAATTTTATCAAATACTTCAGCAGCATTTTGTTCAGTAATCTCTGTATATCCCAATTCCTTTAAAGCCAGTATTTTAGCAGTATTCAATTCCTGAGTTCTAGTTAATTTTTCTTCATTTTTACGATTAATCTCATTTTCCCAACGTTTATGAGATTCAGCTAACTTAGATTTAGAGGCTCCCCCATTCGCATATAAATTCATAGCAGAAAACATAATACTTTCAAATACAAATTGTTGTTCTTCTTCAAAAGCATACACAGTAGGATTTGTAAATCCCATTGATTTAGAAATGTATCCTAAAATATATTTACTTTCACGTAACTTGTTTAATGACTGAATAAAATGATAGATATAGGTTAAAGTCGTCAAACTCGTTTTTGTCTTATCTTCATTTAACATTTCTTTCAATAAGAAAATTATGTCACCAATTACTTGCTGTTCATCTCCTCTTAGACCAGTTAAATCAACTAATTCACTCTTTTTAGGAATGCTTTTTTTAGCATTAAATATTTTACTTCCAACGCCTTCAATATACTCCTTAGTTAATTCTAAACTTTGTAACTCCCCTTCACTACTAACACCTAATAATGAATATAATAATTGGCATTTATCATTAGACATCTTAGATAAATCTTCACCATCAAAATAATTATAAATCATTTGCCTAGATACACCCAAGTACCTAGCTAAATTAACTTTTGATATATTAGCTTTTTTAAGTATTAAATTAATTTTTTCTACTGAATTCATAATTAACCATCCTTATGTTTTAATTTTACCACTTTACACTATAAGTGTCAAGAATATTAATTTATTTATAAACTTCACTTATTATGCCGCCACCTAAGCATTCTTCGCCATCATATAAGACACAAAATTGACCAGGTGTAACAGCTTTGGCATGATCATACTTTACCTTTAACTGACTATTATCTAAATATGTTACTTGACATGGAATATCAGATTGACGATATCTAAACTTGCACTGACAATTTTTAACTTTTTTATCAGATAAGAAATTAAATTCTTCAATAATAGCCTCACTAGAATATAGATATTCATTTTCATCACCACTGCAAACATATAGAATATTATTTTCCAAATCTTTTTCCACTACAAATATTTTATCAGAAGACCCACCTAAATTTAATCCTTTCCTTTGACCAATAGTATAGTACATTAGTCCATTATGTTCTCCTAATACTTCCTTAGTATTATAGTCAACTATTTTGCCTTTTTGATTAGGTAAATAATTCCTTAAAAACTTAGTAAAATTTCTTTCTCCAATAAAACATATACCCGTAGAATCTTTCTTTTTAGCAGTTATTAAGTCATTTTCTAGAGCAATTTTTCTTACTTCTGGTTTTGTGATATCCTGTAATGGAAATATGACCTTTTTAAATACATTTTTATCTACATAAGCCAAAAAATAACTTTGATCCTTATTCTTATCAAAAGCTTTATATAATTTACCATCAACTATTTTAGCATAATGACCAGTAGCAATATAATCAGCACCCAATTCTAGAGCCTTCTGATAAAACAAATCAAATTTAATGTATTTATTACACATTACATCTGGATTAGGAGTTCTTCCTTTCTTTAATTCGTCTAGAAAATATGTAAAAACATTATCCCAGTATTCTTTAACATAATCTACTCTATATAATGGAATATTCAATTTATCACATATTAATTTTGCATCATTATAGTCTTTTTCTTGAGGACATATTTCATCATCTAAATTAGGATTACCAAAATAATCGTTATTAATAGTACTATCCCAATTACGCATAAATAGACCTATAACATTATATCCTTCATTTTTCAAAAGTAAAGCTGCAACTGAACTATCTACTCCCCCACTCATACCAATTACAACAGTTTTCATAAAAATCACCAAGAAAATTATACAATAAAAAAGAATATTTGACAATATTCCTAAATATATAATTTAATTAATAACTTTATAATAGTAGGTAATAAAAACGATTCTAATAAAGAAGATAATAGAGATATTAAAATTACAATAATCAAAATAACAAAATATTTTTTAAAGAAAATAAGAATACTATTATTTTTATCCTTTAATATTTGCTTTAAAAGTCTATTCATAAACATAATTGAATATATACCTAATAATATAACTATAAATACATTAAATAATTGACCACACAATAAATAAATTAAGGATAATAATATACCTTTAAATTTATATAATAGAATAAAAGATGATAAGGAAAAGCCAATAACAAAACCTTTAATATAAACTAAGAATATATTAAAAGGAATACCAATAATAGTCATTCCCAATATCCATATAGTAAATATATATGATAAATTAGTCAAAATACTATTTTTAAACGTAATAAAAGTATTAATATTATTATCATTAATATTATTAACAAAGTCAGTAATTTTATTGATTATTAACTCACGACTATTAATATCAATAATATGAATAAATATACTTCCAGTTATTACTCCAAGGATTAGCATACTTATAATAAAAATATTAATTCTTCTATTTGGCATGATTAAACTATCAATCTTACTAAATTTCTTTTTCATATATTCACCTATAAAATTATATTCATACTAGTTGTAAATATTCTAGTAATTTAGTATAATGAATAAGAGGTGTATGATGAGTAAAAATAAAAAGAAAAAGAAAATTACAGCAGGAAAGATCTTGGGTATATTCATGTTATTATTAATGGTGGCATCTAGTATTGTAGGCATTGTAGCATATCTTATAAGATAATAAAAAATCGATAGATTATCGATTTTATTTTTTTTAATTAAAATGCAATCAACATTACTATAATACCTATTAATAAAGCTAGAATTGCTAAAAAATAATATGATGCAAAACCACTACTATGAGCAGGTTGTAGTTTTTGTTCTACTGGTTCGGATTCTACAAGAAGTTCTTCTTTAATAGGAGCATCTATTTCTGTAGTATAACTACCAACGACAAAATTCATATTAGGAGTTCTTAAAGTTTTATACATAGTAGCAGATACATTATACATATGTATAACCTCCAGCATATTTTTGCATATTACTCTACCATGATATTTAGCTAAAAACCAGTTAATAAAAGTTTTGTATTTATCATTATTTATTAATATAACTGAAGGATCAACAATAATATTGTTTTTACTAAGTATTTGGAAAGAACTATTTATTATATGAGAAATAATTCTATCTATAGCATCAAACCTATTGCTATCCATCTTCTCTAATATAGATAAAATATCATTATTTAAAATAGGTAAAACCAAAGTAATATTATATTCATCAATATAATTATAGGTATTTTTTATATTTTCCATAACCCACATTTCATCATTCTCATCAAGATTATAATTTCCCATTTTAGATTTTATTTCAATAGATATATTAGTACCATTAGGACTATTTTTAGGCACACCAATATAATAAGAAACCAAATCAGTTTTAACTAAATAAATATTATGTTTATTTAATTCAATTAATAATTTTATATCCATATAAAATCATCTCCGTATTATTTCTTTTTCTTTTTAACTTCTAATCCCGCAGAAATAAGTTCCTTAATACTAACCTTTTCTTCAGATAATGCTTCTGTAACTAGCATTTTAGTATTATTATTAAGTTTCACATACACAGAATCACTTTTTTTACATGGAAAATAATATATATATTCATCATCTTCATAAAACTTTTCTAATGTACTAAAACAAGAATAAGTAGCATCAATAATCTTTATATCATCCTTATGAGACATAATTATATTTTTATTAAATAAAAGAAATGCTACTGCTAATATTATTATGCTTAAAACTAAAAATAATAAAACTATCTTTTTACGCATTTTCTTACTCTCCTACTATTAAAGTATAGCATAAATAAAATAAAAAAAAAAGACTATTTTAGTCTTTTTCAATATAATTATAGGAACATGCTCTAATAAGTCTATTCATAATAGCTAACCCTAAACCAGTTTTTGGTACACCTTCAATAATTATTAAATCAGGATTATCTTGATCAGCTATTCTCAATAAATGAAATATATTATGTGATATTTCTCCTAAAGTGTCGCCATAGTTAATAAATTTATAGCAATCAATGTCTTTTAGTACACTATTACCAATAACCGTAGTTCTACCTTTTAAGTTTTCTTTAACTAAATTACATAAAGTATCATTATTACTTGAATATACTAACAACACTTCGTTTTTAGGAGCATAATGTCTATATTTCATACCAGGGCTTTCTACTTTCTCAGTAATATTTGCATTAAATAAATTAGAAGATAAATTACACTCACCCACTACAGATATAATATCTTCTCTTGTAACGAATCCAGGTCTAAGTATTGTAGGAACTCCATCAATAACTTTAACAACAGTTGATTCTAAACCAATTTCTGACTCACTACCATCAATAATATACTTTACTTTATCCTTAAATTCCAGTTCTATATCTTTAATTTGTGTTCCGCTAGGCCTACCAGAAATATTAGCACTAGGAGCAGCAATAGGGATCCTAGTAAATTCTAATATATTATGAGCTATATAATTATTAGGAATTCTAATACCAACAGTATCTAAATTAGCAGATACAATATTAGGAATAATATCCCTTTTTTTAAGGATTATTGTAAATGGTCCAGGCATAAAACAATCAATTAATTTTCTCTCAACTTCATTACTGATAATAGCATATTTATTAATATCAGACTTATTAGCAAGATGAACAATCAAAGGATTATCATTAGCTCTACCCTTCGCTTTAAATATCGAATGAACGGCTTTCTCGTTTAGAGCATTAGCTCCAAGTCCATATACGGTTTCAGTAGGAAATATAATTAATTCGCCATTAACTAATGCACACTTAATATCATCTAAATATTTACTATTATATTTTATTGTCATACAATTCCTCCAAAAAATTACAATGACGACATAGTTCCATACATTTTTTATTATTTCTAAAGCCATTAATCATTTTTTTTACAATATCTTTATTTAAGATATCTTCTATATTATCACGATAAATATTGCCTAAATTAATAATACCTTCACTATCAAGACAACATGGAATAATAGTACCATCAGAAAGTATACCAATATGATTAATAAGACCATAACATTTACCATTTTCATTATAATAATTATTATCTAAATTAGGCCATATAAACTCATGAAAAGTATCAATAAGTAAATTTTTCCCTATTTTAACTTTCATATTATCAGACACATTATCTAGATAAATATTATATCTCTTATTGATATAAGAAATAATATCCATATTCTTATTAGCCCATAATCTCAAAGAAAAATAAGTATTATTTCTATTCATATCAATATAATTAAAAATTTTATCTAAGTATTCATCTAAGGATATACCATATTTATTATTATAACTATGTAATGAAATATTAATTCTTTTAGGTTTTTCTTTTAATCTATCAATTAAATATCCATTAGTAGTAATATTCACTTCAAAGTTTTTTTGCTTAGCAATTGATATAAATTTATTAATATCAGGATGAACTAAAGGTTCACCTAAAACATGGAGATATATTTCTTTAGTATAACCATTAATTTTATCTAAAATAGTTTTAAAATCATTAAGAGTTATATCTTTAATTTTTCTCTTATTTAATATACAAAAATCACACTTTAAATTACATCTATTAGTAATTTCAATATATATTTTCTTAAACCTCATAAAAACCACAAACATATTCTATCACATTTTACCTATAAAAAAAAGACTAATAAAATAGTCTATTTTTCTTTAATTTGAACACTACCAAATAAAATACCACAATCAAGTATTATAGTAATTTTATTATCTTCACTATCTATCTTATCGTTATATACATTACCAAACAAAATACCAGATTTAATCTTAATATTTACATCTCTAGAAAAATATATTTTATTATCTCCAAATACTGAAGATACTTTAATAATATCATTATTCTTAAATTTCTTCTCTGATAAATCAGTAGTAGTACTCTTGAAGACACTAGATATAGTTAATACATCATCATCTTGATAGTATTCCTTTTTACTTTCTTTTTTTGTGGTAACAATTTCTTCAGTTTCTTCTTTAGAGATATCATTTATTGTTTCATTATGAGTTATAGTTTTATTACTCCCTCTAAACATAATATTTAATCCGCAGATGACTAATATAACAGGAATAAATAGTTTCCATAAGATATCAAAATCAAAGAACGGCTGACAAGATAGGAAAAAGAAAACTCCAATAAATAATCCTATCATACTCCAAGTTTTATCCCCATCACATAAAAGACCTATAACAGATGGAACAATAATAAATAAAGTCCACCATCCATGAAAAAACAAATCAATATCAATAATATCAAAAGTAGATAACCCTATAATAATTCCTAATACAATAAAACATAATCCAATAACAATTCTTTTACTTCTCATAATCTCTCCTAATCAATATTAATTAATTCATATTCTCTAGTACCTAGCCCAATACTTTCAGCATACTCTAAGATATGTCTGCCTTCCTGCCTATCAATTCTTTCTTGCAAAAAATGAGCACCATTATCTTGGCTATTCCATATAGCATCAATAAATGCTTGATCATTAGCAACCGGATCTAAACTAGCAAATATTCCAATATCATTCATAACAGGATCACCTTGCTTACTATCACAATCACAATCTACAGATAATGCATTAGCCACTGTAATATAAACTATTGGTTTATTATTTTCTAATAAATAATCAGATACAGCTTTAGCAGCCTCAGCCATTGACTCAATAAAATCTTTTTGCTGATATTGAATAGTCCAACATTCGTTAGGATCAACAGTTTTTCCACATGAATGAATATAAGCTTTACCATTTCTAGAAGCAATACCAATGGATTGATTCTTTATATTAGCCCCAAATCCTCCCATTGCATGCCCTTTACCATGAGCAAGATTCAAAATTGAATCATAATTTTTAAAATTTTTTCCAATAATATCATATTCCAAATGACGTCCATTTTTAACTGGTAATCTAATTTCACCATCTCTGTCCATAATGTCAACAGAAGAAAAAGTTGTAAATCCATGCTTTTCTGCGACCTTGATATGATCATCATAATTAGTTCTCTTACCAGGATACGCTGTATTACATTCAATTATTGTACCATTTAGCATCTTAACCAATGGCCCAATTAAAGAAGATTTTAAATATCCCTTAGAACCATCTTCACCAGTAGATACTTTAACGCCAACATTACCAGTCAAATTAATACCCAAGTATTTATAAATCTTAATTAAGGATTCACTATCAATATTCCTGGTAAAATATACTTTTGTCTTTCTCATATATTCTCCTTTTACTAATTATATCATCTTTTATACCATTATACAACCTAATTAAAAGCCAATTCTACTGAAAGATCGTTATCATTAAATATAATATATAAATATATACATCCACTAATTAAAACTAAAAAGCTAGCAACAAGCGACAAATAACTTAATTTATTATCGTCATCTAAATCATTAAGATTAGACACAAAATAATATAAATAAACTAAAAAAGCAATACCAAATATTATAAATAATAATATACGATATTCTTCTCTTTTTAATAAATTACCACTAATTAAATATTCTCTTTCAATCTTATTGGAATAAAGTGATAAAGTAATAATAGCATAATATATAATAAAAATATAATCTTCTATTTTTGTCTCTTTGATTCTATCGTAATTATTCATACTTAATTATATGTAATAACTTTAATAAATATATAGAACTATAACTACCGATAAAATCAATCATAATATCTAAAAAGCCAAAACTTCTCCCAGGAACGAATAATTGATGACATTCATCTAAGATAGCTATTACCAGACAAAACATTAATAGATATAGTATTTTTTTAATTTTAAATGAAGCAAAACAGTTAACACTAAGTAATCCAAGTATAAAATACTCGACAAAATGAGCAGTTTTCCTAACTATCAAAGTTACGATAAATCTATTTTCTATATTAAATATATTCATAATAAAAGTAACAAATATACCACTTTCTTTAGTAGATACAGGAGAAGGACTAGCAGACATACTATAAATAAAATATAGCCATAGTATAAGCAATATAATACTAATTATCTTCTTCATTTAAATTAACCCTATCCACTATTTCTTTTTCATATTCACTTTTATATTTATCTATATCAATATCTATACTCACGCCTTTAATACCTTCATTAACGTTTTTACCTTTAATAGAAGCCTTAATTTTTGCATTGCATAAGTACCAGGTATATTCAATATCTAAGTGGCCAATATCAATAGATTGAAATCCATCTTTGCATAGTCTATAACTAAGTATAGTAGCAGTTGGACCCAACGCAATTAATATTAAATCATCTTTTGTAGCATATTTAATAACACTATCATATATCTGATCAATAACAAAATAAGCATCGTGAGAAGGACATATGATCCTTCTAATACTATTAGAATTAGATAATAAATCACTACCAATACCCCAATAAGAATTTTCACCTTCCAAAAGTATAATATTACGATTATTCCAAATATTCTTAAATAATTTAAAATTCTCTATATGTAATTTTTTATTTTTATAATCCATATAAGGTCTAGTAATCTCAGAATCAGCATAAGTATAATTAAAATCTAAAAACTTACTAACATCTTTATGATATTTACAAATAAAATAATTCCAGTAGTACTTACCAACTAAATTATAACCAGTAACTGTATTTAAAGTATGAGGTATACCAATTAATAATTTAGGAATATCAGAATTAATTACTTCAATTAAATCTTTTTTTAGTTTGTCAGAATCTTTTTGAAACGAATTTTGTTTAACAGACATCATCCATTTAAATTCACCATCACCATACCTACTCAAGGAATATCCGTCATTGATAATTTTATTAATAACTTCTCTATCATTCAAGAATTTATATTTTTTTCTTCGATATTTTCTAACTTTAATACTACTAGTTAAAAATAACAATAAATTAAATCTATTATTCATAAGTCACCTACTAATTAATAATATATTTTTTATTTATTTCTTCCTGATTTATTTGTAAGTATTCTTCCAGTAGGATAATATAAGATCAACTGATAGGTATCTCTGCCATATCGTAAAACATCAAATCTCTGTTCTTGATATTCTTTATCTCCAACAATACAAGTATCCTTCTCAATCAAATTATTATTTTTAGATTTACCCTTCTTTAATGGTTCATAAAAATAGAATAATACATTTTTTTCATTAATTAATTCCTTATACTCATTAATATGTCTAGCATTTCCAAGAATAAAATAATTATTATCAATAGTCTCAATATTTGTTTTCACTAACTGATTTGATATAGAAAATACACCTAAATCAGGAATTCTTAAACCAAATCCACCTTCATACAAAGATATATGCTCTGGAACATCTTCTTTTTTTATATTTTGAGATATAATTATTCCTTTTGTATCATCTTCATTAAAAATTGTTGTTTCTTTAGTAGAATCCACCTCAATAGCCAATGATATATCATAACCATTTTCTTTTAAAAAATTTCTTATATAAACACCAGCTCTTACATATGGAACATTAATCATTTTATCACTCCTTATTAATATTTTTTTCTTATTAATGTATGTCTTACTTCATTAATAACTTCTGGTTTGCTATCAAAAATAACTTGTTTAACATTTAAACCTATTATATAATCATTATTAAATTCTATATTTACATCTAGCATAGATGGTATAGGAGATGCTAAATCAGAAAGAGAAGGTACAGATAACTCAAAAATACCATCTGCGTTTATGGAAGAAACATACTTATGAGAATGTCCCATAAAACAAACAATAGCATTTTTTTGATTTCTACTTCCTTTAGGAAAATGATGATGTAAACACACTATATCTTTTTTAATCTTAAGATATAAATTATTATAGTCTACAATAATATCATGACGATAGTTACTAAAATACTTTTTCATATTAATTCCACTAGTATTTAACCCACTTAAATCATGATCACCTAAAGCTCCAAACATTAGAATATTGGGATATGTATCATATACTTTAGAAAAGTTTTTTATCTGCCTTAAAATACTAGAGTTTTTATATCCCTTACCAAATGTACCAGATATAAAATCGCCGGTATTAAAGATAATATGAATTCTATTATCATCACAATATTGAGGAATCATTTCAATCAAATCTGTTCTAGTATTTTCATTATCAATATGCCAATCAGATGTTAATAAAACATTAAGACTATTATCATATTTTTTAGTACATAACTCTAAAATTTCGTTATTATTAGACTCATACTTAGATAATTTATATATAATATTACCATCACTATGATAAGTTCTATTAAATACATATCCTAAATTACTAAGTATTGTAAGATAATTATATAATTCCCGTCTACTAATATTTAATAAATTGCATATCTCACTATTACTACATTCTCTTTGTGTTAAATTAACTATATCTTCTAATACTTCTGACATAATACTCCTTTATTTATTTAATATACTAATTTTTGATACAATTATTTGATATTTATCATATCTTTTCTCTATCTTACCAAAAACTTTAATAATATCTCTAATCTTAAATCCATTATACTTCTTATAATCTTCTGGAAATATTGTTAAATCAATTTTTGAATACTCATCACTAGCACTAATAAATGCCATTACATCATTATTCTTAGTAGTTATCTCTTTAATATTATTAATCATTAAAACTAATTCCACATACTTATTTAGATTATTTTCAATCATTAAAGTACTAGTATTTTTATCTTTATATTTACTAACAGGGTGTTCTGTTAAATAAAAACCAAATGTATTTAATTCTTGTTCAATCAATTCATCATGTGAATATTCTGGAAATATATCAATGATAGGTTCTAAAGTATTTACTAAACCATCATTACCAGATAATTCTACATAATTTAAAATATTATCCAAATTATTAATTAATGTTTTCTTATTATATTCAAAATTATTAAAACAACCAGCGTAAATTAAATTGAGAATATTCTTTTTATTTACACCTTTTTTATAAGTTCTTTTCATAAAGTCAATAAAACTAGTAAAATTTTCCCTATTTCTTTCCTTTAATATCTCATTAGTAATATTTATACCAACATTTCTAATTATCGATAAAGGACAAATAATATTTTTATTATGTACAATATATTCATCACTAGATATATTAATATCAGGAACTAATATTTTCTCCCCATTCTTTCTAAGTTCTAGAATATAATTACTAGTTTTATGCTCGTTATTAATAACATTTGTCAATAAATTAGTCATAAAATACTTATAAAAATATGTTTTTAAAAAAGCCATCTTATAAGCAATTACTGAATATGCTACAGCATGAGATTTATTAAAACCATAATTAGCAAATTTTAGTATCATTTCATATACATTAATAGCCACATCTTTATCATAACCATTGTTAACACTATTTTGGACAAATCTTTCCTTTTCACGAAGTAATATTTCTTCTTTCTTTTTAGACATAGCTCTTCTCAAAATATCTGCTTCACCCATTGTATAATTAGCCATTTTTACTGCAATCTTAATAATTTGTTCCTGATATATAATAATACCATATGTACTTTTAAGTATATCCTCCAAAGATTTATCAATATAATTAATCTTCTCTTTTCCATGTTTTCTTTTAATATAGCTATCAATATTATCCATAGGACCAGGCCTATACAATGATATAGCAGCCACTACATCATCAAAAGAATCCATCTTTAATCTTTGAATAAATTTTTTCATTCCCGGAGATTCAAATTGAAATATTCCATCAGTATTACCATCACTAAATAGTTTTAAAGTTTTTTTATCATCTAAAGGTATATTATTAAATGTAACATTAATTTTCTCATTCTGATTAATCATTTTAATAACATTATCAATTAATGTTAAATTAGATATACCTAAAAAATCCATTTTAAGTAAGCCTAACATCTCTAAATAATTCATAGAATAACCAGTTACATAAATATCTAATTGATTTTTATATAAAGGAATAATCTCATCTATATCATATTTACTCATAATAATACCTGCAGCATGCATAGATATATGCCTTGGAAGCCCTTCTAAAGGAATAGCTATATCATATAATTTCTTAAGTTCAGGATAATTATTAATTAATCTTTTAAAATACGGATTATTTAACGAATCCTCTAAACTATCGCCACTATTCTTCGTAAATTCATCAATAATAGAATTAGATATTCCTAGAACTTTACCCAAATCACGAATTATTTGTTTAGCTCCAAAAGTATTAAAAGTAATAATACCCGCTACTCTCTTCTCACCATATTTATTTCTAACATAATCAATAACCATATCTCTTTTATTAGCATCAAAATCTACATCAATATCTGGCATAGTTACTCTTTCAGGATTCAAAAATCTTTCAAATAACAAATCATATTTAAGTGGATCAATATCAGTTATACCTAAAGAATAACTAACTAAACTACCAGCTGCAGATCCCCTACCAGGGCCAACTAAAATATCGTGTTTTTTAGCCCATAGTACATAATCATACACAATCAAGAAATAGTCATTAAAACCCATCTTATCAATCACAGATAATTCATAGTCTAATCTCTTTTGATATATATTAGATATACTACCATTCAGTCTTTTATTAAGTCCCTTATTAGATAATTCAATTAAGTATTCCTTACTATCAATACTATTAGAATAAATTGGTAGTAAATCTTTCTGATACTCAATTTTTAGATTACAAGAATTGATAATATCAATATAATTTTGACTATCTTCAGAAAAAGTAAAAACATTCACTTCATCTTTAGATAATAAATGTCTATTCTTATGTGTTTCCAATTCATATTCAGATAATGTTTTTCCATCTTTAATCATATTTAAATAATCAAGATATTTATAATCATCTTTATTTAAATAACTAATATCATTAATAAATACTTTTTTATCTTTAATCTTAATTTTATCCTCAATATTAGAGTATCCAATATATTTATCTTCATAAATACCATATATATCCTCATCATAATATTTATAAGGAATAATTAAGATTAAATCTGAAGAATATTTTTTTAAATTTTCAATATTAATATCTTTATCAGATACTAATGTAGATAACTTAATTAGATTTCTATAACCATTATAATTTTTAGCATATAAAAGTATATATTTATCTAAAACATCTAACTTAATGCCAACAATTGGTTTAATATCATTCCTTTCACATTCTAAATAGAATTCCATTACTCCAAACATATTATTGTGATCAGTTATAGCTAAAGCAGTATAATTATACTCCTTAGCCCTTTTAACTAATGAAGGAATTTTATTTAGACTTTCAAGTAAAGAATAACATGTTTTTACTTCCAATGGTATATAATTCATCCTATTCACCCCTATACTGAAAACTAGTGTTATGTCTAACACTAGTTCATTAAATTCTCCAAATAAAATACAAAACTAATAATACGGCAATACTTATAAGACCAGCAAATAATGTTGTAGAAGCGAAACCAGAAGATTTAACCCCAATGTCTTTATTTAATATTGAACCACGATATTTTTCTACCAAGCGACTAGTTTTCTTATTGGGATTATTTGCTAAAGTATAATTATTATTCAAATTTACTTCTTTACTATCATTACTAGTAATTACTACAGTTGATTTTTCCCCATTAACATTAATTTCTTTATTCATAGTATCCTCACTTTCTTTTATTTATAGCTATCATAGTCATTTCAATAGCTAACTGTTTAATCCTTTCGATTATTCTTCTCGCTTTTACTTTATCTACTCCTTTTTTTGTATCAGACAAATGTTCCTCTAACTCACTAATAGTTAAATTAGAAGTAAAGAAAGTAGATAAATTATTTTCCATTCTATATTGCAATATTGGACCTAATATCTCATCACGAGACCAAGAAGTCACTGATTCAGCCCCAATATCATCTATAAGTAATAATTCACTATTTTTAACTTTATTATACTTAAAACTAAATTCTTCATTATCCCACATATTTTCTTTTAAATCTCTCAAAAATTCTGGATAATAAACAATAGCAATTTTCTTCCCTTTTTTAGCAAGTTCATTTAACATAGCAGATAATAGATAAGTTTTACCACATCCAAAATTACCAGTTAAATATAATCCTTTATTCTTATTACCTGCTAAATAATTATCAAGAAATTTTTTAATCCAAGTAATTACTTCAACCCTATTTTTATCATCAATATGAATATCTTTCATTGAAGCATTTAATAATTCACTAGGTATAGAATAGCTATAGATATTTTTCATATAAGATGTTTTCTCATCCATTTCCTTTTGGTACTTACAAGGTATATAACAAAATTCAACATCATCATTATTCTTTACAGGATAATACACATGCCCACACACACTATTCTTGCATTCAAGTAAATTTTTACATTTTTTACAATTATTCAATTCCAAAGCAGAATTTTCTATCTTTGTTGTATATTTCATTAAAGTACTCTTGGGTAAATCTAATGAATTGGCAATTTTCTTAAACGATGAATTTTCTTCACACACTTTGTTATAATCAAATTCTAATTTAGAAGGAGAATAATCAAATTTATCTCCAAGTATTTCTTTAACTTCATTCATCACTTATACTCCTTAAGCATCTCTATAAGTTCTAATTCCATATCTTTATCCATATCCTCTTTAGATATTTCCTTATCAAACCATGATGGTGTTTCTTTTATATCTTTAATCGCCTTATTACCAGTAACTTTACTATACTTTTTATGTTCTTTTTTAGCTAAATTAATAGCATCTTCCACAGTTTCAATTTTATTACGCTGCCACTGCCCAGCAATAGTTTCAACTAAAGAGCGATTTAATTTATTGTTATTTGTTTTTAAAACGTAATCAATAAGTACGTTTACTACTCCTGGTTTTAATCCATAATCCACTATTAAATCTTCAAGTAGTTTCATATCTCTTTTTACAGGCTCTCTATCACCACTTTTGCTCCTAAGAAAATCACCTGGTGAAGTCGTCTCAAATAAATATATAATTCTAGATAATTTAGAATTATCTCCAATAGGATTACGTAAATACTCAGGTTGAGTATGATCAACTATAGTAGGAAGTACTCCACCATGATCAAATTGATAATAATTTCTTACAAGTTTTCTTAAATCATCTCTAGAAAGTAAACCTTTATCATTAATTGCCTGAATTAAAATATCTTTCATTTTAGAAGCATCAATATCATATAAATATGCTAAAGAAATAATTAATTCACGATTACTATCAGTAAAAATCTTTTGTTTATCAATATGATGCGGTAATGTTTCTATTAAGAAATTAATATCGAAATTAGAATTAATATTAAGTTTTAATTTGTTATATTTACGAATATTATCTGCTACCACATCAAATGATGTGTAAGGAATACTCTCAAACACTTCATTCAATGTATGAGTAATATCCTCATAACCCTCCTTATTTATTTTAGGTATTTTATATAAAGATGTAATTCTTTCATATTCTTTTTTTCCAACATTATTATATAAAACAACATTTAATATGGGATCAGAGAAAAATTCTTTAGCAGATAAAGGTGAATATAACTCATATATATAGTTGTTTACTTCATCTTTTTTTAAATATGTCTTAAGCAATCCAATAGCTTCTAATTTATTTCTTTCAATCATTAATTCTTCACAAGTACAATGTAAATTAGTAATTAGATGATGATGACATAATGGTTCACTAACACTCAATGTTTTGTCTAAATCATTACATAATATATGATATAACATTACTGCCAAAGGACCAATAATTGGTTGATATAAAACATTAATATTCTTTTTATCTTCTTCGGTAATAATGGTTTTATTAACTACAGCATAATAATCTGCCGGTAATATTAATGTTTCCTTCATTACTATCTACCACCCTAACAAAATTATAACAAAAAACTCTATACTAATCAAGTATAGAGTATTATAATTATTATATTTTTTTAATATATTTTTTATTTTTTTCTTCTTCAAAAATATTATTTAAATCACTATAGATATTATCTTCAACAAAATCGCAGATGCTACCTAATTTATTTTTTATTATTTCTAATATAGATAGATAATCATAATCTATTCTCTTATCAATAGAAATATATGCATCATCATCATTACTATTTGTTAAAAACATTTCTAATTTATCACTATTTTTTATTAAAACCCTACTATGGGAATCTCTATTCCTAATACTATAATTAGACACTTTATAATCACCCTCTATATATTCTTTATAAGTAATCAAAGTATCATTAAAGATTATAACCTTCAATTTTTCATTATTTGGTAATATACAAAAGTATGCTTGACCGTTTTTACAATCAATTGGTTTTAAAAACGTATCCAGATAAAACAGCATACCATTAACTAAACTAATTCTTTCTTTCAATAGCATATTCTTATTTATCACTTCTACTACTCCAATCATACTATATCATTTTATCAAAAAACTTTGTACCAATCAAGTACAAAGTTTAACTACATCATATCTTCCATTTCATCTAGCATTTTAATTTCCTTATTTTTAACTTTCTTAACAAGTTTTTGCATATTACCATTTTTAATTTGCTGATAGGTAACTACTCCTAAAGCTCCTAGAAGCATATATCCAATAGGACCATTCATTTTCATATAATCATCTCCATAATTATAATGGAT
>JAEEGL010419957.1_pt1 | contig 22003 bp, 18 predicted proteins | sample 9134231 | NCBI WGS metagenome assembly JAEEGL01 (sample SAMN16246548, study PRJNA631951) | gut metagenome | biome: gut microbiome; feature: rumen; material: fiber-attached | host: Bos | place: Iran: Karaj | collected 2018-10 | reverse complement strand
TTGCCGCGTAGGTCGGCGATACCCTGGTCGGTGATGATGATATCTACCGAGTGCGGGTTGTGGTCGGGATAGGAAACCATGGGCACGATGGTGCTGATGCAGTCGTCCTTCTTGATCGACGGGCACAGGAAGATGCTGATGTAGGCATTGCGGGTGAAGTCGCCCGAGCCGCCCACACCGTTCATCAGGCGCGTGCCGCTGACGTGGGTCGAATTGATGTGGCCGTAGATGTCGGCCTCGATGGCGGTGTTCATCGTGATAACGCCCAAGCGGCGAACCACCTCAGGGTTGTTGCTGATCTCGCTGGGACGCATGAGCACCTTGTTGTGCAGGGCTTCGCCCTTCTTGAAGAACTCATCCATGGCCTGTGACGAGAAGGTCATCGAGCAGGTGCTGGCAAAGGTGCACTTGCCGCTCTCCAGCAACTCAAGTACGCTGTCTTGAATCACCTCGGTGTACATCTCGAACGGGGGGATGTCGTCGCTCTTGTCCAGGGCATCGAGCACGGCGTTGGCAATGTTGCCCACACCACTCTGCAGGGGCAGGAACTCCTTGGGGATGCGGCCCTGCTTGAGCTCATTGACGAGGAACGCGCACACGTTGTGGCCGATGGCGGCGGTCACATCGTCAACAGGGGTAAAGGCACCCTCCTTGCTGATGGGCAGCGAGGTCTTGACAACGCCCAGCACCTTCTTGGGGTCAACATGGGCTGTGGGGGTGCCCACGCGGTCGTGAGGCGAGTAGATGGGAATCTCGCGGCGATAAGGCGGGTCAAACGGTGTGTAAACATCGTGCATGCCATGAATGCTCTCGGGAATCTGGTCGTTGACCTCGACAATCACCTTGTCGGCCACCTTGAGCCAGGTGGCGGTGTTACCCATCGAGGTGCCCAGCACGATGTCGCCCTCGTCGGTGATGCTCTGTGCCTCGACGATGGCAATGTCCATCTTGCCATAGAAGCCATAGCGGAACTCCTGGGCCAGCTCGCTCAGGTGGCGGTCGTTATAGTGGATGGCATTGGCGTTGATGGCCTTGCGCATATCGGGGTGTGACTGGTATGGTGTGCGGAAGTTGAGCGCGTCGGCGCGGGTCAACTCGCCGTCGATGTGGTCGCTGGTCGATGCGCCACTGAAGAGGTTGATCTTAAACTCACGTCCTGCCTCATGCTCGCGCTTGGCGCGCTCGGCGATGGCAACAGGCACTACTTGAGGACAACCGGGTGAAGTAAAACCCGAAACGCCTACGGTGAAGCCATTTTGTACAAATTCGGCGGCTTCCTCAGCCGAAAGAATCGGATAAATCATTATTATTAGTTTTAAGTTTTTTTTAGTCGCTAGTTACTAGTCGCTAGTCACTAGTCTTTAGTTTTTAACCTTTGAGTCGTGCTTTGATCTGGGCTGTGGCCTCCTCATGGCCCGGCTTCTCGAGCAGGGCAAACATGTTCTTCTTGTAGGCCTCGACACCAGGCTGGTTGAAGGGGTTGACGCCCAACATATAGCCGCTCACGCCGCAAGCCTTCTCAAAGAAGTAAATCAACTGGCCGATGAAGCGCTCGTTGATGGCGGGCATGGTGATGAGCAGGTTGGGGACGCCACCGTCAACGTGTGCCAGACGGGTTCCCAGTTCAGCCATCTTGTTCACATAGTCCACGTTCTTGCCAGCGATGTAGTTGAGGCCGTCCAGATCGGCATCATCGTTGGGGATGATGACCTCGTGCTGCTGGTCGCCCACGCTGATTACCGTCTCAAAGATGGTGCGTTCGCCATCCTGAATCATCTGACCCATGCTGTGGAGGTCGGTGGTGAAGTCCACGCTGGCGGGGAAGATGCCCTTGTGGTCCTTACCCTCGCTCTCGCCGTAGAGCTGTTTCCACCACTCGGCCAGGAAGTGCAGGCGCGGGGTGAAGTTGGCGAGGATTTCAATCTTCTTGCCATCCTGGTAGAGGGCATTGCGGGCAATGGCATAGTTGAGCACCTGCTCGTCGCCGTCCTCCTCCATCTCGACAGCACCAGCCACGAGGGCACGGATGTCAAAGCCAGCCACTGCGATGGGCAGCAGACCCACGGGAGTGAGCACCGAGAAACGGCCACCCACGTCGTCGGGGATGACAAAAGTGACGTAGCCCTCTTCGGCAGCAAGGCTGCGCAGGGCACCGCGATGGGCGTCGGTCACAGCGACAATGTTGCGCTGGGCAAACTCCTTGCCCTCCTGCTGCTCCAGCATCTCCTTGAAGAGACGGAAGGCGATGGCGGGCTCGGTCGTCGTGCCTGACTTGGAGATGACGATGATGCCGAACTTGTGTCCGCGCACCAGGTCCATCAAGTCATAGAGGTAATCCTCGCCGATGTTGTTGCCAGCAAAGACCACCTTGGGACCATTACCGCACTTGTAGGCGGCAAAGTGGTCGCTCAGGGCCTCGATAATGGCCTTAGCGCCCAGATAACTGCCGCCAATGCCGATGGTGATGACATACTCGCAATCCTTGCGCAGTTGGGCTGCGCAGTCCTCGATGGCCTTAAACTGCTGGTCGTCGATGATGCTGGGCAGGTGGAGCCATCCCAGGAAGTCGTTACCCTCACCGCTGCCGTTTTCCAGCACCTGCTTGGCGGCCAGTGCGGCATCGTTCAAGGACTGAGTGTCAAGCCCTTCGAGGGCGTATTTGCTGATAACTTGAATTTTTTCGTTCATAATTGTATGGTTATATGGTTAATTCTCAATCTCTAATCACTAATCTCTGATCAATTTGATTTGCATCCAGCAAATCAAATTTCTTTAGTGTACGCGCGGCGGCGCTTGTGCTGTTCGGTCTCGAAGTATTCCCACTGCTTGAGCACCTTGGAGTTGAGCTCCAGCTCGCGGTTGCTCTCGGCCACCTTGTAGCCGTACTCGTTGAAGCAGGGAATCAGGTCGGTGAACAGCAGCGAGTTGACGCCCTTGTTCTGGTACTCGGGCTTTACAGCAATGAGCATCAGGTCCACCACGTCGTTGTGCTTGAAGGCGTGCAGCAGCGGTTTCCAGCCCATGGGGAAGAGGCGTCCGCGGTTCTTGATGAGCGCCCGTGCCATCGAGGGGATGGAAATGCCCACGGCTATCAGTTCGCGTGATTCCTTCTCAACGGCCATGGCCAGGTCGTTCAACGGCAGGAAGGGCAGATACATCTTGATGTAGTGCTTGATCTGCTTGTCGGACAGGGGCGAGTAGCCGAAGATTTCATCGTAGGCCACATTGATCAGCTTGAAGATGGCGTCACCATAGTCGGCCACGAGCTTCTTGCGGTCGGTGTACTTGATGGTCTCCAGGTTGTAGCGCTTGGAGACAAGGTCCGAGATGCGTTGCATCTTCTCGGGAATCTCCTTGGGGATGGTAATCAGCAACTCGACCCAGTCGGCATCCTTGACAAACCCCAACCGTTCCATGTGTTTGGGATAGTAGGGGTGGTTGTAGATGCCGCCGCTGGTGCCCACACGGTCAAAGCCCTCGACGAGCATACCCTCGGGGTCCATGTCGGTGAAACTCAGCGGGCCTGTCAGGTGTTCCATGCCCTTGCTCTTGCCCCAACGGGTCACAGCATCGATGAGGGCATCCACGACCTCGGCATCATCGATGAAGTCGATATAGCTGAAGCGGGCTTCCTTCTTGCCTGAACGCTCGTTGCACACGTGGTTGATGATACCAGCCACGCGACCCACAATCTTGCCGTCACGGTAAGCCAGATAGTAAACAGCCTCACAGAAGTCGAAGGCAGGGTTCTTGTCGGGCCTCAGGGTGTTCAATTCGTCGGTCACCAGGGGCGGGACAAAATACTTGCTGTCGCGGTAGATGGTGTCGATGGGGAAATGCACAAACTTGAGCAGGTTGCGCTTTGTCGGTTGTATTTCTCGGATTTCTACAGCCATAAGTTGGTTTAATTTTTCAGTTCTCGGTAAAACAAGTTCTCCCAAAAACCTTTTTATCTCTTATCTTTTATCTCTTATCTCTTATCTACCCCGCATACACGACGTTATTCAACCACCACAGCAGGGCGAGCAAGCCCACCAGGATGGTGGTCAACTTGAGGAAGAACCAGAAGTAATAGCGCCGTTCGGGAGTCATGAGTGATGTTCAGTTAGTTAGCGGATTTGGCTTTGTCATGCACCAGGTCATAGGTGATGGATCCGTTAGGCGTCTTGATGAGCACGTTGTTGTCACCATTCAGGCTGATGCCCGATGCTGCGCCGTTCTTGCCGGCATAGATGGTGAAATACTTGCGCGTGTTCTTGTTGAAGCCAACCACCGAGCCCTTGGTGTCCAGAAATACGAGATAGCGGTCATTCTCCAGCTTGTCCTTGATCTCCTTCATGTTGATGATGGGCTTGTCATACTGGGTGGCCTTCATCTTCACTTCCTCGCCTTCCTTGAGTTTGTCCATGTTCTCAGCGTTGTCGTGATCCCACTTGGCGTCGGCATTCTCCTCACCAGCCAGGGCTTTTTCTTCCTCTTCCTTGGCCTTGGCTTCTTCTTCGGCGTCAATCTCTTCCTGGGTTGCTACGCGGATGGCACCGATGCTGGCGGCCTCCTGGCGCAGGAAAGTGCGCTCGCTGCTGCCCGTGCTCTCAAGCGGTCCGCGGCTATAGACATACTGGCGGCCGTCGGTGCGGGAGCGGATTTGGCCGTCGTAGGTCAGGGTGGTCAATTTCTTGCCCTCGGTGTCGTACAGGCACAACGTCACGCGTCCGTTATTGCCCTCGCCAGCGCCCTTGAGGTGGTTGAGGAAACCAAAGTACAGACACTGCTTGCCATCGACAGTGGCGGCGCGGGGAATGTTCATGGCGTCGGCAATCAGCGAACTGTTGTCCATAATGATGCAGCGACCGTCAAAGTACTTGGTCTGTGCCAACTCGGTCTTCCACTGTGCCCCGTCGCGGGTGAGGGTATAAACCTTGATGAAGGGACGGTCGGTGTCGTCCTTGTAGGTGACACCCACGATGCGTTCGGGCGTGTCGGGGTCGGTGCTGGCAAAGCGCACGGCACAGCCTGTATAGGCCTTGTCGTCGGTCATGCCGTTGCGGCTCAACTCGGCGTTAAGGATCTGCATGGGTTCCTGGCTGTTGTCGGCGATGAGCGCGGCACTGTCGGCGCGGGCTTCCAGTCGATCGTTTTCCTGACTGTTGCAGTGGCGCATCAGGCTCAGCAGGGCAATGAGTAGCACTGCCGCAACAATACCGATGATGAGGTTGCGGTTGAAGTTGGAACGTCCGCCGTTGTAGTCCTCTTCGTCCTCCTCTTCGTCTTGGACGGGTTGGGGCTGCTGCCAGGCATTGGCTTGGCGCTGTTCAGCCTGCCGTTGGGCAGCTTGGCGCTGCTCGTTGTAGGTAGTGGGACGGGGAGTGCTGGGGCGTTCGGTCGAGGTCTCGCGAGAGGCCGCATTCACCGCGTCGTCAACGGCCTTGCCGCAATGGGGGCAGAATACCGACGTTGAAGGCATGGGCTGATGGCAATAACTGCAAGTGACTTCACTGCTCATGCGGTAACCGCAATGGTTACAAAAAACTGAACCTTCGGGCACCTCGTGTCCGCAATGTTGACATCTCATAATTGTGGTCTATTTTGCTTTGATTAAACTTCGTTTAATAATAATCTGCAAAAGTAAACAATAATCCTAGATTGATAGTCCTTTTTCAGAAAAAACTTTGTCAGCCCAAAACTCACAGGAGTTGCAGCAGGGCTAAATTTGCCTGTTAATTTGAGCCCAACAGGAAGTCTATCATCTGTACGACATCCCTGATGTCAAGATTGCTATCACCGTTATAATCTCCGACATTCTGGAGATTAAGATCGATATAGGCGTTGTCCGAAGATATATAGCCTTCACGCGATGCATGTACATAGACGCGCATGCTGACATCGAGGTCAATCTCACCGTCGGTACTCATGCCTGACATCGATGAGGGAACGATGTTATAAACGTAATATACGCCTTCGGTTTCACATGTGCAGCTCAGATGGCCACCAAAATAGGTGAGCACTGGGGTGGCACACTTTAATGTCGGGATGGTGAAATAGCCATAAGTGTCGGCTGTACAGGGGGTTGCATAGGAACCGTCAGAGGCCCACTCCTCATAGGGGAACGTGTGCTCCTCACAATAGCCGGCAAGATTTACACAGTCTTTGAATACGTCATCATAATTCCTTATATTCCAGAACGAGCCAGCCCATTCGGTTTCGGGGGAGCAATAGATGCGTTCCAGTGAGGTGCAGCCTTGGAACATCGACGTAATATATTCCACGCTATCCACTCTGAAACTGCTCACGTCCAACGACGTTAGGCCAGTGCAATTGGCAAACATCCATGACATATTGTGGGCATTGGAGGTGTCAAAGTTGGTGACGTTCAGCGAAGTCAAACCACTGCAATTGTTGAACATGCTATGCATATCTACTACCCTCGATGTGTTGAATCCCGACACATCAAGCGACGTGAATTGAGAGCACCAATTAAACATGGCACTCATGTCTCTCACTTTGGAGGTATTGAAATGACTCAGGTCGAGGGAAGTTAGATTACACTCAGCGAACATCCATGACATATCCTCTACATTGTCGGTTCTGAATCCGCTCACGTCCAGCGTGTCCAAGCCGTAACAGTTAGAAAACATGCCAGTCATACTTCTTACCTTGGAGGTGTCCCAGCCTTTCATGTTGATCTGCCTCACATTCATGCACCTCTGGAACATTTGACTCATATCTTGCACATTAGATGTGTTCAAAGTGCTCAAGTCAAGCGTTGAGTTGAACCCCCAACAACCATCAAACATGGCGCTCATATTAACTACATTGGCAGTGTTCAATGGGCTTACGTCCAGTGTCTTCAAATTATAGCACGCACCAAACATATATGTCATATCAGTCACATTAGCGGTGTTCAGTGGACTTAGGTCGAGCGACCTTAATCCAGTGCAAGCAGCGAACATGTAAGCCATATCAGTCACATTAGCGGTGTTCAGTGGGCTTAGGTCTATTGTTTGCAAGCCTTTGCAGTTATCGAACATGCCGTGCATGGTCTTTACGTTTGCAGTGTTGAGAGGACTTAGGTCTATAGAGGTCATGCCTGTGTTAAGCATGAACATTTCGGTCATATCCTCGACCTTTTCGGTGTTTAGTGGGCTCAAATCAATCGTCGTTAGATTGGGATTATCGCCGAGCATTCGGTTCATTTTGGTTACGTTTGACGTGTCTAGGCACCTCAGGCACTCATCGAGGGTCAATAATTGGGGGCAGGAATAAAACAGCCATCCCATATTCTCCACATTCGATGTGTCAAAGCTGGTGATATCCAGGGATGTGAGTCTGGGGGTTATGCAGAACATGCCTTCCATGTTTGTCACCTTTGAGGTGTTGAAATTCCGCAGGTCCAAGGTGGTTATATAATTGTCGTTGCAAAACATATAGGACATGTTCTCAACATTGGACGTATCAAAGTGCCTCAGATCCAGTGATGGCGCGCTTACCGCATGAAACAGGTGTGACATGTTGCGCACATTGGACGTGTTGAAAGTACTAACGTCCAGCGAGGTTAACCCATAGCAATAAGAGAACATAAAGCTCATGTCGGTCACATTAGAAGTGTCAAAATGGCTAAGGTCAAGAGAAGTCAACTTACTACAATCCTCAAACATGTAACTCATACTGGTTACTTGAGATGTGTTCAGGTAGTGCAAGTTGATAATCTGGGTCAGATTCCTGCAGTCACGGAACATGCCAGCAGTCGTGGTTGGATAGTAGTCCTGATAGGAACTGTCAAAAATGACCGTTTGCAGATTGCGTTGATTATATAGCCTGTAGATGAGGCTGGTGACCGTGTAAGTTGTACCTTCGATAGTGAAGGTGCTACCTGGAGTGTAAGTCTCCTCGTCATACACAAAGATGGCAGTTGCCTGAGATTCGTCCCATAAGATTTTGGACGTTTTCGCAGCCTGCGCGCTCATGGCGCCCATTACTAACAGGCACATGAGAATCATTACTCTTACTTGTTTCATATCGTTTTTGGTTAATTTGGTTAATTATTTTTGGAAGTTGTCTTAGCAAGTTAATTAACGGTTAAACATGCCGCGGTGCGGGCTGCCAGACGGGCGTTGTTGAGCACCAGTTGGATGTTGCTGGCAAGGCTGTCACCGCCAGTGAGGTCCTTGACTTTGGCCAGCAGGAAGGGGGTGGTTTCCTTGCCGCGGATGCCCAGGCGGTTGGCCTCGGCAATGGCTTCATCGATGGCCTTGTTGATCACATCGGCTGGCATGGAGTACTCCTCGGGAATGGGGTTGGTGACGAGCATGCCGCCCTGCAGGCCCATCTCGATTTTGGCCTTAAAGGCTGCGGCGAGATCCTCAGGAGTGTCGATGCGGTAATCCACCTTGAAGCCGCTGTGGCGGGTGTAGAAGGCGGGCAGTTCCTCGGTGCCGTAGCCGATGACGGGCACACCTTTGGTCTCCAGATATTCCAGTGTGAGGCCCAGGTCGAGGATTGACTTGGCGCCGGCGCAGATGACCATGACGGGTGTCATGGCAAGTTCCTCCAGGTCGGCACTGATGTCCATGGTGGTCTCGGCGCCGCGATGCACACCGCCGATGCCGCCGGTGGCAAATACCTTGATGCCTGCCATGGCGGCGATAATCATTGTCGTGGTCACGGTGGTTGCACCGTCCTGGCCACGGGCGATGAGCACGGGCAGGTCGCGGCGGGACGCCTTGGTCACAGCCTGGCCTTTCTTGCCCAGGTATTCGATTTCTTCGGGTGTGCAACCCGCTTTCAGTTTGCCGCCGATGATGGCAATGGTGGCGGGCACAGCGCCGTTGTCGCGGATGGTCTGCTCGACCCGCAGTGCGGTCTCCACATTCTGGGGATAGGGCATACCGTGGGAGATGATGGTGGATTCGAGGGCGACCACGGGACGTCCCTCGTCAAGTGCCTGTTGCACTTCGGGTGAGATGGATAAGTATTGGTTCATATCGTTTTCTTTATATGTTAGTTGTCAATTTAAATAATTCTTGATGTCGGGATTGACGGTCTGGAGGGAGAGTAGGGTGGCGTGGGCAGCCTTGAGGCCTGTTTGGGCACACTCGGGGAAAGGCGTTTGGCACATTTGGGCATGTGCGACGCCAGCAATAAAGGCATCGCCCGCCCCTGTGGTGTTGATGACGCGCGAGGGGATGGCCTTCATGTGCTCATGACGTGTGCCGTCGCTGCAATGCACACCGTCGCTGCCCAGGGTGATGAAGACCTGTTCAACACCCATCGCCGTCAAGTGGTCGGAGGCCTCCCTGGCGGTGGCACAGTGGGTGACCGCCTGCGCCTCCTGCAAGTTGAGTTTCAAGGCGTGCAAGCGTTTTGACTGGCTCTGTTGCAGGGCTTTGATGACACGGGGAGCCTTGGCGGTGCTCACGGTGTCAACCATCAGCGGCGCCGTGCAATGGTCGATAAGATACTGTAAAGCCTCGGTCGAGATGTTGGTATCGGCGATAACGAGCGCCGAGCGGTTGATGTCATCGATGCGTGCCTCCAGGAATTCAGGCGTCATGAGAGCGATGATGTCGGTGTCGGCGACGGCGGCAATCATGTCGCCCGTCTGGTCGTTGACGCACAGGTACAGGCCGTTGCGCATTCCCTCGCAGCGCTCGCTCAGCGTGAGGTCCAGCCCGATGGCCTGGCACTCGCGCCAGCACATCTCACCGAAGGTCTCGCCGCCAAATGCACTTACAAACTTCACCTCATGACCCATCAGCCGCAGGTTGTGGGCGATGTTGCGTGCCACACCACCGCACCCCAGCGTCACCTGTCCCGGCACCGAGTCGGCAGGGACAAACGGTGCCGTTAATGCCGCTGAAATGTCCATATTCACACCTCCGATTACAGTAATGTACTCACTCATATTGTTCCTTAAGGTTCATCGTTGCATTGTCGGTTGTTTCTTTTCCAAGCAGGAATACCAATGAATCCAAAAAAACCTCTTTTTGTTTTTTTCCTGCTTTCATGTTACTGTTAGTCATCTGCAAAGATAAAACAAATCAGTCGTATTGACACATTTTTTGTGTTGAAATGGGATGACTTTAGGCAAAGTTTTATATCTTTGCGGGTTAGAAGAATATGAACCTAACTAAAGAACTATGATATGATGACCGATAACGATAAGCTTATGGCTGAGCAAGAAAAACCGTTATATATTGTCACAGGCTCGACCGACAGTATGGGTAGCGTGATTACCCGCAAACTTGCCGAACAGGGCAAGGCCGTGTTGCTGGCCAGCCGTGATATTGCTAAGGCTGAGAATTATGCGACCCAATTGCGCAAGGTGACCCGCAACAAGGACATCACCTGCCTGCAGCTGGACCTCAACTCGTTTGAGTTGGTCAATGACTTTGTGAAGAGGCTGAAGGCGTTGAACCGCCCCGTTGCCGCGCTCATCAACAATGCTGGTCTGCTGCCCCGCCGCAGCGAGATTTCGGTGGACGGATTTGAACACGCTGTGCAGGTGAACTACCTGAGCACCGTGCTGCTGTCGATGCAGGTCTATCCCCTCATCGAGGAGGGCGGCCACATCATCTTGTCCACCAGTGTGTCACGCCGCTTTGTGACGCTGCCTTACGAGTTCCCCGCTGTATCTCACTTCACCCCCTGGGGGGCATATGCCCAGAGCAAGTTGGCGCTCACGCTGTTCTCCATCTACATGTCGAGCGTGATGAAGACACGCCGCGTGGCAGTGAACTGTGTCAATCCGGGTCTGCTGAAGAGTGGCGCCCTGGCCATGTCGCGCTGGATGGACCGCGTACCCGACTACCTGAGCCGCAATATTCCCAGCCCCGAGGCTGGCGTGGTGCCCACACTGCGTGCGCTGGAAAGCAACGACACGGGCTATCTGTTCTCGGGTGCCGACAAGCAAGTGAAGACCTCTACCATGCTCAAGAACCGTGAGATGTTCATCCGCGTGTGCAACGACACCATGCGCATCTTGAAGGAGCATATCGATAAATGAAGATTTTAGCGGATAATGACCGTTTGCCGTTGAACAGTACCGTCGCCACGATCGGTATGTTTGACGGGGTTCATCGTGGGCATGCCACACTGGTTGATTTCCTCAACCGTCAGGCTGCGGAGCTGGGTAAGCAATCCCTGGTCATCACCTTCCTGCGCCATCCCCGCCAAGTGCTTTATCCCGAGGAGTCTTTCAGGCTCATCATGACGCTGAACGACCGCTTGACCCAGATCGAGGCGTTACATCCTGACTTGCTGCTGACGCTTGACTTCACGCCAGAGTTGGCCGCGCTCGATTCGGCCCAGTTCATTGAACTGCTGCGGGACCGCTATGGCGTGGACGTGCTGGTGACGGGCTATAACCACCGCTTTGGGCACAACAAAGGGGAGACCTTTGAGGACTATTGCCGCCACGGTGAGCGCTTGGGCGTCAAGGTGGTCAAGGCTCCCGAGTATCTGGGCAAATATGCGCCGGTGAGTTCCACGATCATCCGCGGGCTCATTGCTGCCGGCAAGGTGGACGATGCCATGCGCTGCATGGGTCACCCCTATTCCCTCACGGGCAAGGTGGTGCACGGTTTCCACAACGGTAGGGGACTGGGTTTCCCCACTGCCAATGTGGGCGAGGTGGATCCCAACCTGCGGTTACCCCACAACGGAGCCTATGCCGTGCTGGCGCATGTCGCCGGACAGACCTTGCAGGGCATGACCAACATCGGTGTCCGTCCCACGCTCGACAACGGCCCTCAACTGAGCATCGAGGTCAACCTGTTTGATTTTGACGACGACATCTATGGCGAGGAAATCACGCTGGAGTTCATCAGCTTCCTGCGCCTGGAATTCAAGATGTGCGGCCTTGAGGAACTCAAGCACCAGCTCACCCTGGACCGTGACAACGCCAAGCGACTATTAAAAGAGTATTTAACCACATAATCAAATATTGAAAAATGGAAATCATCAACTTGTGTGACCAGAACTCGCTCGTGGGGCAGTTCATGAGCGAAATCCGCAATAAGGATTTGCAGCTGGAGCGCCTGCGTTTCCGCGCCAATATCCAGCGCTTGGGTCAGATTATGGCCTATGAAATCTCCAAGAGACTCCAGTACAAGACCGTTGGGGTGACCACGCCGCTGGGTGTGAAGCAGTGCAATGTGTTGGACGACAACGTGGTGCTTGCAACGTTATTGCGCGCCGGTCTGCCGTTCCACGAGGGCTTCTTGAATTACTTTGATGGCGCTGAGAACGCGTTTGTGTCGGCTTACAGGAAATACTTCCCCAAGACCGACGACTTTGTCGTTCACATCGAGTACATCGCCAGCCCGCGCCTCGATGGCAAGACGCTGATCATTGTTGACCCGATGCTCGCCACCGGATCGTCGATGGAACTGGCCTACCAGGCGCTGGTGACCAAGGGCCATCCCGCCCAAATCCATGTGGCAAGTGTTGTGGCTACGCCCCAGGCGATTGAAGTCGTGCGCCAGCATCTGCCCAACGATATTACCACGTTGTGGACAGGTGACATCGACACCGAACTCAACGAGCACAGCTACATCGTCCCCGGCCTGGGTGACTGCGGCGACCTCCTCTACGGTGAGAAAGAGTGATTTAGTTCTGGATATTCTAGAACATCTAGATATTCTAGACCAATTGACAACTGAAAACTGACAACTGCAATGGTACGAAAATATGATTACCTCATCATCGGCTCGGGTGTAGCCGGTATGAGTTTTGCCCTCAAAGTGGCAAAAACGGGAACAGTGGCCCTGGTGTGCAAGTCCAAGATGGAAGAGGCCAATACCGACCTTGCTCAGGGTGGTGTCGCCACGGTGACCAACCTGGAGGTGGACAATTTTGACAAGCACATCCACGACACGATGGTGGCCGGTGACTGGCTCAGCGACCCCGAGGCAGTGAAGAAAGTCGTGACCGAGGCTCCTGCCCAGATTCAGGAACTGCTGGGCTGGGGCGTGGATTTTGACAGGAACGAGAAAGGCGAGTTTGACCTGCACCGTGAGGGTGGTCACAGCGAATTCCGCATCCTGCACCATGCCGACAACACAGGCCACGAAATCCAGGTGTCGCTCATCGAGACGGTCAAGAACAACCCCAATATCGACGTGTTTGAGGACCACTTTGCCGTGGAAATCCTCACGCAGCACCACTTGGGTAAAATCGTGACGCGCCGCACACCGGGCATCGAGTGCTACGGAGCCTACGTCCTTAACCAGGAGACGGGCGAGGTGGACACTTTCCTGTCGCGCGTGACGCTGATGGCGACGGGTGGCATCGGTTCGGTCTATCGCACCACGACCAACCCGCTGGTGGCCACGGGCGACGGTATCGCTATGGTCTATCGTGCCAAGGGTACCGTTCAGGACATGGAGTTCGTGCAGTTCCATCCCACCGCATTGTACCATCCCGGCGACCGTCCCGCCTTCCTGATTACCGAGGCGATGCGCGGCTATGGCGGCGTGTTGCGCAACCTGGGCGGCGAGGAATTTATGCAGAAGTATGACCCGCGCCTGTCGCTTGCTCCGCGTGATGTGGTGGCCCGTGCCATCGACAACGAGATGAAGCAGCGAGGCGAGGACCACGTCTTCCTGGATGTGACCCACAAAGATCCCGAGGAGACCAAGCACCACTTCCCCAACATCTACAAGCGTTGCCTGGAGGCAGGCATCGACATCACTAAGGATTATATCCCCGTTGTGCCTGCAGCACATTACCTGTGCGGTGGCATCAAGGTCGATTTGAACGCCTGCTCCAGCATCAAGCGCCTGTATGCCGTGGGCGAATGTTCCTGCACGGGACTGCATGGCGGCAACCGCTTGGCCAGCAACTCGCTGATCGAGGCTGTCGTGTATGCCGATGCCGCTGCGAAACACGCCATCGAGCACCGCAACGAGTTCAGTTGGCGCGAGGACATTCCCGCATGGGATGACGCGGGCACGACTCACCCCGAGGAGATGGTGCTCATCAGCCAGAGCGAGAAAGAGGTGGGCGAAATCATGGCGACCTACGTGGGCATCGTGCGCAGTAACCTGCGTCTTGACCGCGCGTGGAACCGTCTGGACATCCTGTATGAGGAGACCGAGAAACTCTTCAAGACCAGCAAGGTGTCGCGCCGCATCTGCGAGTTGCGTAACATCATCAATGTGGCTTACCTGATCACCCGCCAGGCCAAGGACCGCAAGGAATCGCGCGGCCTGCATTACACCATCGATTATCCCCCTCAACCCAAGAATGAGGACGACCTGAAGCTGTAGCCCACAATCACTAAAAAATGCCTAACGAGATACAATTCATACTTTATCAATTACCTGATGAGGATGGTAAGGTACAGGTCGTTGTTAAAGATGAGACGATATGGGCTACACAGAAGGCGATGGCCCAGTTGTTTGGTGTTGGCGTTCCAGCCATAAGTAAACATCTGAAAAGAATCTTTGAAGAAAAAGAGTTGGATGCAAACGTGGTTGTTTCCAAAATGGAAATAACCACTCAACACGGGGCAATAGAAGGTAAAACACAAAAAAGTGAAACCGCGTTTTACTCGCTGGATGCTATAATAGCAGTAGGCTACCGTGTGTCTTCGGCCCGTGCAACGAAGTTCCGAATTTGGGCTACTAGGATTCTCAATGAATATATCCGCAAGGGGTTTGTGCTGGATGATGATCGCTTGAAGCAAGGAACTACACTGTTTGGTAAAGATTATTTCCGCGAGCTGTTGGAGAGGGTGCGTAGCATTCGTGCTAGTGAACGTCGCATCTGGCAGAAAATTACCGACATTTACGCAGAGTGTTCCTATGATTACGACCGCAACTCGCCCACTACACGGGAGTTCTACCAAATGATCCAGAATCGTTTTCACTATGCGATTACGGGACAGACCGCACCTGAAATCATATACACCCGCGCTGATCATACTAAAGATCACATGGGTTTAATGACATGGAAAAACGCCCCCAATGGTAGAGTGCTATTAAGCGATACAAAGGTGGCCAAGAACTATCTGCCTGAGAAAGAGATTCGTCAGTTAGAAAGGGCGGTATCGGGCTATTTTGATTACATTGAGGACTTGATTGAAAGGGAAAATGCCTTCAGCATGGAACAGTTTGCTGCGTCGGTCAATGAATTCCTCTCGTTTCGTCGATATGCTTTATTGCCAGACAAGGGCAGGATCAGTAGAAACCAGGCGGATCAAAAGGCAGAACAGGAATACAAACTCTTTAATCCAACTCAACGCATTGACTCGGATTTCGATCAAGACATAAGGGGGCTGTTGGGTGATGTGAATTCCTGATAACAAGATAGCTTATTATCGAGCCTTTTTGAGAATTCATGTGGAGTGCCCCTTAGCCTGATAGTGTTGTTACTTATGGGATTTCTTCGTATTCGGCGTCGGTGACTTGTTCTTCGATGATGGTGCGGGTGTCGCCATCGGAGGTGGTTTCCTCGATGACGGTGCCGCGCACTTCCTCAAAGTCGGCATATTCGCCCTCGCCACTGGTGAAGATTTTGCGCTCACCGGTTTCGGTGTATTCTTCCTCCTCTTCTTGTCGCTCGCGGCGGGGACGCTCGTGCTGTTGGCGTCCGCGGAAGGATTCATTCACGCGTCGGCGCAGGTTTTGCATGTAGAAAAAGCCGCGCAACAAGGGTATTCCCACCATGAGGAACAACACCAGCAATATGAACAGTAAAAAGCTCATTTATTTCTCATGTTTAATGATAGACAGCAGTACATAAAGTGCTATGGCGGCGGCAAGGCCGGGCAGGCCCAGCAATACGACAAATACCACCGTAGCCACTATCTGCAAATATTGTGCCCAATTCTGCTTGAGCGACGAGAGGTTGTGCATCTTCAATGAGAACATGCGCAGGTTGCACACCATGAGCAGTGACATCACGACGATGAGCAGCACCACGATCCAGACGGGGCAATCATTATGGTGGTAATACCAGTCGGTGAAGCCGATCCAGAAGATGGCATTGGCCGGGATGGGCAGGCCGGTGAAGGTAGTGGCTTGGTTGGTGTCGACATTGAAACGGGCCAGTCGCAGGGCGCCGAACACGGGCAGCAACAGGGCAAAGAACGCCCATGGACCATCGTTGGGCATCATGCTATGCAAGATCAGTGCCGGCGCAAGTCCAAAGCTCACCAGGTCGGCCAGCGAATCCAGTTCCTTGCCGATGGCGCTGACGGCATGCAGCCAGCGCGCCACCAGCCCATCAAGAAAATCGGCGACAGCCGATAGGGCGATGAGTTCAAAAGCCACGATGTAGGGGGCTACCAAGCATCCGGTTGACAGCGCCGCGATGCATGCCATGCAGCCAAACAACAGGTTGAGCGAGGTGATGGCGTTGGGGATATTGTTGCGTATTGCGTTCATTGGTTCAATATCACTAATCTCTAATCACTAATCTTTTTTGAGTCGTGCTACCTGGGTTTCTCCACCCCAGGTGCGGTCGCCCAGTTTCACCATGATTTCGGTATCCAGCGGCAGGAAGATATCCACGCGGGATCCGAACTTGATAAAGCCGATGAAGTCGTTGATATCCACCGTCTCGCCTTGCTCCACGTAGGTGACAATGCGCCTGGCCACGGCGCCGGCAATCTGGCGCACCAGGATTTCCTCGCCCGTCGTGGTGCGGATCACGATGGACGAACGCTCGTTGTCGCTGCTCGACTTGGGCAGGTTGGCGGCGAGGAAACGTCCCGAGTGGTGCTTGACGTAGGTGACGTCACCCTTGACAGGCACCCAGTTGGCGTGCACATTAAAGACGGTCATGAACACCGACAACTGGATGACGTTGCGGTGCAGATATTCGTCCTCATAGACCTCTTCCAGCGCCACCACCGTGCCGTCAACGCTCGACAACACGGCCGTGCCGTCGCTGTTGTCGCCCTTGAAATGGCGCCGCGGCAGCCTGAAGAAGTTGAGTACCAGCAAGAACAGGATGGCCATCAGCACGATCAGGCCCCATGCCACCGGCTTGTAGTCAAAGAAACTATAAGCCATGACACCCGTTGCTACCATAATCAAGAACAGTATCAACAGGATGTTCTCACCCTCATGATGGATTTTAACTTTCATCGTTACGGTTAGAAATCGTTTAACTTGCAAAGATAATCTTTTTTACCCAATATCCACACATTATTTCCCCTTTTCTCACTTTTTCACCCAAAATCAACGAAAAATCCACCATACCCCTTAATAACCCTATACGTCCAATCATTCCAATTAATCCAGTGCGTGTTTATTTATAAAAGTTGTTCCTGTTGTTTTGTTGTTGTCAATGTTGTTTGAATAAGTGCGTGTCAGGAGTTTAAAAAACTGCAAGGTTGCAGGAAATGAGGGGGTGGGGGAATGTGGTGTAATTTTGCGGTGTGATGGGGAAAAAGGCCCCGAAAATAAGCATTTATTCATCCTCTTAATACAGTTAATGTTATGAAGACTCCAGTTACTGTTTACAATGTGATTATCCTTGACAAGAGCGGTTCGATGTCGAACATTGCCCGTCAGGCTATCGATGGCGTGAACGAGACCATCGCCTCGATCAAGAGTGCCCAGGAAAAGAACCCCGACCAGACACACAAAGTTACGCTTGTCGCCTTTTGCGGCTGTGAAATGCGCACGATCTATGACAACGTGCCCGTTGCCGAGGCGAAGATGCTTACCGACAAGGATTACCGTCCTTGCTGCATGACGCCGCTGTATGATGCCGTGGGCACGACCATCACCCGTGTTCATGCCCTCAAGAGTCAGGACATCAGTTCGCTGGCTCTGGTCACCATCATCACCGACGGCTATGAGAACGCTTCGCGCGAGTTCAGCCTCACCGCTATCAAGTCGCTCATCGAGAGCTACAAGAAGCAGGGTTGGCAGTTCACCTACATCGGCGCCGACCACGACGTGGAAAAAGTGGCCTATTCGCTGCATATCGAGCACAGCCTGAAGTTTGAGAAGACGCCCCAGGCCACCGCTACCATGTTTGCCAAGGAGCGCAAAGCCCGCCACAAGTGGACCGATAAGTTGGCCAGCCTGATGCAAGAAGACCTCGATGAAGACGAGCGCACGGAGCGCATCAAGAATGCCAACAAGGACAAATACTTTGATTGATCCTCACAAGGCCAAGCGGGACTGCCACGTCATTTGCGCCTGAAACTTTGATCGAGCTTCGCTCGAGAAATTAAACAAAAATTTATTATAAAAATTAAACAAGACGATATTTTTATTTAATTTTATTAATAATTTTGTTTAATTCATCGGCCTGATGGCCGATGAATATGCTAGGTGGGAATGAATATGGCAGTCCCTGCTTTTTGGCACGGTTCTTGCTCATTTATTTTATTATTTACATCTTAATCCCGCCATTATGGAACAACCGAATCTTCAAAACCTCAAGTACGGCATCATCTATCTGTATAGCGACCGCAGCCTGCCCGGGATGCATGATCCCGAATCCGTGGTTAAGAAATTTGTCTCTCCCATGCAGGTCGAGTGGATCGACGAGCCTGGGCGTGATGACTTGCTCATGATCGCCAGGCGGTTCAATGTGGGCAATATTGGCAGATATGCCACGGTGAGCCTGACATTAAGCCGCATGAACCGTTCGGGCGGATGGTTTGAGGCGATACAGCATTTTGCTGACGCGCTGATGGGCGTTGCCGATGCAGGCGATGGCGACATTGTCCTCAATGAGGAGGACTTTGGCTATCGCTATGACCAGCACTCGTCGGTGTTCGGCGATATGCCCGAGGCCGCACCTCAGGACCACACGCGCGTGCAGTCCTGTAAGCCCACTCGATGGCATAAGATCAGTGAGAAACTGCGTGACTTGATGGCCGAAGAAGATGATGATGAATTATTCGATGAAGAGTCGACAACAGTGGTTGTTTGCGATCGTGCTGCACCGCATAAGCGGGACCTGCTGCAAGAGCAGGAAGATGATGAGGTCAAGAGGCTGGAGAACGAGCGCAAAATGGCACTGGAGCGCATCAAGCGGGAAATCGTCAACTACATCGCCCACTATCATGAGGACCCCAAGGACCTGATGGCCGAATTGCTGCGAGGCAAGGTGGTCGTGGGCCAGCCGGGCCGTGTGCTCGTCAACGGCGACATGAAGATTGTCCTGCCCGAGTATGACGAAATGGAGATTGAGATGCCCGCCATGTGCCGCACCCTTTTTATCCTGTTCATGAAGAACCGCAAGCTGGGCCACGGCGGCATCAGGCTCAAGAACATGGACGAGCACCGCGACGAGATCATGGATATCTACAGCATGGTCAAGCCGGGCGCCAATGAGCGACGTGTGCAGCAGTCGGTAGAAAACCTGTGTGACCCCTTCAGCGAGTCGCTCAACCAGGCCATTTCGCGCATCAACCGTTGCATCAAGAACGTCATCACCGACACGCATTTGGCGCAGAACTACATCATCACAGGCACCAGAGGGGAGCCTTACGGCATCGCCCTGTCGCCCGACTTCATGGAACTGCCCCGCGCCGTGACGGAAGCCTAATGCATTATAAAAATTGCGTTCTTTTCAGTGTCTACTTTGAAAGTCTGGTACACTTTGAATGTGGTTCCTTAGGAAAATTGTCGTCATTCGCTAATAATTCCTTTGAAAAAATGTCGTAATGCTTGATTATTCCTTAGGAAAAATGTAATTTTGCGGCAAATATTCCTTAGAAAAAGTGTAAATATGAAAAGGACATTATGGAGTAAGCTGCTGGCTTGGAAAAATGATAAGGATCGCAAACCGTTAATTATCAATGGTGCAAGGCAAGTCGGAAAAACTTGGCTTATGCAGGAATTCGGCAAGATGGAGTATGAAGATGTCATCTATCTGAATTGTGATGATGAGCCGCGTGCGGCTCAATTGTTTGCCACTGATTATGATATGGAGCGGATTCTTTTACAGCTTCAGGCAATCTCACACATCATTCCACGACCAGGCAAAACATTGATTATTCTTGATGAGATACAAGCCGTACCCCGTGGTCTTGCCTCATTGAAGTATTTCTATGAAAAGATTCCTCAACATCATGTAATGGTGGCTGGCTCTATGTTAGGCATCGCCTTGCATGAGGGAACATCATTCCCTGTGGGGAAAGTTGATATGATGACCTTGTATCCCATGGATTTCAGGGAATTTCTCATGGCTATGGGGCACGAGGATTGGGCCCAGTGGATCATTGAGCAGCGATGGGATGTTTTGAATTTAATCTCCAATAAGTTGGTGGACATGTTGCGTCAATATTACTTCACAGGAGGTATGCCTGGAGTGGTCGTGAAATATGTGGAAAACCGGAATCTGGGTCAAGTCCGCCAATTGCAGCACTTGTTATTAGAGGCCTATCGCAATGATATATCCAAGCATGCGCCCCTTGAGCAGGTACCGCGCATCAATATGGTGATGCGGTCTATACCCTCTCAATTGGCTAAGGATAATAAAAAATTCATATATGGCGTGCTAAAGCCTGGTGCTCGGGCGCGCGAGTATGAACTGGCTATTCAATGGTTGCTGGATTGTGGCATTCTTTATAAGGTGAGCCGTGTGAGTGAAGTTAAGGCACCGCTTGCCTTCTATGAAGACCTGTCGGCTTTTAAACTCTATTTCCTGGACTGTGGTTTGTTTGCCGCTTTAGCTGGAGCAGACAGCGGCCAGATGTTGATTGGGAATAATGTGTTTAAGGATTTCAAGGGGGCTTTTACTGAGCAATATGTGCTGCAACAGCTTATTTGCCATGGGTTTAGAGACATTTACTATTGGACCAATGCTGCAACAGCCGAGGTTGATTTCGTTGTGCATCGCGATGGGCAAGCTATTCCCATAGAGGTGAAAGCCGAGGGGAATGTGAAAGCCAAGTCGTTGAGAATGTTGGTGGATGCTTCTCCAGGCTTGCATAGCGTCAGATATTCCATGTTGGATTATAAGGAACAGGATTGGGTGACCAACTATCCGCTCTATTCGGTATGATGTAGATGAAACAAGGAGGAAATCGTGAGGTAAATGGCAAAAAATAAGTACCTTTGCGGCCAAATTAATGAAATAAGGAAATGGCAATGAAATTGATATATGACGGCCAGGGTGACGCCAGCAAGCGGTTGCTGCTGGAGACCTATGGCTGCCAGATGAATGTGGCGGACAGCGAGGTGGTCGCCACGGTGATGAAGATGGCGGGCTATGAGACCACCGAGGACCTTGACGATGCCGACGCAATCTTCATCAACACGTGTTCGGTGCGCGACAATGCCGAGCAGAAGATTTTCTCACGCCTCAACCAGTTGAATGCCTACCGCCTCAAGCGCCAGAAACGCCTGATTATCGGTGTCATCGGCTGTATGGCCGAGCGCATGAAAGAGGTGCTCATCAATGAGCATGGCGTGAACCTGGTGGCAGGCCCCGACGCCTATCTGGAACTGCCGTCGCTCATCGGCCTGGCTGAGCGTGGCGAGAAGGCCATCAACACCCAGTTGTCCACCACCGAGACCTACCGCGACATCATCCCGTCGCGTGTGGCAGGCAGCAAGGTGAGCGGCTTTATCAGCATCATGAGGGGCTGCAACAACTTTTGTACCTACTGCATCGTGCCCTATACCCGTGGCCGTGAGCGCAGCCGTGAGCCGCAGAGCATCCTCAACGAGCTGGCCGACCTGCGTGAGCGCGGCTTCATGGAGGTGACCCTGCTGGGGCAGAACGTCAATTCCTACCTTTACAAGCCCGCCGATGGTGGCGAGCCCGTTGACCTGGCCCAATTGCTGGCGATGGTCGCCGAGGCTGCCCCCGAGATGCGTGTGCGCTTCACCACGAGCAACCCCGAGGACCTGAGCGACGCCATCATCGACACGATGGCGAGCTACGACAACATCTGCAACCACATCCACCTGCCGGTACAGAGCGGCAGCAACAAGGTGCTCAAACTCATGAATCGCAAGTACACCCGCGAATGGTACCTGGACCGCATTGCCCGCATCCGCGCCGCCATGCCCGACTGCGGCAT
>JAEEGL015959926.1_pt1 | contig 22004 bp, 8 predicted proteins | sample 9134231 | NCBI WGS metagenome assembly JAEEGL01 (sample SAMN16246548, study PRJNA631951) | gut metagenome | biome: gut microbiome; feature: rumen; material: fiber-attached | host: Bos | place: Iran: Karaj | collected 2018-10 | reverse complement strand
TGAGCAATTATATGAATGGATTTCGAAATAACAATTGAGACATGCTTAGAAGGATTCTGATAAAAGAAGAATGATTCGAAGTTAAAAATCGAGGATTTCAGCTCCTCGATTTTTAGCACAAGCTGAGGGAGTTTTCATCAAGAAAACTCACGAATTTGTGCGAACGAGAATCATACTTCTTTTGAAGATAATCCTTCAAGTATTGTCGAACTGTTTTGAGAAAACATTCATATAATGCGAAACGGTTATTTTGAAAGCATCGTATATCTGTTTCAAAAAGTATGCTTTTCAAAACTTTATTTTCATAAAGTTGTCTTATAATTATTTTATAGTTATCTTATAGTTTTTTTATTTCAATAATCTGTAAAGTGTAGGATCTATATTCAAGTCAGAAATCAGTTTTTTGTAACTTTCTGACTGATTTTTCTTATTTGTCTTTATACCCCTAATTAAAAGATTCTTTGGCGTATGTTCCATATCTATAAATTCAAGTATCTGAGTCTCGTAACCATTTGCCTCGAGTATATTTGCTCTTATGGCATCAGTTACAATTGCCGAAAATCTCTCTTTCAAGATTCCATATTTGAGAATAGGTTCAAGCTCCTCATTCTCAATCTGTGCATTTACCTCGTGTTGGCAGCAAGGCACTGACATAATAACTTTTGCGCCCCATTTTACCGCCTTTTCAAGTGCAAAATCGGTTGCCGTATCACAGGCATGCAGCGTAACAACCATATCTGCCTTATCTGTTCCTGTGAAATCCGCAATGTCACCCATTATGAATTCCATCTTTTCATATCCGTATTTGCGGGCAAGGTTGTTACAGTTATCAATAACATCTTCCTTTAAATCAAGTCCTATCACCCTTATGTCGTATCCGTTTAGTTCCTTAAGGAAATAGTACATTGCAAAAGTCAGATAGGATTTTCCACATCCAAAATCAATTATCGTAAGTTCTCTGTCCTTATCCAGCTGAGGCAGTATATCGTTGATAAATTCGAGAAATCTGTTTATCTGTCTGAACTTATCGTATTTCTGATTAACTATCTTCCCCTCGGCTGTCATAACTCCCAGATCCACGAGAAAATCAACTTTTACTTTTGGATCGAGAAGGTACTTTTTGCTTCTGTTATGATGCAAATCGCACTGTGCTGCTTTTTGCTTTTTATTTTTTGAGGAAATTGTAACTTTTCCTTTCTTGCTGACAAGAACACTGTAATCCTTATCCACTGTCTCTAACTGACACTGCTTAAAGTTCTCTGTCAGTTCCTTTACAATATCAGTCACGGTCTTCGTTTTGTCTGCATTGCTGTGAAGGACCTGTTTTCCGACATATGATGTAGTCTGAAATTCCAGACTGCCTTTTAAAATAACAGGACGAATCTTTATCTTGTCTGTTTTTGAATCTTTGTTTTTCTTACCGCTTATGATAATCTTTATTAAATTTTCATTTAAAACATCTTCCAATAATACTTTAAGATTCTCCATGAAACACAATCCTCCACACTTTTTTGATGACATAGATAAAACCTTGAATGGGATGCCACACTAAGTGCAGCATCCCGTTCATTCTATGCATTCTGCATTATTAAATATTATTATTTCTTTTTCTTAGACTTTTTTGAAGCAGATTTCTTATTGCCTGCTTTCTTGTCTGTTATCTTTTTGGTATCAGACTTTTTATCTTCAAGCTTCTTTGTATCTGCCTTCTTGTCTGTCAGCTTTATAGCATCAGGCCTTTTGTCTTCAAGCTTTTTTGCATCAGGCTTTTTATCCTCAATTTTTTTGGTGTCTGCTTTCTTGTCTGTCAATTTTTGGGCGTCAGGCTTTTTATCCTCAAGCTTCTTTGTGTCAGCCTTCTTGTCTGCTAATTTTTTGTCCTCCGACTTTTTTGAAGCAGGCTTTTTGTCTGTAAGTTTAGAACCTACCTTGGGAAACTCAAACATTACAGCTTCAAGAGGTCTGAGCGGAATAGCAATTCTGTATGGAAGTCCATCACACTCACCAGGCTCGGCCTTATACTTCACTTCTTTAGTATCACCTGTCTCGGTAGTAATTATACGTTTGTATGTTCCGGGCTTTGGAACTCCCACAATATAATCAGGTCTCTCCATAGGTGTAAAGTTATAAACACAACCTACCGCATTCTTATAATCATCTTCGCCTGTCTTTCTGATGAAACTGAAAATACTTCTGTCGCAGTCGTCTGCATTAATCCATTCGAATGCATCGTATCCCTTTGTCTCTGTGTAGAGTGCAGGATACTTCTTATATATATGAAGTAACTTCTTTACGTATTCCTGAACATCTCTGTGTTCCGGCTCATCAAGTAAATACCAGTCAAGGCTTCTCTTTTCCGACCACTCATTGAGCTGGGCAAATTCCTGTCCCATAAAGAGCAACTTTCTGCCCGGATGTCCGAACATAAAAGTATATGCAGTCTTCAGATTCTTGAACTTGTCGCCTGTGAGTCCCGGCATCTTGTTGAGCATTGAGCACTTGAGATGAACAACCTCATCATGTGACAATACAAGAATGAAGTCCTCACTGAATGCGTATGTAATACCAAATGTCATCTTATTATGGTTGAACTTCTTGAAATACGGATCGAGCTTCACATAATCAAGGAAGTCATGCATCCATCCCATATTCCACTTGTATGAGAATCCAAGTCCGTCCGCTTCAGGCGGATATGTAACCTTCGGCCATGCAGTTGACTCTTCAGCAATAATGTATACATCCGGATGTTTCTGATGCATTATGCTGCTGAGATGTTTGAAAAACTCAATAGCCTCAAGATTCTGGTTTCCACCGTAAATATTAGGACACCACTGTCCGTCTCTTCTTCCGTAATCAAGGTAAAGCATCGATGCAACGGCATCAACTCTAAGTCCGTCAATGTGATACTTCTCAACCCAGAACATTGCATTGGCAATAAGGAAGTTTGATACTTCTGTCTTGCTGTAATCAAATACCTTTGTTCCCCAGTCAGGGTGCTCACCTTTTCTTGTGTCTGCGTACTCATAGAGAGGAGTTCCGTCAAACATTGCAAGACCGTGGGCATCTCTTGGGAAATGAGCAGGTACCCAGTCAAGAATAACTCCAATACCGTTCTTGTGGAATGTATCAACTAGGTACATGAAATCCTTAGGTTCTCCGTATCTGGAAGTCGGCGCATAATATCCAACTACCTGATATCCCCAGGATCCGTCAAAAGGATACTCTGAAATACCCATAAGTTCAACGTGAGTGTAACCCATTTCCTTAACATAGGAAACAAGCTCGTCTGCTAAGCGTCTGTAATCGTAGAAACCGTCTTCATCGCCTTCACCTTTGTACTCTTTACGCCATGAACCCGGATGAACCTCGTAAATAGACATCGGTTTCTCGTAGTGGTTGGTGTGTTGTTTCTCATCAATCCACTTCTTATCTCCCCATTTATATCCGGAGATATCTGCAATTCTTGAAGCATTGCCCGGTCTCTTCTCTGCCCAAAATCCGTATGGATCTGCCTTGTAAAGTGCATCACCGCTCTGTGTTACAACAACGTATTTGTACAGTGATCCTTCTGTCACTTCCGGAATGAACAGTTCCCATATTCCGGATGGATTGTTCATTTCCATGTTGTGATTGTACCCTATCCAATCATTAAAATCCCCAACAACACTGACAGACTTTGCATGAGGGGCCCATACTGCAAAGTATGTTCCCTTCACACCGTCAATTGTCATTACGTGAGCGCCGAGTTTTTCAAATATTTCATAGTGACTGCCCTGTCCGAACAAATAGCAGTCATCGTCTGTAATAAATCTTTTCTCCATATAGAGAACCTCCCCGTTCTAGGCTCTGTTGTAATTAATCAGACAGCCCTTTAATATGATTTCGCGCTCATCATCTGTCATTTCACCGAGTCTTAATGTGAACTCTTTCATGTCATCACCAACGATGTACGCTTTAACCTCTGTCTTTTTCTCCTTTACTGCATCTGCAATGTTTGGAACAAAAAGATAATCGTTCTTCTTAAATGGAATATCCAAATCTTCGTAAATGAATGGGAGCATACCCCAGTTGATAAGATTTGAGCGGTAACGTTTTGTAGCGTATTCCTGTGCAATATTAGCCCACCCGCCAAGTACCTTCTGGCATGATGCAGCCTGTTCTCTAGCCGAACCGTCTCCAGGTTTTACTGCGTAAATTGTGCTACCGATTCCAATTGTGTCTTTATTTAATTCCATGTCAGGGAATGCAGCGATAACGCTGTCCCATACCTTCTTAATCTCATCTGAGTATTCGCATGGACATGTTCCTGAAACTCTAAGTTTCTCAGCTCCCTGAACTTCTTTTGCCTTGCCAACATACTCAGGATCCTTTCTTGAGAGCGCAAACTCTGCAAGTCCTAAAGGATTAGAACGGTATGAAGAAGTCTCTCCTGATGGAATAAGTTCATCTGTTGTTGTAACAGGGTCATGAATCTCTGAAACAACCTTGAGAATAAGGTTGTCTGTGAGTGGCTCCATCTTTGGCCAGTCCTTGATGTTTGGACCGAACTTAATCTCTACTGATGGATCTGCAACTCCCTTAGAATCAAATACTCTGTTAGCATAAATGCTGCTGTCGAAATGGTACTTCTTACCTGTGTATTCAACATCCATATCAGTTGCTGATGTAAGGTATCCCTTGTTAGCTGCTGTAGCTGCAATTGAACGTGCATCCATAAGTGCAACTGATGCAATCTGACCATTCTGTAACTTAGATCCCTCTCTGTTAGGGAAGTTACGTGTAGAATGTCTGATAGAAAAAGCGTTGTTTGAAGGAGTATCTCCTGCACCGAAACATGGTCCGCAGAATGCTGTCTTCAAAACACCACCTGCTGCCATAATATCTGCAGCGCTTCCGTTTCTGATAAGTTCCATGTATACAGGCATACTTGCCGGATATACGCTTAAAGTAAACTCATCAGCTCCGATGTTCTTGCCTCTTAAGATGTCAGCTGCTTCGCAGATATTCTCAAATCCGCCGCCGGCACATCCTGCAATGATACCCTGTTCAACATATAATTTGCCATTTCTTATCTTATCTCTGAGTTTGAAGTCAACCTGTCCGTCAAGACTTACAAGTGCTCTCTTTTCAACATCTGCAAGAATATCTTCGAGGTTGGCATTTACTTCGTCAATTGTGTATGTGTTACTTGGGTGGAATGGCATTGCAATCATAGGTTTAACCTTATCAAGATCAACGTAAACCATACCATCATAGTAAGTAACTTCTCCGGGATTGAGTTCTTTGTAATCTGAAACTCTTCCGTGAATATCATAGAATTCCTTAATCTTGTCATCTGTTCTCCAAATTGAAGAAAGACAAGTTGTCTCTGTTGTCATAACATCAACACCGATTCTGAAATCAGCGCTCAGGTTAGAAACGCCAGGTCCTACAAATTCCATAACTTTGTTGTTAACATATCCGTTTCCAAATACAGCACCGATAATTGCGAGGGCAACGTCCTGAGGACCAACTCCCTTAGCAGGAGTACCTGTCATATAAACACCAACTACTCCCGGCATATTGATATCGTATGTCTTTGATAACAACTGCTTAACAAGCTCAGGTCCGCCTTCACCTACTGCCATAGTACCAAGGGCACCGTAACGTGTATGTGAATCTGAACCGAGAATCATCTTTCCGCCGCCTGCAAGCATCTCTCTTGCAAACTGGTGAATAACTGCCTGATGAGGTGGTACGTACACACCGCCGTATTTCTTAGCGCATGTGAGACCAAACATATGATCATCCTCGTTGATAGTTCCACCAACTGCACATAAGCTGTTGTGGCAGTTTGTGAGTACGTAAGGAATTGGGAACTTCTCCAATCCTGACGCTCTTGCTGTCTGGATAATACCTACGAATGTAATATCGTGTGATGTGAGCTTATCGAACTTAATCATAAGCTTGTCCATGTTTCCTGAAGTATTGTGGTCCTTTAAAATGTTGTAAGCCATTGTGTTCTTAGCTGCCTCTTCTTTTGTGAGGTACTTGTCACCTAACTTACTTTTGAGCATAGCCTCTGACTCTGCACTAACTTCAACTACTTCATTGCCGCCTATAAGATAAGCGCCACCATTACTTAACTTGATCATAATATCCTCCTGGTATATAAATTAGCCCAAACTTCTGATTTTGGGCGCACTTCTAGCGAGTATAACTCTGTTTTATTATACCGTTTTTAGCCCATCATTGCAAGAAAAATAAGAGTAAAGTGGACCCACCGCTATTTTTTGAAAAAACAAAAGCAAATAGCAGTTTAAAAGCGGTTTCCTTTTATCACTGCTATTTGCTTTTTTTGCTTAGTAACTAGTTAGTAAAACTATTTCTTAATTTTAATTTTCTTTACCTTTGACCACTTGCCGTAATTTGCTTTCTTGTTTACAGTCTTATAACATCTGGCTTTTACGAAGTATGTCTTGTCTGCTTTCAGTTTCTTGATTGTGATGCTTGTCTTCTTTGTGCTCTTTGTTATTGTAGTCTTCTTTGTAAATTTCTTCGAGGTTGAAACGCTTACCTGATAGCCTGTTACACCTTTCACTTTCTTAAGTGTAATCTTTGCTTTCTTTGAACCCTTCTTCATGGAAGCTGATTTGATTGCTGTGGCTTTAACCTTAACAGCAGTTGTTGCATTACTGTTTGTTACATTCTTTGCTCCTGTTGTCGAAGTATTGTTAGCATTGTTTCCTGTCTGATTACCTGTTGAAGTGTTGTTTTTTTGTGAATTGTTGTTTGCGCTGTTACTGTTGCTTCCGCTATTGTTTCCACTGTTATTTCCACCATTATCGGACGAATTGCCTTTTGGTGGTTCTATATAATAATAACTTTCCAGTCTCTTCTCTCCGTCTTTGTACACTTCAAATATAAAGTAGTTATCATTCTCCCAATTTTCATCATCGTAATAATAATCTCTTGCTCCAACCTTAACTGTGCAGTTGAGTGACGAAGTCTGCATAGGAACTCTTCCTTCATCCTTATCATATCTGAACCACTTATAAGTGTATCCGCCACCGGTTATATCAACAGAATCGTCCTCCCAGTTACGTACATCCGGACGGAATGTTACAGTATCCCCTGAATATGCAGTAAACCAGCATTTTGCAAAATCACGAAGATATGATTCCTTATCATAAATATAGTAGTTTACTACTGATATAAGTATATCATGATTGTATGTATATAATATATATTTTGCAGCCGAATCTTCTACCGTTGACAAATCCGAATCCGAAACGCTCGCAATGGTGTATCCACCCTTTCCGCTTGCCACTTCTGTTTCCTGATATTCGCCGTCTTCGTAACCCGCCTTTTTCCATACATATGTAAGATTTGCGTCGGTAACATCTACTTTTGCTGACCAGTGTTTGTTTGAGTATACAACAGGCTTGAGTTCAAGTTTTGAGCCTTTTGTCGTGTATACATCTTCTGAATACCAACTTTCATTATATTCGCTCTGCAAATCATCAAGATAGTAATAAATACAATTCCAATTATTATCCCCGACACTGAATTCACATTCGTAGCGAACATCATCTCCAAAATCTTCTTCTGTTATCTGTGATATTTCCAAGGTGTCCGTAACTGACAATACTTCTTCCTGTTCGGCATAGTCCTTATATTTATGCCAACGGAACTGCAATTGATTCAGTTGCTCTGTGCTAAGTGGTTGTCCACCGTAAGTAGCTTCAAACTTAAATGTCACACTATCCCCTACTTTTTTGTAATAACAATATATGCCCTCATATTCAAAATTCACATCCGGAGTAATGAGATAATAATATGTATTTGCAACATTTATGCCGGATTTGTAAACTTTGCAGGTATACATAACTTTGTCTCCAAAATAGTCATAAACATCATTTTTAGAAACAGAATTTATTACAAGTTTCTTATCTGTTCCAACAAGTTGCTCTGACTCTGAGTTCTCCACTCCTTTGTACCATTCAAAGGTAAATTCGTTTGAATTAAAATTCACCTCATTCTCTTTGTAATCATATATTTTTGCATTTAATTCAACTCTGGCACCAAGATTTGGATAGAATGTATCTGTGCAATTATAGTACAGATAATCTATATCATTGAGTGTATACCATATGCTTGTCACTTCCTGATTTCCCCTGTACACTGTAAAAACATAATAAATATATGACGGAGAATGATTAGAAAAATCTTGGATTTTTGGAACAAAAGTATACGTCAATGAATTGTTATCTATATATGTACTTTCCTCTTCGTAATAGTTTATCCTTCTCCACGTGAAGGTCAGACCTTCATCCGCAGGATTTATCTCATTTCCATCTGAGTCTACAATCTTAGGAGCAAGCGTTATCTGCTGTCCCGGGCGCAGATTTTTTGTACTATCATCATCAATATAAATGTCTGTTTTTCCGCCTTCGTAAATATAAAAATCCAGAATTGTATACAGAAATCCGTCTTTGTATATTTCTACTTCATACTCAACATCCGAATAATTGAATAAATCACTTTTCTGTATGTTGTCTATGGTTAAATAATATGTAGTGCAGTCAAGCTCTTGAGAATAATATTCATTTGTTATTCTGTACCATTTGTAAGTGTAGTCGCTATATACATTAACTTCTTCACCTTCGTAATTAGTTGCAATCGGTCCTACTGTTACTGAATCTCCGATATTTACATATGGTGATTCTATTGAAAAATAGACATATGTGTCCTCATCTGCCGCAGTTTCAACCGTGCCCATGCCAATGAGCAGAGTCGTAACTATAGCCAAAGCCTCAACTGCCGCAATTGCCTTTTTTAAGAATTTTTGTTTAAATAGTTTTTCCATATAAACCTCCTTTGTAATTGACAGTTTTTCCCGTAAGTATCACTATCACAAATTTCACCTTTTCCGTATGAACCTGTTCAGTGCATCTATCAGTTCTATTTTACATCAAATTCAGAAATATATCACGAAATTTATAATAGAAGTGAAATTCTTATCCAACTGAGATAAATTAGCAAACATACGGGTGGTTGTACTTTGATATATCTGTACAACCACCCCTTTGGCTTCACTTTATATCCCATATTGCCTCTGGCAACATTTCCGATATATTTACTTTGTAGTTACTGTCTTCTTTGATGACCAGCTGCTGGTCTGCTTCTTGCCGTTTATTGTCTTGTAAGCTCTGATTCTTACATAGTATTTTTTCTTTGCTTTAAGTTTGCTTACTTTGACTTTTGTTTTCTTTGCACCTTTGACATTCTTTACCTTTGCAGCCTTCATATTCTTCTTCAATGAATACTGAACATTGTATCCGTCAACTCCGAGACATGCTTTCCAGTTTGCTGTAAATGACTTCTTGCCTTTTACAACTTTTGTAAGTTTTGGCTTTGCAAGTTTAGGAACGACTTTTTGTGCTGTTATAGTAGCGCCACATACTGAGCAGTGTGAGCCTGCTGTCTTTCCGTCAGCTGTAAATGAAGGATCAACTGCATTGTCGGCTACTTCTGTATGGCCTTTCGCCTTGATTACTTCCTGTTTCTTAATTGTCTCGCCGCATACTGAACAATGGCTTCCATCTGTAAGTCCGTCTTCTGTACATGTAGCTGCTTTGCCGGCATCTGTAACCACGCTGTGTCCTTTTGACTTAACAACTTCCTGTTTCTTTATGATTTCGCCACATACTGAACAGTGAGAACCTGCTGTCTTTCCGTCTTTTGTACATGTAGCTGCCACTGCCTTGTCTTCAACAACTGTGTGTGCAACTTTTGCAATAGGCTCTGTCCTTGTCTCATGACATTCAGTACATTCAAATGTCTTTTCGCCGTCTGTTGAACATGACGGCTGTCTTGTAACTTTGCCTTCATCCCATTTATGGCCGGTTGCGTAGATTGTAATTGAATCTAAATCTTCTATCTCCTTCTCGCCTTCTCTGTCTTCAAAGTTTCTTCCACAACCATCACAATGATAATATGCTTCTCTACCGTTTTCAGCGCATTTTGCCTCAACCCTCTCAACTAAAGTCATGCTGTGTTCATGCTTATTGAAGGTTTCCACAGCTTCTTTAATATTCATTTCAAAGTCTTCACCCATCTCAACGCCTGCGTAACTCTTTACGGATGCGTTAACTTTGACAATAATATTTTCTGCATCAAAACTCTCTGTATCATCCGGTACAAATAAAATCTTCTTTACAAAGTAGTCGGATGATATTTCGTCCTTCTGATATGTTCCTGACTTGTAATATTTGTTTGCAACTCTGCTACGTGTCTCAAGACCTGATGGATTCTCATCTTCTGCCAGTGTGTCCATTGATGCAGGGAATGTAAACTTACCGCTTATCAAATCACCGTCCAAATCATAGAACTGAACAAATGATTCTGACGCATCATAACTGTCTTTATTTCCTATAATCAAACCTGCATTTTCAGGTGATACATTTACGATTGATTCCATCTGCATATATTTGCTGAAAGTTACAACCACTTCACCGTCTTCAACCACATCAACGTTGTTTACTGTCGGTTTTTCTGTTGACAGCAGACCAATGTTAACCTGAGTATGTTCCGGTGGAACAAGCATGGTCTTTGTCTCTGCGTCAAGGTATCTTCCCTGAGAATCGGTGAATACAACTTTCCATGCTCCCTCCGGAGTCATCCATCCGTATCTTCCGCCTTTATCCTCATCATCTTCACTAACATCTGCAGTTGTCTGTGGATTCTCCTGATAATTTTCTTCATCTGTGTCAACCCACTGTACCCATCCGGAAGATGTCTTCTTGTAAATTGTTGCCGTTACACCTTCAATACGATTTTCAGGTACCGCCTCAAATACATAGCCTGCCGGATCAATCTTAATACCTGGCATTATACCGTTTATTCTCGTCTTGAAACGTGGAATAGTCTCGTATTTCACACGATCATTAAGCTGCTGTTCAACCATCTTTCTGATACGCATTTCAACTGTCTCTATTCCATCCATAGTTGGAATATCTTTCCATCCTTCTCTAATTGCAATCTGCTTCCAGTAATCATAAATGTCTTTTTCTAATTCAACTCTGTTGTTCCACTCCTCCAGACGACGTCGATCCTGTCTCTGAATTTCAACAAGGGTTGAACGCAAGATACTGTCAAATTCCATTGAATGGTATTCTTTTGTATATCCGCTTATCTTATTGTAAGCAAGTCCGCCAATTAATGTTCCCGCCTTTACAGGAGGTGCCACATTATCAACGGTACCAAACATTGTCAATCCGCCGTTAACAAGACTGTCTGTGAGATATGTCTCCCCAAGTTTGTCCTCGTATGAAACTATCTCATTCATAATTGATTTGATAGCATCTCTGCTCTTTTCATCCTTTGGATCAAGCTGCTTTAATGCCTTGTAAAGTACGTTAGGATCCTTGCCCTGAATGCCCTTTGCAATGTCTATTGCCGTAAGTCCTGCACCGATTACAGACATACCTCTGTTGAATCCGTCACTAAGACCTACTGACTGAACATCTTTTGAGACACTTGCCACATCTTCAATGTCCTTGCTCTTTTCAAGTCCTTTGATAAGGAATCCCTGTGCCACATCAATTCCGCCGTGAACAGTTCCCACTGTAGACAATCTCTCTAATGCTTCATCAGCACTTCCCTCACCCTTTCCAAATAAAGGAAGATCTGACTTTCCTGAATATTTCTTAACTTTTCCCGCTTCACCTGAAGATGTCTTAATAAAATCTGTGCTGTTTAAAGAATTCTTTTTAATGTTGTTTAATATGCTCTTACTATTTACGGTGCCTTTCTTCAAAGCTTCCATAACTGCTGTCGGAGCAAATACTTCCTGCTCAACTGTTCTCTCGCAGGTTCCACCAGGGGTAAGAGTTTCTCCGTCTTTGTCAAACTGTGAGAAATCAGTTACAACCTGTCTGATGTAGATTGTTCCCTGTACACTTTCCATCTTTGACCAGGAAACCTTCTGCTTTCCAACCTTTGAAGAATCCGCAGGGTCAACGTACTCATCCGTAAATGTGTTTCCCGCAAGTTCCTCTGCCATTAATTCTGCAATGCCCTCTGCACTGTATTGCTTTTCATCTGACAAATCACATTCATATGACATTCCACTGTCGCCTCTTGTCATCTCATATGAGTAAACTGTATCTGTATTTTCAGTAATCTGCACTTCAGTCTTATTATCTGCACCTTCTGTAAATCCGTCTCTGAAAACTTCCGGCAATGAAGCAACAGCTTCATCCGCTATGCCCGTCATATCAACTTCTTTACTGAATATCTCTTCATAGTCCAGCAGTTTACCACCGTAATTCTTGTAGTAATTTTCCATTTCCATCTGAGTAATTTCGGCTTCGCTCATGTCGTCTGTACTTGAAGTTACAAATTCATAATCAACGTCCCAACTCTGCATGTAACCAAGCTGGAATACCGGCTTTCCATAACTCATAATCGGTTTTGGTATGTAATCATATAAGCCGTCAGCCCATCCGGCATAAGCTCCTGCTGCCTGCTTTTTAATATTTCCTTTATTGACACTTCTGTATGAAGGAGAAACACTTCTTACATTGGAAACTTTATAATATCCCCAGGAAGGATCAGCGTTCAGTGGATCAACAACGTACTCGCAGTAATTTCTGCCTGTTGTTTCGTCAACACCACTACTCCAAAGTGAGCATTCCCACTTTGTCTCCTTGCCATGGTAAACGGAATTGAAAGTAACATTCTCAAGATCACCTTCTTTGACATTATTAATCCTAAATGAAATAGCGCTTTCATTTTCAGGCCAGTACACTACTGTCGCGTGTTTCATGTCTGACAGTTCTTTAAAATAATTCACCTTAAGTGGCAACTGGGACTGATGAATCCATTCAAAGTCAGTTATATATGTGACTTCTGCACGGTTCATAAGAGATACAACTGTATATTTACTCATCTCAACCGTTCCGTCTTTTAAGGTTCTCTCCGCATGAAGAACATGTGTGCCAAATCGCTCGGCATTAGGAAGTTTAACCGTTGTAACATTCTTGCCGCGGTGAATATAACTCTTACCAATAACTTTGCTTCCATCATATATTTTTACTTCTCTTGAATCCTGCCACTCATCATTTTTATCTCTGAAAGGTTCTCCGTCGATATCACTGTAAATGTACAATTCAATATTTCCAAAGTCCGCTTTATCTTTGTCAAGTTCATCAAGCATAACCACCTCGTCCGCGGATACACTGAAAGACTCAACCACGTCTTTAATTACAAATGACGAAGATTGGCGCAGGCTGTACTCAGTAGCATAGTATCTTATTGATCCGCCACTGCTTCCTGAGCTTGATGAAACACATGACATTGTCATTCTCTGATCCATCTCTATAAGCCGATAATCGGCCTCAGTAAGATATTTTACTTCTATCTCAGGGTTTCCGTAGCCCTCCAAAGAATTAGCCGTCTGAGTATAGAATGTAATATTTGTGCTGTCCTGACTTGTATAATGATATGGGAATTTATAACTGTAATTTGCACACTTATAATCCACATCATAATAAGCTTCATTGCCGTCAACAAAGGCTGCAGCCATACCCGCATCAGGACTGTCAAAGTCTACAAGAGTCCTAATATTTACGTCCGTAAAATGAACATCCGAAGACATCGGTTCCGCGAACACCTGAACCTTCATCCACTGTGGCGCTTCAGGAACGATTTCTGTAGTATAAGTAAAATGAACACCGCCTAACAGACTTGTATCTACTGACTTATTTGGAGCAGCATCTTCAACTACTGTATGCTCACCATCTTTTACCTTTATCTTTTTAATAAGTTTGAAACTGTTGCCATAGGCACTCTTGGCTCTGTTCCACAAAATCTCCGGATCCTGAATCATATCCAGATATGCCCTGTATTTTTCATCTTCTTTGTCCATTTTTATGGTAAGAATACTGTACTCTGCTTCATCAAGTTCTTTTATCGATAATTGACCTCTGCCCTGTGCCGAACCAACAAACTCTCCATAATAATTGTAAACAAACATATAGCCTTCATAGCGGGTAGCCTGACTTAGAGCCGCTGACCTTTCCTCTAATGACATGTTCTTCATCTCAGCTTCATTGAGAACTGTCTCCTCAACAACTGTAGCCCTAATACCACCCTTTTCTTTTGCATGAACTGCTATCTTACCTAAATTGCTTGAATCAAGAGTAACTGTATATCCTACAAATTCCATTCCGTAATGCAATTCACTCTTATCATCCTCTGAAGCATAAATTGAAATATTTGAATCATCTATTGTGTTGCTGCTTCCTGAATAATACCAAATTGTCAGTGTATCTCCTGCTGTAATGCTTGATGAATTGATTAACAGTCTGTCATCCTGCTTCTTTACCCAAACGTTTTCACCCTCAAAGGATTCACCCGCTGTAATCTTATACGGATTAGTCAGCAATCGGGCATCATTTTCCTCTTCCTCTTCTTCGTCTATTCCGATGACACCAAGATTGATTTCTACTACTCCACCTTTGTCAAATTCAAGAACAGCATCATATTTATCGCTGTCACCGTCTAATGTGTCAGTCAGATCCTTATAGCTTGCGCCGCCATATCCCCAGTTCTCAATCTTGATATCGGCGTCTACTCCGGCCCACACTCCTTCTACGGAATAAGTATCTTCATCATATATGTAATCACTCTGATAATTAATCTTTGTATCAGAGTAGCTGCCATCTTCCAACTGCCATCCAAGTTCAAGTTTCTGGCTGATAGAAACGCTGGTCCAGGAGCCTATATTCATACCAAGTTTGTTTTTTAATGTTCCTGTTACCGTCTTTAAAGAAACCTTATTTACATCTGCTGTTATCTTATTGTTTTTTGGTTTAATCTCATAACTGAGCACTCCGTGTTCATTGACCTTGTCCCCTTTTAACTCAAAAATATCTCTGCAATACCAACCTGATGCCTTTGCAAAAAGTTCAATGGTACAAGGAGTTGTTCCATCCATGTATGTTATTGGAACGTGCTTCATCACTGCTTTACCCTGCTCAAAGTAAAGGGTTCCCGAAGTCAGTTCCGCATCTGTGTCACCTGTTCTCAAACGATATAAAACATCGACGTCATCCAGTTCTCCTCCAAGTTCAATCTCAATATCAGTTACCTCTCTATTTGTCACCGGAACCTCTATGGTCTGTCCAAACTTGTCGGAAACTGAAAACTCCCCACTGTCAAGTTCCATACTGCCACCTGTAAGTTTCCATTTGTAATCTCCCTCAGTAACTGCGTCAATAACATATGAACTCTGCCCGTCCAACACAACGCTCTTCATTATAGTATAACAATATCCATAATAATTCTTAAAAACAGTGAGTGTAACGTCTTTATAACTTTCCGGAATATCACTGAACACTATTTTATTTTTGATAACATAATTGTTAATTGGCTGTATTTTCTCAGCGTACAAATTCTCCGGATCATATGTATTTTCGATGCGATATACAATATTGTCCAATTTTTGTGCATCAGCCGGAATCTCAATACTGCCCATGTATCGACCATTTTTCCATCCCATTCCACTGACAGAAGTCGACTTAAAATTATCATCCTTATCATAATACTGAAGATAAGCTCCCGCTCTCAGCTGATAATTTGAGGAGCCGTAAAATGACAACTGAATATTTGAACCCTGCTCTGTCCAATACTGACCATAACTGCGATAAGACACATTTGAAAAACTAGGTGCTTCTACTCTGTAGATAGAAGGGCTCTCTTCTGAATAAGCCCACAACTCAGCTGTTTTTCCAGGCTTCTCATCGGTTATGTCTTTCTTTTTTCTGACTGCAATACGATAGTCAGCATATCCTGCCATCAATACATCTTCTGTCTCATACACATTTGTTCCGGCTACTTTTTTCATTTCAAAAATCTGAGTTGTATTATCAATAAAATCTTCAATCGGAGCTGATGAATAAAATGCATCGTTACGATCAACTATAATGGCTTCCAAATCGTACTCTTCATCCTTTTCTCCATAGACCGCATAAACGTAAAATGGCATTCCCTGTGTAATATGATAATAATCATCATCCGTACTCACTGAAAGTTTCTTTTTGTTACCATCCTTTATGCCCACAGAGACCGGAGCTTGTGCCTGCTCGGTATTAATATAGATTACCGAACGGCTGATGTCAGAAAGAACCTTTCCCTCGTCATTCTTAAATTCGAAATATGCTATATATTCTCCAAATTTTCCTTTTTCAAATTTGTAAGTATAATTTTTAATTTCAGACCATTCTGACCACTGGCCGTCGCCAAGTTTTATTCGCATCTGAGAATAACTTCCGGCTTTGATTGTAAATAAAGCCTCAGGAACCGTAACTTTTGGCGGTGCCGATACCGATGGGGAAATGACTATATTCCCCGGATCAACACTTTCCATAAGCGGTATCAGTTTTGGTATCTGGACTTCTTCACGCCAGTCTGATGAACCATAAAATGTCAGTGGCTCACCGTTCAACATTACTTTTGACCAATGAAGATCATTAATTTCTTCATCAGAAACACCATCACTCATACGCATATTATATTTGTAAATATTAATTCCCGGCTGTGATTTCTGCTGATTAAGTCCCTCTGATCTGAAATATACTCTCTCTCCATCCCAATCAGTTATAGTGTACTCAGCATTATCCATAGGAAGGTTGCATCCCGAAATGCTCATGGTCAGGGTTCCGTCATCATTCTTTGACTCTATCCACACTTCACCTACGAAAGGTTCCGTTTCTTCAATAACATGTGGAGTAAAGGCTGCAAGCTCAATTCTTCCATTGTAATAAACATAAACATCATCTCCTTCAACATCAAAATCAACAATCGCCTGATAGATGAAGGCTGTTCCTCTGTCAATCTTTGTAAAATTAGCCGCAATATTACCGCCCCCCTGCCTCATGGAAATCATTGTCTCATCCAGATCCATATCGGAGAACAAGGAAATCCTGTGAGTCGCTTTATTTTCAAAGTAATAAGGAACCGGTACGTTCGGATGTTCCTCGTCCTGATAAGTAAAAGGAACTGAAACCAACGCTCCCGTGCTGTTCCTCCACATGAGTTCCTGCATTTCCTCATCCCACTCCGCATCAGGATCAGGCTGATAAGTCGAGAAAGAGAAATATTCTCTTCCCGCATCATGCCACACTCCGCCTGATATGGTAAATCCTCTAATATACGGCTGCTCTGCCGTATCTGCAAAGGTTCCAAGCGGAAGCATAGTTACTACCATTACTAGAGTTAAAAACAAACTGACAATCCTCTTCATAACGCTTTCCTCCTGTTTTTCAATTTTTCATTTTTAATGTACATATCCCGATCAACAAACTGTAACTATTTGAAAGCCTGCAGGCAGTCTTTTAAAATATTTATACCTTTATGTGCATGGGTGAATAGTTACAAAAAGCTTAATTAAATTCTAACAAAAATAGTGTGGCATTCCAACACTTTGCCTTGTTTTGGAATTGACAATTTTATGGCAAAAATTTAAACTTAATTATATGTGAACAGCCCATTGAAAAGGGTGTCGGAATTGTTGTGAATAAATGAACAGGGGTGATGAAAATGATAAAAGATCAATTGACACTTCTCCTAACAAAACTGGATGCAAATGTTGGAGAGATAGCGGAATGTTCCAATATGAATATATCAAGCGTAAGCAGAATAAAAAGTGGTGCCCGGGTTCCAAATCAACACAGTCAGACTCTGTCAAAATTAGTAGACGGAATACTAACTTATTGCGAAAAGCATAAGAAGTTGGAGCTATTAGATGGGATAATCGGATTGGATAAGGATGAAAACGCAAAACCTGATATTGATTACAGAAAAGAAGTGGTGATTTCATTTCTGTTGCATGACTCAAATGTAAATTCCGGTTCACCTACTTATTCATCATTTCCAAACAAGATGGAAGCCATGATGCAACTTATAGGCATCTCAAACAAGAAACTTGCAGAGCTTACCAACATTGAAGCATCATATCTTAGCCGAATAAAAAACGGGAACAGAACTCCAAAACAAAATGCAGAGACATACAAGATTATTTGCCATGTTCTGTTTAATGAAATCCAGAATAATAATATGGTAGAAAAACTGAAGGAATATATTCCTACCAACGAGACTACTATTACTTTTGAAATATTCAAAAACTGGCTTTGTGATTCAAAAAGAGATGACCCTAACATCGTTAAGCTACTCTCAACAATCGACAAGATTGAAATATTGGATGAATTTCCGTATGACGTCTCAAAGTTTGACTTATCTTACACAGAGAAGTCTATTTACCGTGAGAATTCAGGTCTGCAGGATGCAGTTATCCGTTTTCTTTCAGAAACTATTAAGCACGGCTCAAAAGAAGTATATCTGTACTCTGACAGAAGTATTGACTGGATGACAGATGACAAATCCTTCAGCATCAAATGGTCATACCTGATGATGCAACTTGTCTCTAAGGGAATTAAAATAAAGATTATTCATAATATTGACCGAAAATCGTCTGAAATGATAAATGCCATACAAAGCTGGCTTCCAATTTATATGTCATGCTGCATTGAACCTTTTTACACTAACCTGAAAAAAGGTGGGCGTTTCACCCACACTCTTTTCATCAGCCCGGGAGTTGCATGCATCTATGCCATGAACATAAACGGAAACACTCCACCGGCATTTAATTATTTTACAGACAATGAACATATCAGTCATTGTGTTGAAATGTTTAACGGACTTTTGGAAAAAAGCATCCCTATTATCCAGATTGAAAAATACAAACCTTCTGAAAATGATGTTCCAAATTCAGGGTTCTCAAATATATGCATAAAGAACGATGACGTGTCCGTTACCATTTCAAGATTAAAAGAACCAAAAGTATCATTTTTAGTATTAAACCATGTACTTAGAGATGCCGTAAATGCGTATATTGATAATCATTAGTACTTAATTTTGATTCATTATTCAATGTATTTATTGATTCTTAATTGACTCTTCAACTAATTTTTTGAAGAGCGGATGTGGTCTGTTTGGTCGTGACTTGAATTCTGGATGGAACTGTACTCCCACATAAAATGGGTGCTCATTTACTTCTACTGCCTCAACCAAGGTATTGTCAGGTGATGTTCCGGATATTACCAGACCATTTCCTTCAAGCATATCTCTGTAATCATTGTTAAATTCGTATCTGTGGCGGTGTCTTTCGCTGATATCTGTTTTTCCGTAACACTGATTCAGCATGGTGCCGCCTGCAATATGACAAGGATAGCTTCCAAGTCTCAAAGTGCCACCCTTGTTGACGTCATCTGACTGTCCCGGCATGAAATCTATAACCTTGTTATCTGACGCATCGTCAAATTCACCTGAGCATGCATCGCTGATTCCGGCCACATTTCTTGCAAATTCAATAACTGCAATCTGCATTCCAAGACAGATTCCAAGGTAAGGAACTTTGTTTGTTCTCGCATATTCTGCTGCAAGAATCATCCCCTCCGTACCTCTGTTTCCAAATCCGCCGGGAACTATTATTCCCTGTACTTTCCCAAGTCTCTCCCGGCAATTTTCTTCATTTAGTTCCTCAGAATCAATCCAATCGATATTTACATGGGCATTGTACAAAAATCCGGCATGGTGAAGTGCCTCTGCCACTGACAGATAAGCGTCGTGAAGCTGAACGTACTTTCCAACCAGACCGATTGTAACCTCTTTGTTGATGTTGTTGATATTATGTACCAGTTCTTTCCACTCTGTCAGGTCAGGTTCTTTAGTCTCAAGTCCCAGTTTTCTGCAAACAACACCGGAAAGTTTTGACTTCTCAAGCATTAACGGTGCCTCATAAAGACTATCCAGTGTTATATTTTCAATAACACAATCTTCCTCCACGTTACAGAACATTGAGATTTTCTTGAATATGTTTTCCTCCAGTGGTTCGTCACATCTGAGCACTATGATGTCCGGATTAATTCCCATTCCCTGGAGTTCTTTAACTGAATGCTGTGTAGGTTTTGACTTGTGTTCATCAGAGCCTCGAAGATATGGAACTAATGTCACATGAATAAACAAACTGTTCTCTTTTCCTTCCTCAAGAGATATCTGTCTAATCGCTTCCAAAAACGGTTGTGACTCAATATCACCTATCGTTCCGCCAATCTCCGTTATTACAACATCAGCGTCGCTCTCATGTCCGACTCTGTACACGAATTCTTTTATCTCATTTGTAATATGAGGAATAACCTGAACTGTTGATCCAAGATATTCTCCACGTCTCTCTTTGTTAAGAACATTCCAGTATACTTTTCCGGAAGTGAGGTTTGAATATTTGTTAAGATTTTCGTCAATGAATCTCTCGTAATGACCCAAATCCAAGTCAGTTTCCGCACCGTCTTCCGTTACATACACTTCGCCGTGCTGATACGGGCTCATTGTACCCGGGTCAACATTAATATACGGATCCAGTTTTTGCGCTGCAACTTTCAGTCCCCTAGCTTTCAGCAATCTTCCAAGCGATGCTGCTGTTATTCCTTTTCCCAGGCCGGAAACAACACCTCCGGTCACAAAAATATACTTTGCCATGATTCTACTCCATTTTCTTTATAAATTCTTAATTCTGTCAACTGCTTCGATTGTGTTCTCTCTGCTTCCAAATGCTGTAAGACGGAAGAAGTGCTCGCCGCTTGGCCCGAATCCGGAACCCGGTGTTCCCACAACATTTGCTTTTTCCAACAGATAATCAAAGAATTCCCAGCTAGTCATGTTGTCAGGGGTCTTCAGCCAGATATAAGGTGCATTCACACCGCCTGACACGCTGTAACCTGCTTCTTTTAATCCATTGTAAATGTATTTTGCATTTTCCATATAGTATGCAATCTGCTGTTCGATTTGTTTTCTTCCCTCAGGTGTGTAAATTGTTGCACCTGCTTTTTGAATGATATACGGAGCTCCGTTATACTTTGTTCCGTGTCTTCTTGCCCACAAATCCCAAAGTTTTACTCCGTCAACCACAAGGTCTTTAGGAATTACTGTGTATCCAAGTCTAAGGCCTGTAAATCCTGCAGTCTTTGAGAATGATCTGAACTCAATTGCACATGTTCTTGCTCCCTCGCATTCAAAAATACTGTGAGGTACATTATCCTCTGAGATGAACGCCTCGTAAGCTGAATCATAGAGAATTATTGAGCCGTTTTTGTTTGCGTAATCAACCCACTCCTGCAATTTATCCTTTGTCATCACTGCACCTGTCGGATTATTTGGGAAGCAAAGATAAATGAGATCAGGTACCTCTGTAGGAAACTCAGGCATAAATCCGTTTTCTTCCTTACATGGCATATATATTACTCTGCTGTATTTTTCAGTTGACTTGTCATAATCACCGGCTCTTCCGGCCATTACATTTGAATCCACATACACAGGGTAAACAGGATCACACACTGCTATTCTGTTTTCGACACTGAAAATCTCCTGAATGTTTCCGCAGTCACACTTTGCACCATCTGAAACAAATATTTCATCAGGATCAATGCTGCATCCTCTCTTTTTGTAATCATAATCGGAAATTGCATTTCTCAGGAATTCATATCCTAAATCCGGTGCGTATCCCTTAAATGTATCTGCATTTCCCATTTCATCAACAGCTTCATGTAAAGTGTTGATTATTTCAGGTGCTATCGGCTGAGTAACATCGCCGATTCCAAGTCTTACTATTTTTGCTTCCGGATGTGCTTCAACATATCCGTTTACTTTTTTTGCTATATTGGAGAAGAGATAACTTCCCTGAAGTTTCAAATAATTATCATTAACCTTAACCATAATATACTCCTTGTTTTCTTCACATCTACTTTTTAATGTGCATGAAATTCTAATTCAAGAACGCCTCAGCGTTCTTGCTGCGAAATGCGCGTCAGTCATGAGATAATTTACTCTGTAAGTTATCTCATGCTGACATTTTCATCTGCGCATTTCTGCAATCCGCCGGAGGCTTATAACTGAGAAGGAGATTG